>Ga0302175_10000323_pt1 | contig 16812 bp, 15 predicted proteins | sample I_Fen_N3_3_FD_198791 | JGI IMG/M metagenome (GOLD analysis project Ga0302175, IMG submission 198791) | Peat permafrost microbial communities from Stordalen Mire near Abisko, Sweden - I_Fen_N3_3 | ecosystem: Environmental > Terrestrial > Soil > Wetlands > Permafrost | place: Sweden: Abisko... | reverse complement strand
ATTTCTTCCTGGAACACGCGCATTTTGTTGTGGCCCTTGAGCAGGGTCGGCTGGATGTAATAGCCGGTAGACAAGTCGCCTTCAAGACGCTCGGCCGCGCCGCCAATCAGCAGCTCGGCGCCCTCCTCCTGGGCAATTTTCAGGTACGAAAGAATCTTGTCGTATTGCTGCTCGGACGCCTGGGCGCCGACCATGGTTTCGGTGTCCAGCGGGTTGCCTCGCTTGATCTTGACGATCTTCTGCATCACCACTTTCATGAAGTCGTCGTAGATCGACTCTTGCACCAGCGCTCGGGACGGACAGGTGCAGACTTCGCCCTGGTTGAAGAACGCCAACACCAGGCCTTCCGCGGCTTTTTCAATGAACTGTGGCTCGGCGTTCATGATGTCTTCGAAGAAGATGTTCGGCGACTTGCCGCCCAGTTCCACGGTGCTTGGAATGATGTTCTCGGCGGCACAATGCATGATGTGCGCGCCCACTGGCGTTGAGCCGGTGAACGCAATCTTGGCGATGCGCTTGCTGGTGGCCAGGGCTTCACCGGCTTCGCGGCCGAAACCCTGCACGATGTTCAGCACGCCGGCCGGCAGCAAGTCGCCGATCAGCTCGGCGAAGACCATGATCGACAGCGGCGTCTGTTCAGCAGGCTTGAGCACCACGCAGTTGCCGGCGGCCAGGGCCGGGGCGAGTTTCCACGCGGCCATCAGCAGCGGGAAGTTCCACGGGATGATCTGACCGACCACGCCCAGCGGTTCGTGGAAATGGTAGGCGGTGGTCAGTTCGTTGATCTCGGCGGCGCCACCTTCTTGCGCGCGGATGCAGCCGGCGAAGTAACGGAAATGGTCGGCGGCCAGGGGTACGTCGGCGTTGAGGGTTTCGCGCACGGCTTTGCCGTTATCCCAGGTTTCGGCGACGGCGAGGATTTCGAGGTTTTGTTCAATGCGGTCGGCGATTTTCAGCAGCACCAGGGAGCGGTCCTGAGCCGAGGTTTTGCCCCAGGCATCGGCGGCGGCATGGGCGGCGTCGAGGGCTTTGTCGATGTCGGCGGCGCTGGAGCGCGGGAACTCGGCGATCACTTCGCCATTCACCGGCGAGGTGTTGGTGAAGTATTCGCCATTGACTGGTGGCACGAACTCGCCACCGATGAAATTGCCGTAGCGCGGTTTGAAGGAAACGACGGCGCCGGGTGTGCCAGGTTGTGCGTAGATCATGGTGGGCCTCTGTCTGGGTCGATGCCTGTCGGGCAAACAGGCGATGCACCGATAGTAGAGAGCCCCGCTTGCCGGGCGAATGCGCCGTTGGCAGGGGGATTCTCGTTATTTGGTAGTAGGAGCAAGGCGTGCCCGCGATTGGGGCGCTGCGGTGACTCAGTAAAACCGCAGTGAGTTCATCGCGAGCAAGCTGTGCTCCTACAGGTTTTGTGCAGGTGTTCGATCAGTGCTTGGCCACTACAAGGTCTTTCGGCAACTTGAACGTCCAGAGCATGCCGCCCTGGTTGAAGTCCTTGATGCGCTTGGCCACTTCGCCGCCCCACAACGGCACCGCGCCGCCCCAACCGGACAGCACCGAAACGTACTGCTCACCGTCCATTTCCCACGTCACAGGCGAGCCAAGGACGCCGGAGCCGGTCTGGAATTCCCAGACTTTTTCGCCGGTCTTGGCGTTGAACGCCTGGAGGAAACCTTCCGGCGTGCCGGTGAACACCAGGTTGCCCTTGGTGGTCAGCACCCCGCCCCACAGCGGCGCGTAGTTCTTGTGACGCCAGACTTCCTTGCCGGTGACCGGATCGATGGCGCGCAGCACGCCGATGTAGTCTTCGTTCAACGGTTTGATGGTGAAACCGGCACCGAGGAACGCCGCGCCTTTCTTGTAGGCGATGCCTTCGTTCCAGATGTCCATGCCCCACTCGTTGGACGGCACGTAGAACAGCTTGGTGTCCTTGTTGTAGGCCATCGGCATCCAGTTTTTCGCACCGAGGAACGCAGGCGCTACGAACACCGAACTGCCTTTGGCTTCAGCGCCAGGGGCACCCGGGCGGCTGGCTTCGTTGTAGATTGGCCGGCCGTCCTTATCCAGGCCGGTGGCCCAGGTGATCTTGTCGACGAACGGGAAGCCCCGGATGAACTTGCCGTTGGTGCGGTCCAGCACGTAGAAGAAACCGTTACGGTCCGCAGTGGCGGCCGCTTTGATTTCCTTGCCGCCCTCGGTGTAGTTGAACGAGATCAGCTCGTTGACGCCGTCATAGTCCCAGCCGTCGTGGGGCGTGCTCTGGAAGTGCCATTTGATCGTGCCGTCGTCCGGGTTCAGCGCCAGGCGCGACGAGGAGTAGAGGTTGTCGCCAGGACGCAAGTGCGAGTTCCACGGTGCCGGGTTGCCGGTGCCGAACAGCAGCAGATTGGTTTCCGGGTCGTAGTAGCCGCCGAGCCAAGGGGCAGCACCGCCGGTTTTCCACAAATCGCCGGGCCAGGTCTTGCCCGCTTCGCCGCCGGAGATGCCGTTTTCTATGGCTTTGCCGTCCTTGTAGACGTAGCCCATGTGGCCTTCGACGGTCGGACGAACCCACAGCAAATCACCGTTTTTCGGGTCGTAGGCGGAGATCTTGCCCACCACGCCGAACTCGCCACCGGCCACGCCGGTGATCAGTTTGCCGTTGATCACCAGCGGCGCGGCGCTGATCGAATAGCCTTCCTTGTGGTCGGCCACCTGCTTGCTCCACACCACTTTGCCGGTGTCTTTGTTCAGGGCCACGAGCTTGGCATCGAGGGTGCCGAAGAACACCAGGTCGCCATACAGCGCCACGCCACGGTTGATCACGTCGCAGCACGGACGGATGTCATCCGGCAGGCGTGCGTCGTATTGCCAGAGCTTCTTGCCAGTGCGCGCATCCACCGCGAACACCCGGGAGTAGGAACCGGTCATGTACATGACGCCGTCCTTGATCATCGGCTGCGCTTGCTGGCCGCGCTGTTTTTCACCGCCGAAGGAGAAGGCCCAGACCGGCCGCAAATCCTTGACGTTATCGACGTTGAGGGTGTCCAGCGGGCTGTAGCGTTGACCCTGGACGCCCAGACCGTTGGTGACGATCTGCTCCGGGTTCTTGGGGTCCTGGAGGATGTCCTGGTCGGAGACGGCGGCCAATACCGAGCCAGACAGCAGCATGGCACTGAGCAGCACACTCAAGACGAAGGGTTGGCGACGTGCGGGTTGGGTCATGACGGCTACCTCTGCGGTTTTTGTTATACCCGGGAAATTTTCCCGGTCTGGTGCAGATTCTTGGGCGCCGCCGCCCTTCCAACAATTGCCCGCAATGCTGAGATTACTAGTCCCTTAGTACGGGGTCGATGTAGCGACCGCCACCAAACACCTGTGGGAGCGGGCTTGCTCGCGAAGGCGGTGTGTCAGGCAACATCACTGTGAACTGACACACCGCCTTCGCGAGCAAGCCCGCTCCCACAGGGGATCTGTGTTTGGTCATTGGGTTGCGGCGGAATCGACGCGGGTCATCTGCCCACGCTCATAGCGCGGGTACAAATGGCTGACGCTGCGGATCAGCTCATACCGGCTCAGGTTGATACCGGCAAACCGCTCGGGGATGGGGCTGCGGATCATCTCGGACATGTCACTGCCATTGGCAGCGCCGTCGCGCAGCAATTGATCGAGCCAGGTCAGGTAGTCGCGCATTTGCTCGAAGGGTTTTGCATCCGTGGCCACCGGGCCGTGGCCGGGCACGATCAGCGTCCAGGGCAAGGCTTGCAGGGTGGCGATGTCAGTCAGCCACACCGCCAGCCCCGGACTGTTGGGCGTGGTCAGGGCCCGTTGATAAAACACCAGATCCCCGGCAAACAGCACGCCGGTTTGCTGGTCGAGAATAGCCAGATCCGCGCCCGTATGCCCACCCAGGCTTAGCAGACGCAAATCGTGGTTCCCAAAACTTCGCACGCCCGGTGTCAGCGTCTCGGTCGGCAGCACCACCTCGGTGCCGCGCATCCAGTCGCCCACCAGCCGATACATATTCTCGGCCATCCCGTCACCCTGCTGATGCAGCAGCTCGGTGGTACCGGCCAACGCACCGATCGGCACGTCGGTAAACGCCTGATTACCCAGCGCATGGTCCGGGTGATGGTGCGTCAGCAGCACTTCGATCACCGGTTTATCGGTGACCGCCGCAATCGCTTTGCGCATGGCTTCGCCGTAACGTTTCGACGGGCCGGTGTCGATCACCACCACCCCGCGCTCGGTGACGATGAACCCGGTGTTGACGATGTTGCCGCCGTTGGCCTTGGCGAAATTATCGGTGCTGCCTTCCAGCAGCCAGGTGTCGGCGGCGATCAGCCGGGGCTTGAGGGTGTATTCAAGCTCCGCCGCCAACGCCGGCAGGCTCAAACCGATGAGCAACAGCAGAATCCAGCGCATCACGCGCTCCTTGAGTCAGGGGATGGCCGCATCGAATTGATTGCCGCTGTTATCGCGCAGCAACAGCCGCGTTTGCCCCGTGCCTTCGATGTCGAAGGCCAGGTTGGGGTTTTCGCTGACGGCGGGAAACAGCTCCAGCGTGGCCAGCACGTGATCGTTTTGATCCCGCAGTTCGGCGTGGTTGATATAGAACTCCGGAATGCCACCGACCATGCCGTTGTCCATCGGATGCGCCACTTGCAGGCGCAAGCGACTGAATTCACCACGGGGATAACGCCCGCCGAGCACTTCACCGATGTGTTCTTCCCAACCCGGCTGGGTACGCACCACGCTCGGCGCGGTGCAGCCGCCGCCCGCCGCGTCGATCAGGGTCGAACCGACGTGCCAGAGCCCATCCCGGGTCAGCACCGCCGCGCGCAACGGCGTGGCTTGTTCGATGCGGATACGGATCGACAGCCATGGCAACACGCGGTCCCGGGGTTGGAAGTCGACGATTTTCGGCAAGGGATTGAGTTCGGCCCAAGCGAGGATTTTCACGACATCGCCCTTGAACGCCCGGGCATCGATTTCCAGTGGCACTTGCCGGGCATCTTCAGCAAAGGGCGGCGCCAGCAGCTTGACCCGATCATCAAACACGAACGGCGCGTCGCCGAGCATTTGCTTGTGATAGAAGGCCCACATCACCGACGGCACCGGGTCTTTGCCCGGATCGAGGTCCACCGCGTGGGCGGCCAGGGGCAACCAACAGGCCAGCAGGCAACCCGCTCGCCAGTTCATTATTGGTACATCTCGGGCACTTCGTACTGCAGACCGTAACCGGCATAAATGGCTTGCACCTTGCCCTCGCGGATCAAGGCTTCCAGCGCTTCTTCCACGGCATAGGACAATTGCCGGTTGCTTTCATGCACCGCCATGCCGATCTCCCAGCGTTGCTTGCCCATGTTCGGGTAGGCGTTTTCCGCCAGTGCCACTTGCGGGTCGTGGGCTTCGTGCACCTGCCAATCGACTTCGCCGCGCATCGCCATCACCGCATCCACTTCGCCGGCCTTCATCGCGACAAACGCCTGGGGCACGCCGGGATAGTGGTGAGTCTTGGCGGCGAGCATGCCGTTGAACACCGAGGTCAGGTAGAACGACGGCACGCTATCGACTTCGACGCCGATCGGGTGCTGCTCGAACACCGCGACGCTGCCCACCGAATCCAGCCGACGACGGTCATAAGCAACCTGCCATTGTTCGTTCTGGTAGGGGCCGAACATCACCACATGGTCGTTTTCCAGCTCGCCGAGTTCGTTGCGTTTTTGTGCGTAATCGCGGTCGTAGGGCACGCGCATCATCAGGTCGGCCAGTTGCTGGTTGTGCAACTGGCTGCTGCGCCAGATGTAGTCGCGCAGGTCGTCGTCGAGCTTCTCGCCGGCCGGGGCCCAGATCAGTTTCAGCTTCACGCCCAGGGCTTTGGCCAAGGCTTGCGCGAGGTCAACGTCAACCCCCCGGGCCTGGCCGGCGTCTTCAAAACTGTAGGGGGCGAAGTCCTTGTAGACCGCCACTTTCAGCTCCCCGGCGGCGATCATTTGGTCATAGGTACGGACCTGCGCCTGCACCCCTTGGCAGCACAGCAACATAGCGCTGATCAACACAGCGAGCAGGCGCATGAATTACTCCTCGACGTGCACGCTATCCAGGTAGGTACGCACCGCCCACAAGGCTTCCTGACTCAGGTAATCGGCCATTTTCGGCATGTACACCCGCCCGTCACGCACCGCGCCGTGGCGCACCCGTTCGACGAACCATTCATCACCGGCATCGCCGACATCGAGCAGGCGCAGGTCCGGGGCGATACCGCCAGACTTGGCTTCCAGACCATGGCAGGCCGCGCAGTTCTGGTTGTAGGCCGAAGAACCGATTTCCAGCGCCTTATCGTGTTGCGGCGAATTGCGATACGGGTTCACCGCCGCCCAGCCATCGCCATCCACCGGCACGCCGGCGTCCTTGACCGGGGTCAGGCCCGGGGTTTCCACCGCTTGGGGCACCACGTTGCCGTGGGCCCAGACAGAACCTGCGCTGATAAAACCGGCCAGCAGTCCGGCAACGAGCAAGGCGTTGCGTTTTGTTGTCATTGTTATGCCCTCAGGGTTGCACGCAAAACCTCTTTGAAGAGGCTATGGCACCCATCTTAGGAACCCTGCCGCACCGGCCCCATGCTGCTTTGGTGGCCGCCACCCAGTACCTTGGTAGTAGGGCTTGTGGCGCACGCCCAATTCAGGTGCCCGATGGGAAGTCTTCCCGGCAACGGCGGGACTTTTTCCGTATCCGCAGACCCGTCCGGCGCACCACCCTGTGCAGGCCAAAACCTCCACTGGGAACTGCAACCATGACAATAAGATCGCTACCCGCCCTTTCCCCACTGTCTATCGCCGTGCAGGCTTTTCTGCTGATGGGCAGCCTTTCGCTGAGTGCTGTCAGTTACGCCGCCAACGAACCGGCGACCCCGACCCACAACGTCACCTGGGAAGACATCGCCAACGATCACCTGACCACCAAGGACGTGCTGCAATACGGCATGGGCACCAACGCCCAGCGCTGGAGCCCGTTGGCCCAGGTCAACGACAAAAACGTGTTCAAGCTGACGCCGGCCTGGTCCTACTCGTTCGGCGATGAGAAGCAGCGCGGCCAGGAATCCCAGGCCATCGTCAGCGACGGCGTGGTCTACGTCACCGGTTCCTACTCCCGGGTATTTGCCCTCGACGCCAAGACCGGCAAGCGCCTGTGGACCTACAACCATCGCCTGCCGGACAACATTCGTCCGTGCTGCGACGTGGTCAATCGCGGGGCGGCGATCTACGGCGACAAGATCTACTTCGGCACCCTCGACGCGCGGCTGATCGCCCTCGACAAAAACACCGGCAAAGTGGTCTGGAACAAGAAGTTCGGCGACCACGCCGCCGGCTACACCATGACTGGCGCCCCGGTGCTGATCAAAGACAAAGTCACCGGCAAGGTGCTGCTGATTCACGGCAGCTCCGGGGATGAGTTCGGCGTAGTCGGCCAGTTGTTTGCCCGAGACCCGGACACTGGCGAAGAAGTCTGGATGCGGCCCTTCGTCGAGGGCCACATGGGCCGGTTGAACGGCAAGGACAGCACCACCACTGGCGACGTCAAGGCGCCGTCCTGGCCGAATGACCCGACCACCGAAACCGGCAAGGTCGAGGCCTGGAGCCACGGCGGCGGCGCACCTTGGCAGAGCGCCAGTTTCGATGCGGAAACCAACACCATCATCGTCGGCGCCGGCAACCCCGGGCCGTGGAACACCTGGGCGCGGACCTCCAAGGACGGCAATCCCCACGATTTCGACAGCCTCTATACCTCGGGCCAAGTCGGTGTCGACCCGAGCACCGGCGAAGTGAAATGGTTCTACCAGCACACCCCGAACGACGCCTGGGATTTTTCCGGCAACAACGAGCTGGTGCTGTTCGACTACAAGGACAAGGACGGCAAAGTCATCAAGGCCACCGGCCACGCCGACCGCAACGGCTTCTTCTACGTGGTGGACCGCAACAACGGCAAATTGCAGAACGCCTTCCCCTTCGTCGACAACATCAGCTGGGCCAGCCACATCGACCTGAAAACCGGTCGCCCGGTGGAAAACCCAGGCCAGCGTCCGGCCAAACCGTTGCCGGGGGAAACCAAGGGCAAATCCGTGGAAGTCTCGCCGCCGTTCCTCGGTGGCAAGAACTGGAACCCCATGGCCTACAGCCAGGACACCGGGCTGTTCTACATCCCGGGCAACCAATGGAAAGAGGAATACTGGACCGAAGAGGTTAACTACAAAAAGGGTTCGGCGTACCTGGGCATGGGGTTCCGCATCAAGCGCATGTACGACGATCACGTCGGCACCCTGCGCGCGATGAACCCCACCACCGGCAAAGTGGTCTGGGAACACAAGGAACACCTGCCGTTGTGGGCCGGCGTGCTGGCGACCAAGGGCAACCTGGTGTTTACCGGGACGGGCGACGGTTTCTTCAAGGCGTTCGATGCGAAAACCGGCGAGGAATTGTGGAAGTTCCAGACCGGCAGCGGCATCGTCTCGCCGCCGATCACCTGGGAACAGGATGGCGAGCAGTACATCGGCGTGACCGTGGGTTACGGCGGCGCGGTGCCGTTGTGGGGCGGCGACATGGCCGAACTGACCAAACCGGTGGCTCAGGGCGGGTCGTTCTGGGTGTTCAAAATCCCGAGTTGGGATAACAAGACCGCGCAGAAGTAACCCACCTCTGATCATTCCCACGCTCCGCGTGGGAATGCAGCCCCGGACGTTCCGCGTCCACTCGGCGCTCCCTCACCCAGAGAATTCTGCCATGAAATACCTGCCCCTTTTTCTTCTTCTCATTGGCTCCTTGGCTCACGCCGAAGACGGCGACGACGCTCCCCTGATCATCAACGGCTGCACCCTCGCCGAACACAGCCAATGCCCCGGCGCCAACCTCAGGGGTGCCAACCTGAGCAATCAGGACCTGCGCGGCATGAACCTGAGCGGCGCCGACCTGCGCGATGCCGACCTGCGCGATGCCGATCTGCGTCACGCCCAACTCGACCTCGCCAACCTGGAAAAAGCCCAACTGCAAGGCGCCAACCTGACCCGCGCCAGCCTGCAACAAAGCAACCTGCGCCTGGCGGATTTCACTGGAGCGACGCTGATGGCGATCCAGGGTTGGGGCCTGTTCGCCCAAGGCGCGCAGTTCGAAAACGCCAATCTCAGCGCCGCCTACCTGCAATTCGCCCGCCTCTCCGGAGCCAGACTGCATAACGCCAACCTGCGCGCCGCCGACCTGGAAATGACTTGGCTGAGCAAAGCTGATCTAAAAGGCGCCAACCTCAGCGACGCCAATCTGCAAGAAGCCAAGTTCGGCGAAAGTAACCTGGAACAGGCGAACTTAAGCGGTGCCCGCCAGCACTATGCGAATTTTCAGGACGCGAATATGGAAGGCTGCACAGGGTGCCCAACAACCTGGGACAAGTAACACAATCCATTGTGGGAGCGGGCTTGCTCGCGAAGGCGGCGGCACATCCAGCATTGATGTGACGCAAAGACCGCTTTCGCGAGCAAGCCCGCTCCCACAGGGTCCGGCGGCGGGCTGAATCAACTCGCCACCCGCACCACCCCCATATCAATCCCCAAATGCACCAGCTCCGTATGGGACGTGACCTGCAATTTGCTCTTCAACAACGTCAGGTGATTGGAAACGGTCTTGCTGCTGATGTTCAACTGTTCGGCAATCAACCGCGCCGGGGTGCCTTTGGCGAGCATCACGAAAATCTCCAGTTCACGCTGGGTCATGCTTTGCAAACGCGGATCACTGGCGTCCTGTTGCGGATGGCATGCCAGTTGGGTCGCCAGGGGTTGTTCGATATAGGCATGCCCGGCGAGGATGCGCCGCACCGCTTCGATCAACACTTCCGGCGCCGAGCTTTTGGTCAAGTAGCCTGACGCCCCCGCCTCCAGGGCCTGGCGCACCAGCGGCAACTCATCGTGCATGCTGAAAAACAGCACGCGCAATTGCGGCAGCCGCTGGCGTAATCGTCGAGTGGTTTCCAGCCCGCTGATCCCCGGCAAACCGAAATCCATGATCACCAGGTGCGGCACCGCTTCCTGAACCCGGAGCAGCGCCTCTTCACCGGTGGCGGCTTCGCGCACTTCCATCGCCGGCAACAGCGCCCGCAACAGACTGGCGTAGCCCTGGCGGACCACCGCATGGTCATCGACCAGCAGAATATTCATGACGCCTCCAAAGGCATGCTCAAGGCCAGCGCCCAACCGGCGCCGGGGTGGCTGATGATCCGCAGATTGCCGCCGAGGCTGCGGGCGCGCTCGAACATCGAGTACAAGCCGACGCCCGGCCGTTGCGGTTGTCTGGCGCCACGACCGTTATCGCGAATCAGCAAGCGCAAGTGCCCGCCGCAATGCTGCAGGCGAATCCGCACCTGACTGGCCTCGGCGTGCCGCGCAATGTTGGTCAGGGCTTCCTGCAACAAGCGATAGAGATGGGTTTTGTTCGGCCCCGACAGCGCCGGCAACTGCGCGCTGACCTGCAACCAGCAATCGATACCTTGGCGGCCCTGCCATTGCTCCACCAGCATTGCGAAGGCTTCGGACAGCGGCAGGTGTTGCAGCACCACCGGGTACAAGTCGTGAACCAGTGCGCGAAAGCCCTGTTGCAGGTGTTCACAGTTGTGCTCCAGTTCGCGCACCGTGCGCTCGACGGTCTCCGGCTGATCCGCCACCAGGCGCAACAGGCAAGCCTGGGCACGAATCCCGGCCAGGTACTGCCCGAGATCGTCGTGCAGGGTCTGGGCCAAATGCGTGCGCTCTTGCTCCTGCACCGCCAGCAAGGTTTGCGTCAGCTGGGTGTTGTCGGCGCGGGCCTGTTCCAGCGCGCCGGTCATGCGGTTGAAATGCGTCGCCAGTTGCCGCGCCTCGGGCATGCCTTGCGCCCGCAGCCGCACATGCAACTGGCCGCCGGAAACCTGCTGCAACGCCCGCAGCAATTCGTCGAGCAAGTGCATGCCCCGGCGCACCGCCCAGCGAATGGTCAACAGGCTGACCAGCAGCGCCAGCCCACAGAGGAACAGCACTTGCTGAAGGGAATCCCAGACTTCATCGATCTCGTCACGCGGGTCCACCGCGATCATCACCCGCCGGCCATCCTTCAAATCCAGCACCTGGGCGCTGTGCCGGGCTTCGGCGAACAACAGCCGTCCGAGCCACGCGTCGAGGCCGTCCTGCGCCGGCAGCCGCGCCGCTTCGCCCGGTTCCAGCCAGTGCACCCGCACGTGGCGCAAGCTGCGGGTCAGGCGCGGTTGCAGGCTGACCGGGTCGCGCTCGGCGGTTTCGCTCAGGTATTCGACCACCGCCTCGGCGGATTGCAGCTCACGCTCCACGTCCGCCAGCGCCTGATGCACCAGCAACGCCATGCACGCCAGGGTAACAAGGGCGAAAAAACCGCAGACCCACAGGTTGATCCGCCACAGGGCCGACACGCCTAGCGCCCCGGCAGCGTGGGCGACATCTGCACCAGCGTCGGTCGCGGGCCGTGCAGTTTGTCGACGCCGATCAGGCTCAGGATCAGCAGCAACGGCAGGAGCAGCGCTTTGAGAATACGCATGGTCGATCTCCTCCTCAGTAATGGCCGTTGAAACCCATGCTAAAACCGCGCCGCCCGAGATGAGCTACTACCTTGGTACTGGCCCACCGGTACTTTCTGCATATTTCTTCTGCCCCGCAGGCTTCCTATGCTGGCGCTACCGTCATGGAGTGCCCTATGCGCCAGCTTGCCCCCTACGCCTTGATCTACCTGCTGGCAATTGCCTGCGCCGCCGGGCTGGCGACCCAGAGCCAGGCCGCCGATGCGCCGTTGCAGGTGCAAATCGGCTACTTGAGCTATCGGCCTGATCCGGGGCCGCTGCTGTCGAATGTCATTCCCGAACCCACCGATGCCGGACTGCGCGGCGCCGAACTGGCGATCACCGACAGCAACAGCACCGGGCGCTTTCTCAACCACAGCTACAGCCTGGTCAGCGCCAGCACGGATAGCCCGGATGCGTTGATCGAAGCGGCCAAGGCCCAGCATGAACAAGGCCTGCGCCTGTTTGTGGTGAATGCGCCGGTGGAAACCCTGCGTCGGCTCAGCGCGGTGCTGACCGACAGCTTGCTGTTCAACGCCGGCAGCCCGGATGACAGCCTGCGCACCACCGACTGCTTGCCGAACGTGCTGCACAGCCTGCCGAGCCGGGCGATGCTCGCCGATGCGCTGGCGCAGTTTCTGGTGGTGCGCAAATGGCAACGGGCGCTGCTGATTGTCGGTCCGACCCCGGACGATCAAGCCTACGCCGCCGCCCTGCGCCGCGCCGCCAAACGCTTCGGCCTGAAACTGGTGGCGGAAAAAGCCTGGAGCTTCGACAACGATCAACGCCGCAGCGCCCAGGCCGACATGCCTCTGTTCACCCAGACCGCCGAGTACGACGTGGTGCTGGTGGCGGACGAACGCGGTGATTTCGGCGAATACGTGCCTTACCAGACCTGGTACCCGCGCCCGGTCGCCGGCACCCAGGGCCTGACCCCGGTGGGCTGGCACAAAACCGTGGAAACCTACGGCGCCGCCCAATTGCAAAAACGCTTCGAGGCCCTGACCGGGCGCTGGATGAATGACCGGGATTTCGCCGCGTGGATGGCCGTGCGCAGCATCGCCAGCGCGGTGACCAAATTGCGTCAAACCGACCCGATGGCGATCCGCACGCTGGAGATCAGCGACCAACTGCCGCTGGACGGTTTCAAGGGGCGCAAGCTTAGTTATCGGGCGTGGAACGGCCAGTTGCGCCAACCGATCCCGATCGTGCAACCGCGCGCGCTGGTCAGTACCTCGCCCCAGGATGGCTTCCTGCACCCGGTCAACGAAATGGACAGCCTGGGCTACGACAAACCTGAAGTGACCTGCCGTTTTCCCTGATTTTTCTTCCTGCACAACCACAATAAAAAGGAATCCGCCATGCGCCGTACCCTGCTCTCATGCGCCCTGCTGCTTGCCGCCGGGCACGCCGTGGCCAGCACCGCCTGGGTCTCCAACGAAAAAGACAACACCCTGAGCCTGATCGACATGCAGACCCTGCAAGTCACCGACACCCTGCCCGTCGGCCAGCGCCCGCGCGGTCTGTTGCTGTCCCACGACAGCAAGTTGCTGTACATCTGCGCCAGTGACTCGGACCGGGTCCAGGTGATGGACGTGGCCACGCGCAAAATCATCAAGGAATTGCCATCGGGCAAAGACCCGGAACAATTCGCCCTGCACCCGAATAACCGCTGGCTCTACGTTTCCAACGAAGACGATGCGCTGGTGACCGTGATCGACACCGAAACCTCCAAGGTCCTGAGCCAGATCAACGTCGGCGTCGAACCCGAAGGCATGGCGGTCAGCCCCGACGGCAAGTGGGCGGTGAACACCAGCGAAACCACCAACATGCTGCACTGGATCGACACCAGTACCCAGACCCTGGCCGACAGCACGCTGGTGGATCAGCGCCCGCGTTTCGTCGAGTTTTCCCCGGACGGCAAGCAGCTCTGGGCCTCGGCGGAAATCGGCGGCACGGTGACGATTCTTGATGTGGCCACGCGCAAGATCCTCAAGACCGTGAACTTCCAGATCAAGGGCGTGCACCCGGACAAAGTCCAACCGGTCGGCATCAAACTCAGCGCCGACGGCAAGTACGGCTTCGTCGCCCTCGGCCCGGCCAACCATGTGGCGGTGGTCGATGCCAAAACCTTTGAAGTGCTCGACTACCTGCTGGTGGGCCGCCGCGTCTGGCAGATGTCGTTCACCCCGGACCAGAAGCAATTGCTCGCCACCAATGGCGTGAGCGGCGATGTGTCGGTGATTGATGTCGACAGCCTGAAAGTCAGCAAATCGATCAAGGTCGGGCGCTATCCGTGGGGCGTGGTGGTCACGCCATGAACGCACTGGACGTCAGCGATGTGAGCTTTGCCTATGGCGCCAAAGAAGCGTTGCGCCAGGTGAGTTTCAGCCTGGTGCCCGGGCGATTCGCAGCGTTGCTGGGCCCCAACGGGGCGGGCAAATCGACGCTGATTGCGTTGCTGACGCGGCTGTATGATTTGCAGCGCGGGGAGATCCGGGTCGGTGGCTGTTCGTTACGCGATGCGCCGCGTCCGGCGCTCAAGCAATTGGGTGTGGTGTTTCAACAAAGCACGCTGGACCTGGACCTCAGCGTCGAGCAAAACCTGCGTTATCACGCCGCCCTGCACGGCATGTCCCGGCACCAGACTGGCCTGCGGGTCGACGCCGAACTGGCCCGCCAGGGCCTGACTGAACGCCGTCGCGAAAAAGTCCGTGAACTCAATGGCGGCCATCGCCGCCGGGTGGAAATCGCCCGGGCGTTGCTGCATGAACCGCGTTTGTTGCTGCTGGATGAGGCCAGTGTCGGCCTCGACCCGGCGAGTCGCCTGGCGCTCAATCAACACATCCGCAGCCTGTGCCGCGAGCAAGGCATCAGCGTGCTTTGGACCACGCACTTGCTCGATGAGGTGCAGCCCAGCGACGACTTGCTGATCCTGCATCAAGGTCGACTCGTCGCCAGCGGCCAAGCCGAAGAACTGACCCAGGAACATGGCGGCGACCTCGGTTCGGCCTTCGCTCGACTGACCACTTCAGGAGCCGCCCGATGAATGCGTATTGGCAGTGTTTCAGCGGCATCGTCTTGCGCGAATGGCTGCGTTTTGTGCTGCAACGCACGCGGTTTCTCAGCGCATTGGTGCGGCCGCTGCTGTGGCTACTGGTGTTCGCCGCCGGGTTTCGCGCGGCGCTGGGCATCGCGATCATTGAGCCTTACGACACCTACATTCCCTATGAGGTGTACATCATTCCAGGGCTGGCCTGCATGATCCTGCTGTTCAACGGCATGCAGGGTTCACTGTCGATGGTCTACGACCGGGAGATGGGCAGCATGCGCGTGCTGCTGACCAGTCCCCTGCCCCGGACCTTTCTGCTGTGCAGCAAGTTGTTGGCGACGTCGCTGATTTCGTTATTGCAGGTGTATGCGTTTTTGGCGATTGCCTGGGTCTACGGCGTGCAACCACCGGCGCCGGGCCTGTTGATTGCGTTGCCGGCATTGTTGCTGGTGGCGTTGATGCTCAGCGCACTGGGGTTGTTGCTGTCGAATGCAATTCGTCAGTTGGAGAACTTTGCCGGGGTGATGAACTTTGTGATTTTTCCGCTGTTTTTCCTGTCCTCGGCGCTGTATCCGCTATGGAAAATGCGCGAGTCCAGCGAGTGGTTGTACTGGCTGTGTGCGTTGAACCCCTTCACCCACGCCGTGGAACTGGTGCGGTTTGCCCTGTACGAGCGCTTCAACCCGCTGGCGCTGGGGGTGTGCATCGGCTTGACGCTGGTGTTCGTGCTGCTCGCCGTACTCACCTTCAACCCGCAACACGCCGCCCTGCGCAAATCCAACTGACAACACATTCCCCGTAGGAGCTGTCGAGTGCAACGAGGCTGCGATCTTTGCTTTTAAAGATCAAAAGATCGCAGCCTCGTTGCACACGACAGCTCCTACGGGGGATTGTGTTGAGCACAGGCACAAAATTACTACTTTAGTACTGGTTTACCTGTCTATCGTCGCATTCCAATCGCACCGCACCTGGCATGTAATGGGCTCATAACTATAAGGATTGAGCCCCCATGCCGCGTGCCCGACGTCGCCTGCTACGCCCCACCCTCGCCGCGCTGTCCCTTGGCCTGTTGCTGAGCACCGCGCACGCCGAAACCCCGTTGTTCTCCGCTGACGGCTACCGCATCAGCCTGTACCGCAGCCCGACGCCAAATCAGCTTCAGGGCGCGACCATCGTCGACACCCCGGCCCTGCAAACCCTGCTCAGCCAGACACCGCGCCCGGTGCTGATCGACGTCTACCGCCGCCAATGGCTGCAAGGGCGTTTCATCGAAGACCAGCCCCACGAGAACCTGCCCGGCAGCCACTGGCTGGCCAATACCGGTGACGGTGATCTGACGCCCGACTGGCAGGCCTACTTTGCGCGTAATCTGGAGGCCTTCACCGATGGCGATCACCAGCAACCGCTGGTCTTCTACTGCCGCTCCGATTGCTGGTCGAGCTGGAACGCGGTAAAACGCGCCACGGCCATGGGCTATAAGTCTGTGTATTGGTATCGCGATGGCCTGGATGCCTGGCAAGCGGCGAACCTGCCCGTCGCGCCCGCCCAGCCCGAGCCCTTTCCCTGACTGAAACCCTGCGTGTGGTTGCCCCACCCAAAAACACAATAATGAGGTGAAAGGCTATGTACAAAATTCTGATTGCCGACGATCACCCGCTGTTTCGCGAAGCCATTCATAACGTCATCAGCGACGGTTTCCCTGGCAGCGAAGTAATGGAAACTGCCGACCTGGACAGCGCTTTGCTGCTGACCCAGGACCACGACGACCTGGACTTGATCCTGCTCGACCTGAACATGCCCGGCATGCACGGCCTCAATGGCCTGATCAACCTGCGCAACGAAGCGCCGACCATCCCGGTGGTGATCGTCTCCGCCGAGCAGGACAAACAAATCGTGCTGCAAGCCATCACCTATGGCGCGGTGGGGTTCATCACCAAATCCTCGCCACGCCTGCAAATGACCGAGGCGATCCAGCAGATTCTCAATGGCAATGTGTACCTGCCGCCGGACATCATCCGCACGCAAAAAACCGGCACCCATCGGCGGATGAACGACAACCCGAGCTTCCCGCCGGAACTGCTCCAGGCCCTGACCCGCAAGCAGTTGCTGGTGCTTGAACGCATGACCAAGGGCGAATCGAACAAACAGATCGCCTACACCTTGGAAATCGC
>Ga0302175_10000319_pt1 | contig 16890 bp, 18 predicted proteins | sample I_Fen_N3_3_FD_198791 | JGI IMG/M metagenome (GOLD analysis project Ga0302175, IMG submission 198791) | Peat permafrost microbial communities from Stordalen Mire near Abisko, Sweden - I_Fen_N3_3 | ecosystem: Environmental > Terrestrial > Soil > Wetlands > Permafrost | place: Sweden: Abisko... | reverse complement strand
ACCCTCGAGCCGCAATGATCCGCTTAATCGTACCGCTCGAACACGATCTGCTTGCGGTCCCAGCCCAGCTCTTCTTTCAGCACCTTGCGGTTGGCGTCGACCATTTGGTGCAAGCCGCAAATGTAGGCGTGCATGTCTTTGCTGTCGCGGACGATTCCGCGGACGTGGTCTTGAACGTACCCACGAAGCCCTGTCCAACCTTCCGCGCCACGGCTCAGCGTCGGAAGATAGTGGAAGTTGGGATGTGCCTGCGCAATCGCCAGGAATTCGTCCCGATAGTAGAGGCCAGTTTCATGGCGGGTACCGTACAGCAGCCAGAATTCCCGTTCCTGGTGCCGCGCGGGTTGCTCGAACAGCCATTGCACCATTCCGCGCATTGGCGCGATGCCCGTGCCCGTGGCAATCAGCACCGAGTCCTGATGCGGCTGGCGAAGCGTGAACATGCCATGAGGACCATGGAACTGCACAACCGAGCCTTCTTCCAAATCGCACAACCAGTTCGAGAGGAATCCTTCTTCCACGCGATTGAGGCAGAGGTCGAACGAGGGAACGGGACGCGGTGCATTGGCAATCGAGTAAGCGCGCGTGTGAATCTTTCCGTCGGTCTTCGGCTGTTGAATGGAAACGAACTGGCCGGGAACAAAAGAGAATTGCTCCGCGCCTTTAACTTCGAACTCGAGGTGCTTGGTCTGTTCCGAAAGAGCAATAGACCGAGTCAAGCGAGCGGAAAACAAATTACGTTGTCCCGGAACGCGCACCGTACTCGCTTGCGTCGGAGCCAGTGTTTCAGTCGTCGAAATGGCACTGTTTTCGCTCATACCCGATTAGATGCAGTAGAAATTGATTCGCGGCAGAGAGCCGCGAATAAGAAAGGGCGGCGAATTGCCGCCCTCGCACAGTGCTCTTTGACACTACTCAACCGTTACTGATTTGGCCAGGTTTCGAGGCTGATCGACGTCGCAACCGCGCCGGACTGCGATGTGATAGGCCAGCAATTGCAGCGGCACCACTTCGAGAATCGGTGCGAGCAGTTCAGGCGCAGCGGGAACGTAGATGACATGGTCCGCGGATTCCTTGATCTCCTCGTCGCCTTCAGTAGCAACAGCGATTACGGTTCCAGACCGAGCTTTGACTTCTTTCAGATTGGAAATCGTCTTCTCGTAGCGTAGCACCGAGCCTTGATCGTTGACGTCGCGGGTCGCAATGATTACGACCGGCAATTCCTCATCAATCAGCGCATTGGGACCGTGCTTCATCTCGCCCGCAGGATAGCCTTCGGCGTGGATGTAGGAGATCTCCTTCATCTTCAGCGCGCCTTCAAGCGCGATCGGATAATGAATCCCGCGGCCGAGATAAAGGAAATCCTGCGCACGGTGATAGCGCTTGGCCAACTCTTCCGTCTCGTCTTCGCCGCCAAGCAAGGCTTCCAGTTTTCCGGGAATCAGAGTGAGTTCAGTCAGCAGCTTCTTGGCTTCCTCAGAGCTGACCGTACCACGAACTTCCCCGAGGTACACGGCGAACAAGAACAACGCTGTCAGTTGTGCAGTAAACGCCTTGGTCGAAGCCACGCCGATTTCCGGTCCCGCGTGCGTGTAAATCGTCCCATTGGCTTCGCGCGCAATCATGGAGCCGACCACGTTGCAAACGCCGAGAGTCTTTGCTCCCTTGGAGCGCGACTCGCGCATCGCGGCGATGGTGTCGGCCGTTTCGCCCGACTGCGTGATGAGGATGTTGAGATCGTTCGGGCCAGTCAGCGGATCGCGGTAGCGATATTCGCTGGCATAGTCCACCTCGACCGGCAACTTGGCGAGGCGCTCGATCATGAACTTGGCAGCGAGTCCTGCGTGCCAACTGGTGCCGCAGGCGGCGATGGATACGTGCTGAAGTTTGCGAAAGTCGTTCTCGGAGATGTCCATCTCGTCGAGAAAGACCTTGCCGGTATCGAGCGAGACACGGCCCAGAGTTGTGTCGCGCACGGCGCGGGGCTGCTCAAAGATCTCCTTGAGCATGAAGTGCTTGAACCCGCCTTTCTCGGCCATGATCGGGTCCCAGGTAATGTGTTGTACCTGGCGCGTAACCGGATGTCCGTCGAAGTCGGTGAGCTGTACTCCGCTGGGAGTGATGACAGCCAAGTCGCCGTCACCGAGGAAGAACAGGTCGCGGGTGTGGTACAGAATTGCGGGGACATCGCTGGCGACAAAGTATTCGTTGTCGCCCAGCCCAATGACTGCCGGAGGGCCGTTGCGACCAGCCACGATCTTGTCGGGCTCGTCGGAGGAAATTACCGCGATGGCGAACACACCGGTCAGTTGCTTGACAGTAGTGCGGACGGCTTCTTCCAAAGGAAGCTTGCCCCCGGCATCGGTAATCGTCTGTTCGATGAGATGGGCGATAACTTCGGTGTCGGTCTCGGTTCGGAATTTATGGCCGCCGGCGATGAGCTTTTTCTTCAAGCTCATGTAGTTTTCGACGATTCCGTTGTGGACCACCACGATCTTGCCGGTGCAGTCACGATGCGGATGTGCGTTTTCTTCAGTGGGTCGGCCATGCGTAGCCCAACGGGTGTGTCCAATGCCGTAGGTTCCATCCAGTGGGTTGAGTTGGATGGCCTCTTCGAGGTTACGCAATTTGCCTTCGGCACGACGCACCTGGAGGCCCTCGCCGTTACCTGCTACAGCGATTCCTGCCGAGTCATATCCGCGATATTCCAGACGACGAAGGCCATCAATGATGACAGGGACGACTCGCTTCTTTCCAACGTAACCGACAATGCCGCACATCAGCTTTGCTCCATTGCGATGGGGATGATTGAACCTCTCGGTGAGGTGGACCCACGCACTCGATCTGGGAGATCGAAGCTACTTCCTAAATCTTATCTGATTTTGAGGGGGAAAGTGGATGCTTGCCCCGCGCGTCGCCGGCACAGAACAACTAGTCTGCGCACGAGCGCGACTCTAGCCTTCAAGGGTAAAGCGATATTCCTCGATAACCGGATTGGTAAGAACCTCGCGGGCGATGCGTTCGACTTCGGCCTGGGCATCTTCCCGCGCGAAGGCATCATCGAGGGTGATCTCAAAATACTTGCCCTGACGCAAATCGTTGACGCCGCGATAGCCCATCTTCTTCAAAGCGCTGTGGATGGTTTTGCCCTGAGGATCGAGGACAGTCTTCTTCAGCGAGACGTAAACGTAGGCTTTCATAGGAGACTTACATTATACCGAGACGAGCCGATACGACCGGCCTCGGTATCACTGGGAACTGGCTTTGAAGGCATCGTCGATTTCGACCTGGTAGCCATTTGCGAGACGATTGGTCTCGTTGGCCATTCCGACCACAGACATCAACTCGTGGAACATTTCGGGCGTCATACCCTGCTCACGGGCGGAAGCCGAGTGCGAAGCGATGCAATAGCCGCAGCCATTGGTGACGCTCACGGCAACGTAGAGCAGTTCTTTGACAAGGGGATCAAGCGCTCCGGGAGCCATGACCTGTTTGATGCTCTCCCACGTTCGTTTCAACAATGCCGGATCGTGGGCGATGGCCTTCCAGAAATTGTTGATCCAGTCGACCTTGCGAGTGGACATGATGTCGTCATAAACCGCACGCACTTCAGGATTGGCATCTGCGTATTCGACTAAGCCGTACGTAGCCATCGCGACTCCTCGTCTAGGAAATTGGGACTTTTTGCTTGTAGGAAGCTACCTGGACATTCCAGGAGAGCGATTTGGCGATCGCTTCGCGCAGTTGGCTCGACGCTGACGGCTCGCCGTGCACCAGGTATGTCTGTTTGGGTGGAGCCTGAAAGGTCCGCAACCATTCCAGCAACTCGGGAGTGTCAGCGTGGTCACTGAATTGCTCCAACGATGCCACCTGCGCGCGGACGGGCACGATCTGGCCGAACATTTTGATCTCGGCGGCATGGTTCTTGATGTCATATCCCCGCGTGCCGGGAGCCTGAAACCCGATAAAGAGGATCAGGTTGCGCGGGTCGGGCAATCGCTGGATCAAGTGGTGCAAGACCCGACCGCCCGTGGCCATGCCGCTGGAGGAAACGATGATGGCGGGATATTTCGATTCGTTGATCTTCTTGGAGTCATCCGTTGTCTGGTCAAAGTAGAAATTGGGCCAGTCCAACGGGGAGCCATATTTGTCTATCAGGGCTCTGGTTTCGGGACTGAACTCGTCTACATACTTCAGGAACACCTGCACAGCCTTAATTGCCATAGGACTGTCGGCATGTACCGGTACTCGCGGGATCTGGTCCGTCTCCATGAGCTGTTTCAACATGAACAGTAGCTTCTGGGTTCGCTCGACGGCGAATGCGGGAATGACTACGGTGCCACCGCGCTGAACGGTCGCGCGAATCAACGCAGCCATTTCGGGCCTGGGATCGGTGTGCGGATGCTCGCGATTTCCGTACGTGCTCTCCATCACTAGATAATCGCAGCGTTCGTTTGCAGTTGGACCAGAATGCAAAACACGGCCGGGAGATATCTCGTTGTCGCGAACACGACCGATGTCACCAGTGAAGAGAAGGCGGGAGCTAACGCCGCCTGCCGTCAGCGAAATTTCAGCCATCGACGAGCCGAGTATGTGAGCGGCACGGACGAAGCGGAATGACAACTCATCAGACAGGCGTTTCGTTTCGTCGAAGGTCACCGGCTTAAACAGAGTCAGGCATTGCTGCGCGTCTTCCATCGTGTACAGAGGCAATGCTGGAACGTGCTTTGATGTCTTGAAGCGGTTATGGAACGCCGCATCCTCTTCCTGAAGATGTCCGGAATCTGGAAGCAGAATGCCACATAGATCGATGGTTGGCGGCGTGGCATAAATGGGGCCGTGAAAACCCTGCTTGACCAGACGGGGAATCCATCCGGAGTGATCGAGGTGCGCGTGGGTCAAAATCACCGCGTCAATCTCGCGAGCTGGTACGGGCAGGTCCTGCCAGTTACGCTCGCGCCATTCCTTCTGGCCCTGGAAGAGACCACAGTCGACTAACACCTGGAATCCGCGTTGGCCGGATTCGTCCCCGGTGTTGATGAGGTGTTTAGAGCCGGTTACGACTCCCGCAGCACCCAAGAACTGGATATAGCTCATCTAGACCTCAAAGGCGCAATTAGCGCAGTGCACATCCCAAATGGTTGTAGCGGTTGCGCCCACCCTTTGGCAAGCGGCGGCTATTGCTGGTCTGTTTCAGAAGCTTTCGCGGTTACATTGAAAGTACCTTCACTTGAATTGGGTACAGGCACACTCCCATCGTTAACGATTGCGTGAGTCGGCATCGCTGGAAGCTGTAGTCGTTCCGATGCCTTCTGATGAGCCGGAACAAGTATGCGAAGCGACCGTTCGCCCGTTGCCGACTGGACCGTTATCGGCACTTCAGCGCCGGCACCACCGCGGTTTTCGAGAGTCACGGTTACCAGAGATAACTTGTTGGGATCGCCGAGCAGCGGACGGGCATAGACGTTCTCGATATGGAAGTTGGGCAGTCCACGATCGCGGTAAACCCAGTCGTCGAAGAACCACTCCAAATCTCGTTTGCGGCCTTCTTCGAGGAGACCTTGGAAATACGCTGTGCTCGTGTCATTGGCAGGACGATAGGCAGCCAACGCCTTCTGGAGCACAGCATCGCCCAGCATGTCGCGCAGCATCCAAAACACAAAACTGCCTTTGCCCCGCAAAAGAATCTGGTCAGAAGTATTCAGCAGGGAATTGGTAGTCGAACTCGGGTCAGCCGACTTGTCGGCTGTTGCGGGGCGATCGGCGGATTCCTCTGTCTTCACGAGAGGGGGCAGGTACTCGTTGAGGAATTTCAGGGCATCCTTGCGTCCGCTGCGTCTTTCGACGCTTACAGCCTGGAGGAAGCGTTGCACGCCGGCTTCGATCCAGGGGCGTGATGTTGCAAAGCGGGCGGCAACCTGCAACGGCATTAGGAGCAGACCGAGCGTGGCAGAATCGGACTGACGCATCGGCGTGAAGAGTAGTGGTCCGTCCTGAAATGGATTCGCATTGGGATTGGTAAGCTCGACAACCGTTGCGGAATCTCCGGGCAAGGGAAGCCAGTCGTCCAACACGGGCGTGTTAGCTTCGGCAGCGGCGGCATAGTCTTTCGCAACAGATGCTTTCGAGGGGACGTGGAAGATGGTCACCCCGGGACGCTCGAGCCGGACGAATTCGGCAATCGCGAACGCTGGAGAGATGCCACCGAGGCCGCTCAGCCGGATGCGGTTGCTAACCTGCGTGATGGCGCCGTCACTTCGAGGGTCCGAGGTTTCGCTGACATCGCCGCAAGGGGCTGCCATAGTGCTCCCGGCAACGCAAAGCTTGACGTCTTCAGCAAGTACCTGGATGTGCGCGTCAAACTGTGAGTTCTTGTGGCGCAGCTTCCAAGCGTCAATCGCGGTGAACAAGGTGTTGCCTTCGCTTAAGCTGACCGCCGGTAGCGATACCGGATACCACACGACGTTCCCCAGTCCACGTACTGCCGTGAACGACTCACTGATTTGATCCCAATCATTGCGAAGCGCAATTTCGTCGGGTGCGCCCATTCGCGTGAATCGGGTTGCGTCCGGAGTGATGGCGCCGCCGTATTGAACATCCAAGTCGATTTTGCTGCCGGGTGCTACAGCGGTCGGAAGAGTAACGATGGCCTCGGAGACGGCGCCGGTATGGTCAATATCACTGGTATAAGGGTTCCCGATCCATTCCACCGGTTTGCCGTTGGAGGCGATGCCGTTCCAGCTCAGTGATGAGGAGACCTGAAGGGTGACGTTTCGCTGCGGCCCGCTCGAGTCATTTCGGAGAGAGAGCTTTCCGGTGACTGCTATGACGTGCGAGGCACGATCGATCTGCACTTCGAGCTGGTAGGCGGTAATCGTGAAGGCGTCCCGGTCGATCGCTTGGGCTGGCAAGGCCAGTAGCGTCGCGAACAACGTCAGGAGGATGCTGCGGATCATTTGGAGTGAGCAGTCTTGCTGTCAGACTGCCCGGCGAGGCGCTGTCGTGCGACTTCGTACATGACAACTGCACCAGCCACGGAGACGTTCAGCGACGGTACGTGTCCCTGCATGGGGATGGAAACCAGAAAGTCGCAGCGCTTGCGTACATGGTCGTGCAGTCCCTTGCCCTCGGCGCCGAGGACGATTGCGCACGACATGTTGTAGTCGAGTTCGAAGTGGCTCTGGGTGCCGCGCTCGTCTAAGCCGACGATCCAGAGGTCGCGTTCCTTCAGTTCGTCAAGAGTGCGGGAGATATTGGTGACTCGCGCGATAGGGAGATGCTCGGAGGCCCCAGCGGACGCTTTGACAACGGTACCGGTTAGCCCCACGGCGCGGCGTTCTGGAATGATGACGCCATCGGCGCCGGCGCCATCAGCGGTGCGGATCAACGCACCAAGGTTGTGGGGGTCTTCGATTCCGTCGAGTACGAGGAGAAAGCTGTGCTCGCCTTTTTTCTTCTCCAGCAGCATGTCGACGTCGGCATAGGCTTTACCGCTGGTGACCGCTACAACGCCCTGATGCGTGTTGGTGTTGGCGATCCGGTCGAGATCCTCGCGGGGGAGGAAGCGAACCTGAACGCCGGCCGCGCGACAATCGTCGATGACCCGCTGTATGCGTTGGTCGTGACGTTCGCGGGAAATACCGACGTAATCGAAACTTCTGGCCCCCGACTTGAGGGCCTCGCTCACTGAATGAATGCCGTAGATAACGACCATCAGCTATTAGTTTACGCCAGCGCCCCACCACATCCGGCCTGCTACACTGGCACGGAACGGCGCTTCAGGCTCGGGCGCGGCACATGTTTGGGAGCGAAAATGGCGATTTCCGCAGTGATTGTAGATGATGAGCAATTGGCGCGAGAGGAACTTGCCTTCCTGCTGAAAGAGTGCGATGTGGAAGTCGTCGCGCAAGGCAAGAACGGTGTTGAGGCCGTGACGCTCATCAAAGAGCTATCGCCTGACATCGCATTTCTCGACGTGCAGATGCCAGGGCTAGATGGCTTCGGCGTACTGAAGAAGCTGCTGGACCGCAAAGTCGCCATGCCGCAAATCGTTTTTGCGACGGCGTTTGACCAATACGCGGTGAAGGCGTTTGAAGTGAACGCGGTGGATTATCTGCTCAAGCCGTTCGACAAGCAGCGTGTCGCGCAAGCAGTAGAGAAGGCGAAAAAGAAGCTCGGTTCCGCGACTACCTCAACAGACCAAATCGACACGTTGGTCCGGATGCTGGAGCAGCAACAGCAGCAACGGCCCCCGGCCGCCAAGGTGTTGTTGAAATCGGGTGGGCGATTGCTGCTGGTTGATCAGAAAGATATCTGTTATGCCTCGATCGAAGACGGGATTATTACGGTAGTGGCGACCAACATGGAAGGGCAGTCCAACTGCCGGACCTTGGAAGAGTTGTTAGACTCGCTGGATCCCAACGTATTCTGGCGGGCGCATCGTTCGTACCTGGTGAATATTCAGCGCATCAAGGAAGTCGTGCCCTGGTTCAAGAGCTCCTACCAGATTCGCATGGATGACAGGAAACAGGCGGAGATTCCGGTGAGTCGAGCGCAAACCAAGCGTCTGCGGGAGTTATTCAATCTTTAGGCTTCTTCGAGGTTAAGGACCGCTAGCCGTTCTTCTTCTCTTGCAGTTTGCGAACGATCTTCGTCACGGTTGCCCGCGGTGAAATTCGGAGCAACTCGATTCCGACACGGTTCTTCCATCCCGGTATAACGATTCGCTTGCCGCGCTTTAATCCCTCGTAGCCCAGGCGAGCGACATCTCGCACATCGACCATCAGGGGACTATTCATCATTGCAGTACCCTGCAGGTAGGCTCGCTGCTGGAAGTTGGTTTTGACGGGGCCCGGACAGAGACAGGTGACGGCGACTCCCGTGCCGTCCAGTTCCTCGGCCAAAGCCTCCGTGAAACTTAACAGGTAGGCTTTGCTCGCGTAATAGACGGCCATGAATGGTCCGGGCTGGAATGCGGCCGTGCTGGCGACATTGAGAATGCCTCCTTCGCGAGCGCGAATCTGAGGCAGAAAGAGCTTAGTCAACTGGGTGGCAGCGACCATGTTCACCTGCATCATTTCGGCTTCGTGAGCCCAATCGGTCGAGAGGAACGAGCCGGCCAGTCCGAAGCCTGCGTTGTTTACGAGGACGTCGATGAGAATGCCAGCTTCCTGGAGTTCCTGGTAGAGCTCGGCGGGCGACGCAGGGTGGGAGAGGTCCTTGGGCTCAATCCGCACTGTGATGCTGTAACGGTCCTGGAGGTCGTCGGCAATTTGACGTAGCGTGCTGCGGCTTCGGGCCAGCAGCACGAGGCGGTATCCATCGCGCGCAAAAAGGTGCGCCAGTTCGAGGCCAATGCCGCTCGACGCACCGGTGATCAACGCGGTCTTAGGAGCAAAGAAAGGCGAACTTGTGGTCACGTCTCAGTTATAACGAAAATCCGGGCAGCATGCTCGGCAAACACCTACTGTGCGTCGTTCTTCGATTCCAGAAAGGTGACTATTTGCCAGCGCTGCTGCTTGGGCAGTTGCGGCCAGCCCGGCATTCCTTTGTTGAGATCACCATTGGTGATGAACCAGAAAAGGTCGCCGGCGGGAGCGCTCTTGACCTTGGCGCTGGTTAAAGCTGGCGCGGGGCCCATCCCCTGCAAATCGTTGCCGTGGCATTGAGCGCAATTCTGGGCGTAAAGTTTTTTGCCGCCAGCCGAGGCCTGGGCGTTGCCCGCATAAGGGTTTTTCATTTCTTCGGCCGAAGCAGGTGCGTTGCGAAAAGTCTGTGCGACAGACGGATATGCCGCCAGTACCAGCGCTATCACGGCCAAGAATGAAGGGACGCACAGACAGTTGCAAAGTCGAAGTCTCAAAGGAATTCCTCCGAGAGATATTTTACCGAGAATGGCCGCGGAAAATGTTGGCAACCTTGCGACCAAATCCGGAGAACTCGTAGGAGACCCCGAAGCGGAGCATCGCGCGGTAGCTGGCGTCGGTCAGGCCAAATGTCGGCGAGATCTTGACCACGGTGTCATGTATCTGCCAGGACAGCACGGGGGCAATGTACTGCGCGGTGTTGTGGAGGGTGAACTTGTCGGCCGTGCCCAAGCCACCATAGAACTCGACGCCCGTTTGGAAATTCTCCCTGCAGAGCACGCACTCATCAGCCGAGGCGAGCAGAGCGAGCGGCCGACTGAAAGCGAAGGCATAGCCAAATTCCCAGGGCTCGCCCGCCAGGTTCTTTACGGCAATAAAGTTCTCAGCTATGTTCCAACCGTTGACGTTGCTGGAGAGGATCAGGCGGGTCTCGATTTCGCGTTCCAGTTCCTTACTGGATTCCTTATTGGGCTCAAGCCCGTCGTATTGGAAGTCAAAGCCAACCACTTCTAAGAAGCTCTTGTCGGCGCCGTTGACGTCTTCATATTCCACATAAAGAACGGGGTTGATTTTGTGTTCGTGCATGAGCAGTCGGAAGCGGTTTTCCCAACGGTAGCCGGTGAATATTGTGCTTTGGTTTGCGGTAGTTTGACCGTCGAGATAGAACTCGGTCGTCCACCAACCCTTGATGCCGTACTCGAACTCCGTTACGCCTGACAGGAACCCGTCCCCGCCCTTGGGAGACGCCGTCAGTCCCTTGGTTCCGATCTCAAGATTTCCAGGTTCCTCCATGGTTTGGTCATAGGTAACGAGGTATGGCCGCTCGCCAGCGAAAGTCGAGGCGGCAAGCACGCAGATCAGATAGAGCAAAGCCAGTGCCCTTAGGCCGTGGGCTTTCAACATAGAAGAACCTCAGTCAATAAAGTGTGGGACTCTGACAGAGCAGATGCTATAATCTTAGTTGCAACACGGTTGCAACTGCTCTATAAACATTTAAATCCATTTGGACCGACAATTCAAGAAGTTGGGCCGAAGATAGTTGCAACAGCGTTGCAATACTTTGCAACAAGGTTATGAGGAGGCCAGTGCGATGCCGCTGCCGGAGACTGCAACACCCGGAGCACTACAAAACGCGCTACTAAGTCGTGGGATACGACTTACGCGTCAGCGTCGGATCATTCTGGAAATCATTGAGACTGCGAAGCAGCATCTCGATGCTGCCCAGATTCTGCGCAAAGCCGCCAAAACGGATCCCGACATCAACCGGGTGACTGTATACCGGACGCTAGCCCTTCTTAAGCGACAGGGATTGGTCGATGAGTTGGACCTCTTGCACGTGAAGGGGGATGGCCACTTCTACGAGAGGCGGCCTCAGCGGGACCACATGCACATGGCTTGCTTGCGGTGCGGGAGTGTGCAGGAATTCGAGAGCGACCTGTTTGACCGGGTGAAGGGGCAGGTCGAACGGGACTGCCGTTTTCATATTCTGGTTGCGAGGTTTGAGATCGGCGGTTACTGCGTGAAGTGCAGAAAGTAAAGAGCGCGCGACTGTTGCCGCGCGCTTCTTATTTTGATCTGTAACTACTTACTGGCCAGAACTGGATCGGGTACTTCGTAGATGCTGAACCAGGAAGTCGCGGCCTTCAGGGCATTGTTCACGTTTTGAATGTTCTTGACGCCTTCGTCCTTCAGCCATGCATCGAACGCGGCCCCACCCTTCTCAGCAAAGATCGGGATGCCATCTTTCCATGTAGCGCGTCCGCAGAGGACGCCGTTGAACTTGACGCCTGCCTCCTTGGCAAACTCCAGGTCTTCGATGAATTCCGCGTTGCTGACGCCCGCCGAGAGGTAGATGAACGGCTTGGTCGTCGCCGCTGCGGCGGCACGGTAGTGGTCCAGAGCTTCAGCCTTGGTGAAGACCTTGGGTCCCTTGAAGGACTTTGCGCCTTCCACATACTGGAGGTTGACGGGGATTTCGACTTTCAGCACGTCCACGCCATAGCGGTCCTTGGAGAACTCGCGCATGGAGTCGGCAACGGCTTTGGGTTTCCACGCGGCGAACTCGGGTCCCTTGTCTTCCAGGCCTTCCTTGTAGCCGATCAGCTCCAGGAAGAATGGGATGTCGTTGGCGCGGCACTCGTCGCCGATGCGCTCGGTCCAAGCCTGCTTGTGCGAGTTGATCTTGGCATCGTCAAACGGGGAGTAGTAGAGCAGGATCTTGATGCAATCGGCGCCGGCTTCTTTGAGGCGGCGGACGGACCAGACATCGAGCAGATCAGGCAGGCGGCCTGAGACCTTCGCGTCGTAACCCGTCTTTTCGTAAGCCAGCAGAAGGCCCGAGCCCTTAGCGCGGTGCTTGGAAGGCTCCAGACCCCACTCCGGGTCCAGCAGGATGGCGCTGGCGTGCTGGGTGAGAACTTCGGTCACGTAGGTCTTAAACTCGGTCAGACCCTCGTCGGTGGCCCGGGTACCCAGGGCTTTTTTGAGGGAACCACGCTGGTCCATAGCGGCAGCGGCGATGACTCCGTTTTCGTTTGAGACATTTTTCATTCCCTGAATTTTTCCAGGTGTAAGTTTCAAGGCATCCTCCTCGGACGCGAAGCGTCCGGTATGAATTGGTAATCCGGCCTACTAATGATGGCTGGCCCTGCAAATACAGGACTCCTCATTCTAAATGAATCTCCAGATGCCACGCATGCCTAAAATTGGCTTGCTACTGGCCATTGAGCGGCAAATTCGCCAGTATTGCGTGCTGCTCTGTGTTCAGCGACTCGACTCCTTTGCGGGCCAGTGCCATCAACTTTGCGAGTTGGCTGTCGTCGAAGGGGCGGTGTTCGGCGGTGGCCTGCACTTCTACGAGCTTTCCGCTGCCGGTGACGACCATATTCATGTCAACGTCGGCGCGGGAGTCTTCTTCGTAGCAGAGGTCGAGCATGGCGACTCCGTCCACGATGCCTACGCTGGTAGCGGCCACGTAATCGCTGACCGGTGAGCCTTTAAGGGCTCCGCTTTCGAGCATCGCTTTAATGGCTAGGCCTAAAGCCACAAATGCGCCGGTGATGGAAGCGGTGCGGGTGCCTCCATCGGCCTGGATGACATCGCAATCGATAAACACGGTGCGCTCGCCGAGTTTTTGCATGTCGGTCACGGCGCGGAGTGAGCGGCCGATGAGGCGCTGGATCTCGTGGGTGCGGCCGCCAGCACGGCCTTTCGTCACTTCGCGTGGCGAACGGGTGAGCGTGGCCCGGGGAAGCATCCCGTACTCGGCAGTAACCCAGCCTTTTCCGCTGTTCCGGAGAAATTGCGGGACGGTGTCTTCGATGGTGGCAGTGCAGACGACGCGGGTGTTTCCGACCTCGATGAGACAGGAGCCCTCGGCGAGGGAAATGTAGTTCGGGACGATGTTGACCGGCCGAAGCTGGTCGCAGGCGCGATTATCGGAGCGATAGATCATAAGAGGCGATTGTATGCGCTGAAACTCCGGGAGGCGTCAAGGAGAAAACCCCCCGGATTACAACAAACCCGACGGCACGGCATCTATCGGGGTACCCCTCCCCCTCCAATTCTCCCGCGGGGGTTCCCAACCGGGCATCGTGCCGATAAGCGGCTTGTTTTGTGATGGTTGCACGGAGGTTCGGCGTCCGTGCTTTCCATACTTTCCATACAAGCAATTTCCATACTTTCCATACTGGCAGCCGAGGTTATCCGGGGTGGAGACACCTATCGCTTCGGCCATCACAATTGCTTTCTTACGGAAAGGCAATGTTTTGGGCAAGGGCGTAGGACACACTACCGTGTGATAGGCACGGTAATTCATATGAGGTCCCTCGACTCCGTCCGAAGCGGGCTGCGCTCGGGATGACAAAAAAATAGGGCCTGTGCGGCGCAGCTAAAACTGCGCCCCTTCAAAACCGTCTGAAACAGAATTTCATTAGGCTGTGAAGTCGCTCCCTGCCACAAGGATGCTTTATCCCCCGAGGTCGACGTGCTCCACGTGATCGACTTGGCGGCCGAGGAAACGAGTGGCGAGGCGCCTGAACTTATCGGTTGAGTCGGTGACAAAGAAGCGGAAGGTGCGGTGGTCGGTAGGTGGGATGCTCGGATCCAAAGGGGGCCTTCGACTTCGTTCGGTCGCCAAGGTGTCCTCACTTCGCTCAGGATGACACTCCGAATCTTGCAGGATCTGCCGGACGGCTTGCGAGGTGGATTCGGCTGAGTCGACGATGGCGACGTGCTCAGGAGTGATGCGCCGCAAGAGAGGCGCCAGCAGGGGATAGTGGGTACAGGCGAGTACCAAGACATCGGCCTGGTCTGAAGCGGCGGCGAAGGCTTCGCCGAGATAAATCCGGGCGACCTGTTCGGTGACGGGATGGTCGATCCATCCCTCTTCGACGAGAGGCACGAGTAAGGGACAGGCCATTTCGTGCGCGGCCATTCCATACCGGTTGAGAGCCTCCCGATAGGCATGGCTGCTGACGGTTGCCTCGGTCGCGATAACGACGGCAGAACGAGAAGAGCTGATGGCGGAAGCGGTAGCCGCTCCCGGTTCGACTACTCCCACGACAGGGACTTTCACTGCCTGCTGAATTTGCGGCAGAGCCAGAGCGGTGGCGCTGTTACAGGCAATGACCAGCAAGTCAATGTTCTGAGACTCAAGGAATCTTGCAGCACCGGAGGCGTAACGAGCGACCGTCTCGGCGGATTTTGTGCCGTAAGGCAGGCGGGCCGTGTCTCCGAAGTAGAAGTAGTGTGCCGGAAACTGCGCGCTCATGGCGCGGAGCACGGTGAGGCCACCAACTCCGGAGTCGAAAACGCCAATGCGGGGGAGGCTCATTTCGCGTCCTTGGCGAACGTATCGACTTCGCCGGCGGTGTAGAAGCGCCGGAGATCGGCATGGCCGGCCAAGGTTTCGCGTTCCTTGCCATCAACCAAAATCTTGACCCGGACAATCTGAGGATTGTTGGCGTTGAGGGTGGCGACGATGGATGCAACCGTCAGGTCTTCGGCCAGCACTCCAGAAGGGCGAGAGTCGGCAAAAGCGGCGCTGGCGTCAACCACCGCCGTGTCATTTCCGAAGAGGAAAACATCGCGAAGATCTGATCCGGCAGTATTTGGCGTGGCCGGAGCCGTTTGCGGATAGCGGGCGAACAAGGCCCGCAGAATGGCTCTCAGGCGTTCACTGCGCTCCTCTGGCAGGGCAATGGCTTCCTGCGAGCGGTGCAGGATGCCTTCCGCGTCGGATGGAACGAAAAACGTGACCGAGGTTGTGGGTCCAGTTGATGGAGGCAGTACGATGGATTGCTGCCGGGCGAGACGCTGCTCCTCGGTGACGACACGATTCTTCAGGTGGTAGGCGTAGATTCCCAATCCGCCGGCAACCAGAAGCAGGACCAGGAACATGATGAGGATAGGCCGGGTCACGGTCGCACCTCGGGGATTTTGTTGCGGACTGCGACGATGCCAGCAGCGATGGATTGTGCGACCTGATCGAGATACGCCGCACTAGCGATATCCGGCACATTGTCGCCCGGAGGCGCAATTTCGACGGCGATAGCTGGGGCTGCGATGTTGTTCGTCGGGCGCAGAGAGGCTGGCCGAAGTGAGTTCTGAAGTTTGCGGGTTTCCAGCTCCGCTGCGATGGAGCCAGCCGCTATCGAGCTTGTGTCGAGGTAGGCGGCTTGCGCGGTTTCCCAAGGGAGGAAGTCGCGCGTGGCGAGGCTGCTGGCATCCACCATGGATGTGAACACGTGAACACCATGCCCAGTATTCGCGGCGTGCAATGCGACGTAGAGGGCTGGACGCGCGGCGTTCGCGGATATCGCACGTTGATCGAGCGAAATTGCGATGTCGGAGTTGCGAAGCAAAGACGAGAAGACGTGTTGGTTCGACAACTCGCGCTGCAGGCGCCGAGCAAGTGTTAACACGAGGTCCTTCTCGGCGATGTCTGGAGTGATGGCCGCGCCGACGTCGGGGCCTCCGTGAGCGGGATCGATGATTACGAGAAATCTAGGGCCAGTGTAAGGTCTGCGCAGGCCTTCAGTGGGCTGAGAGGGGATGTGAAGGTCCGGCGGGGGCATTTGCTGGGCGACTTGGGGCGGAATCGTCGGCCCCCCGGTAACGACGAAAGTCCTGCCGCCGTCCGCAATGTTGGCTAACAGCGCTCCAGTGCCAGTGATGTCAAGTTCAGCTATGCCATCGTGTTCGGTGAATTGAGCACTAGTGATGAGCGGATCATTATAGCTTGCCTGATCGACCGTGGGCAGCACGGCGTCTTTGCGAAAAGTGAAACGTATGTGGTTGGAGTCCGCAGCGATGGTTGGATTCACCGGGACGCCAAAGCTGATGAAGAGCTTGGAGGGCGTGCCATTACGGAGATCAAGCGTGAAGTGTTCGCCGACATCGCCAATGAAAAGCCGCAGTGCGGCGGGGTTCAGCCTGATTTGTTGCGAGAGTGTTCGCGCCAAGACTTCGCTGACCGCCGACAGCGGAATGAAGCCACGGCCGTTCTGGATGGAGAAGTTGGCGGGGAGCTTGATGTTGTCTCCCTTGAGCTTGCCCTTGTCTTTGCCGTCTTGAAATTGAACCTCTAATTCACGGCTGCCGGGCGCGACAAAATTCAGCTTGAGCTTCTTGCCGTCGATCCGTGCATCCACGGTTCCCAGGGGTTCGAGCAATTCGACCAGCCCAACGTAGGACTGGCCGTTCAGTTGCATCAGTGGGACGGAGTAGTAAGCCTGCCGGGAGTAAACGGAGAGCGGAACGCCTTCGCGTGGTTGCGCCAGAACCACCGATTGCCGATACCAATGAGCAAACAGGACGCCCAAGGCCAGCAGCAGCAGACCGGCGATCGGAATTGAACGAGGACGCGATCTGCGCAACCTAGCGGCCTCCGTGATCGGCGGGTGGCGCGGCTTCCTCCAAGGAATAGATGGTCAGGCCGCTGAGCAGCTTGGGGTAGAAGTCGGTTGATTTTTGCGGGAGCACTTCGCCGCTGAAGGCGATATCCCGCACTTGTTCCATCCGT
>Ga0302175_10000318_pt1 | contig 16906 bp, 21 predicted proteins | sample I_Fen_N3_3_FD_198791 | JGI IMG/M metagenome (GOLD analysis project Ga0302175, IMG submission 198791) | Peat permafrost microbial communities from Stordalen Mire near Abisko, Sweden - I_Fen_N3_3 | ecosystem: Environmental > Terrestrial > Soil > Wetlands > Permafrost | place: Sweden: Abisko... | reverse complement strand
GGGCTTGCGACGTTCCTTTTCACAGGGCCGGACGTCATTCATGGTGTGCAGCCTAACCATGGTGAGAGCCTCACAGCGTCATCCTTCATTCTGTTAATGCTGGCCAGTGCAGTGTTTATTGGTGCCTTCTTTGCGTGGGTTGTCTCTGAGCCTCAAGTGCAGGCCTTCACGTTCGACGAAAATCAGCAGCTGCTGACCCTCACCATAACCCGTCGTTGTCGAAGCCCCATTGAAGTACGCGTACCGTTTAGCGAAATCATCTCCATCCGCCCTTATGTAATGACATCGTCTGCTCATGATGGACATTTTGGCGTCGTGTATCGCGGAGCGAAGGGCAAGGTTTTTGAGCATCGTCTAGGGGACGGTACTTCTCTCGAAAATATTGAGTTTCATTGTGCGTGGTTGCGTGGAATGTTAGGAGAGCGGATGTGCGAGCTGCTAGATCTCGACAAATGAAAGCAGCCTAAAGTCAGTCTGAGCTACCGCACTATTGGTCGGCCCCGTCAGGTATTCATTAGTCATACGACATTCCTTGCCGGGCCAGGCCCAGGCGGTGGGTGCTACGATGGCGCCTCACTCAAACGAGCAAGCCCATGACAAAGCACGATATTTATGATGAGCACGAAGGCTTTCAGCTCTGGAACTACATGGAGTGCGAGAAGGACGAGGAGGGCCGGGAGACCTGGCGGATCAACGTCGAAGTGAAGCGGGGCGGCGAAGTGGAGGTGCCGGTTGTTGCGGGTGACCGAACCTACGTTGATCGTGGCCTGGCGCAGGCTGCCGGTCGAGAGCTGGGTGCAAAGCTGGTCGCCGGCAGGGCTTAAGCCGTCTCCGACAGCCACTCAGCTACGCGACACGGGTCGATTGCCCCCGCCATCTGCTGCGGGCCGGTGCTGTTGCTGTTGGTGAGTGACGTCAATATGCTCTCATCCTCAAACAAGGAGGTGAGCAGTGAGTAAATATGCACCCTTAGCAGACTATTTGAGGGTCCAGTCCCTCGACTCCGTCAAACTAGGCTTCGTCCAGATCGATGCGCTAGTCAACGGCCTGCCGCCCAGCGCACGGAACCATGACGCTTGGTGGGCGAACTCGCGTACAGAAGATAGCCACACTTGGGCTCACCTATGGATCGCTGCTGGTTGGGAATGTCAGTCAATTGATAGGGCAAATGAAACTGCTGTTTTTCAACGAGCTTCAGCTAGCTCATCAAAACCAATGCAGCGCTTCTGGTGGGTTAACCACAAACAGACCTTCAAATCTGAGTTTGAAGGTGGCTATATCTGGTCACCCAAAGCCAACAAGAATGGTGCCCGCAACAGAACATACGATAATTTAACCGAGGTGAAACCTGGCGACGTTGTTGTCTCCTACGCTGATGGGCAGATCAAAGCTGTGGGTGTTGCCAGGCAGCACTACTCAGAGGCTGTGAAGCCTGAAGCGTTTGGTTTGGCGGGGGCCAACTGGGCTAATAGCGGATGGCTGGTGCCGGTCGAGTGGACGGCATTATCGATTCCGCTTTCTCCAAAGGCTTATATTGATCGTATCCAGCCACTCCTGCCGAAGAAGAGCTCACCCTTACAAGCCAACGGTAATGGAAACCAGGGCTGCTATCTCGCGGCGATTTCGTCAGAGTTAGGAGAGCTGGTTCTCGACATAGTCGGCGGGAGCAGCCCAGATGCACTTCGGAACATTCGTGATCTGAAACTATTAATCGAGGCGGATGCAGCAGAAATCAAAATTCAGAACTCTGCAGATATTCCAGAGACAGAAAAGGAACAATTGATTCGGTCTCGCCGAGGGCAGGGCATTTTTCGACAGCGGGCTTTAGCGATCGAGTCTCAGTGCCGCCTGACGGGTGTTAACGACCAGAGCTTTCTGATTGCCAGTCACATCAAGCCGTGGAAAGACTGCGCGAATGACGAGCGACTGGATGGTAACAACGGGCTAATGCTGGCTCCTCACATTGACAAGCTATTTGATCGCGGATGGATTTCATTCAGCGACAATGGTGACCTTCTGACGGCATCTGGAGCTGAGCAAGTTATGGAAGCTTGGAGCGTTGATCCGAACAAGAATGTTGGCAAATTCCATCCTGAGCAGTGCCGTTATCTTGATCACCATAGAAGCATGGTCTTTAAGGGCACCAGGCTTTGACATTCCAGTCTCTTAGGAGATGGCCAGCGCCGAGTCCGTATTGGGTTTTGAAATCGAAGGGGTGTTTCTTCTGTTGTGCGGACATAGGGGATCCTCGCCGTATATATTGCGGGTTCATTGATTGGGGGGGAACACGGATGTGGCAGCTACCGAATTACGTGCAGTACCGGCTGGAATTGCTTAAACAGAGCAAATCGCAGAAGGCCCTCGATAAAAAGAGGCCAGCCGAATCTCTGGAATCGCACGAGAGCGGCGAGCAGCAGTATTACGACATGCAGGATGAAGAGCTGTACGAGTGGAAGCGCCTGATCCAGACGCGCTACTACAGAAATAAGGCAGACAAGCTGGCTGTGCCAATGCCTGGTGTTGATGAAGACGGCATATATGAAACAGTTGATTGGGATAAAAATACCAAGCAGCCCCGGTATCTAACCGACAAAGGGTTGAAGGTGGTTCGATCCGCGATACGAGAAGAGGAAAAGCATCGACGGGAAGCTTTTGGCTACTGGTTTGGTATTGCGGTGGGGTTGATAGGCGCAATGACCGGTTTGGTCGCAGCGTTCAAGTAGTCATCCACCGCAGTAGCCCGAGTCGCACTGGGCTGGGAACATCTCCATCTGATCGCGCTGTCTGGGCGCCGCCGCCCATTGCACGACAGCCCTTATTCCGACAGCGCCTTTCCGTCGAGCAGTGCGAAACATCACGCGGGGCTTTCCCTTCTTGGTGAAGCCCAGGTCTTTCTCGGTAATGTCGATCAGTTGTATCCGGTCCTCGGAAAGCAACCGAATGTCATCGATATTTGCATTGATGCACGGGTAGCATTCGAGCGACCGGTGAGGTAGCACGTCGAAGCCCGCACGATGGAGCAGGGCGTCACGCATGGCATCGTCGTGCCGGACAAGGGGCTGCCACAGGTCCCGCCGGCCATGCCGCTCTGATTCCATAACGTGCTCCTCGGCGTCCGAACGGTGCCTGCTTTCGCTGCGCCGCACGCCTGTCATGGCTGTTGCCTCTTTGTCTGGGTCGTTGGAGTCGAGCCACTCCAATGCTGGAATCACTTTTAGCTCCGCGGTGCAGAATTGGCCCTGTCCGCCAGCGCCCGGCCAGCCGCGTTTACGCTTGACCAGTTCGAGCATCCCCTCCGATTTTGTGCGGGCGGTGGTGAATCCGTAGCCCTGGGCCAGCGCCTCTCCCTTGGCTACACGGTTGGCCCACCAGCTTGCGGACCAGCCGGTGTCAGAGTAGAGGCACACGACATCCTTCAGGCCGCGCTCATGCGCCCACTGGATCAGGGCGATGGAGTCATTTCCGTAACTGCAGAACAAGACGTGCATAGCGGTTCCTCGCCGGCTGGCGTGATTCGTTGAAGTGGGGTATTTGTGTTCGGCCCGGCATGGAGCCGGAGGAGAAGCGAGATGAGTGAAAAGTCGATCTATACCGAGGTGCAAAAAGTGGCACAGGTTTACAGCGGTACAGGGGAAGCCTGCTCAGAGTGTCGCGCTAGGCTCGATGCAACTGTTGATTTTGGTGGCGCGGTTAACCATTACCTTGATCACGGCTACACGCTCCTGCATGTTGGTCAACAAACATCGCGTGCTGATGAAGGCCTGTGGCAGGAAACGGTCGCGATACTCGGTCGAATTTAAGAACTCTCTCCCTGATCCACGGCGCATGCCGGAGCTGGCGCTGTGGTAACGGATGACCGGGGCGGTGATGGTCATATTGAATTGCAGGTTCGAGCCTGTCTCGCCGGCTGGCGTGATTCGTTGATATGGGGTATTACAAGCTTTCGATATCAGCGCTTAGGGATATGCAACTTTGGATGGACTAGTTAAGGACGTTATACCGCTGCTTCAGTACCTGATCCCCGGTTTTTTGACTGCGTGGATTTTCTACTCGCTCACCGCATTTAAGAGGCCTGATACGTTCGGGCAGATTGTACAGGCGCTCATCTTCACTTTCGTTATCCATGGGGCCGTGTTAGGCGTGAAAGCCTGCCTACTTTGGATAGGCTCCAAAGGGTTCAGCGTTGGGTTGTGGGACCTTAAAACTGAGGCATCTTGGTCGTTTGTGATCTCGGTTTTACTTGGTTTTTTATCGTGCTACTGGGCTACAAACGACAAGCTTCACGAATGGTTACGCATTAGGGATATTACGAAAAAAACCTCTTATCCGAGCGAGTGGTACAGCGCATTTGCGCGCCATGATCGGGAGGTGGTTCTGCATTTAAATGATGAGCGGAGGCTGTTTGGATGGCCATCAGAGTGGCCATCAGATCCTTCCAGCGGCCAATTCGTCATGCAAAACCCAAGTTGGCTGGAAGACGACGGCACGCCTCGTGCTTTTGGCGCGGAATTCGTTGTAATAGATTCATCGAAGGTACAATGGGTCGAGTTCAATCATGAGGTCCCGGAGTAAATTATGACTAGCAAAGCCCCGCAACCCATGCCGCCAGGTGTTGCACGCAGAATAGCGCAGGACGAGAAAAGCAAGTCGCCCCCTCCTCAGGCAAGCCAAAAGGCGCCTTCAGCGCCTCCACCTCCTAAGCGCTGACGATATTCGGATATTCGACTTCATCGCAGTGCTCTGGCGGGTCGTCGGCGAGTGACTTAAGGCCCGCGGCCCGGATAATCTGCGACACCTTTTCAGTAACAACAAAAGGTGTCGTGACACATTTGAGCATCTGCGCTGCTGTTTCGAAGTCAGCGGCGATCACGTTGCGCAGCAGTGTCTGGTGCACTTCCTGCTGGTTGTTAAAGCCGTGCTGCTTCATCAGGCGCTTGAGGTCGTTCTTGAAGATACCGGCCACCTCAATCGTAAATTTCTCTACGCCCAATGCAGCGTCCTTCGCTGCTGCCTTCTCGCGCTTTCGGCGCTGTTTGAGCGCCTCCGCTGTCGGCTCCTGCTGTTCCTCGGCCATGGCCAACCTCTTCAATTCCACTCGCGGTAAGCGCTGGCCATAGCTGCCGCCGGCGCTGGCTCACTCTGTTGTTGTTCCGCCTAAAGCCTGGTCACCGATGGTGATGCCGTTCTCGATGGCGATCATCTGCACGCGCTTCACCCTGATCGACATTGCTGTGCCGATCTGGGTGGCGGTGAGGCCGTTCTCGGCATGCTTACGGACCTCTGGGGCCAGGCGCTTACGTTCGGCGCGCAGGCGGTCCTGGTGGCTTGTCGGGCCGTAGCCATTGATCTCGCCGCTCACGCCCTGGGCAATCTGCTGGGCGCTTCTGCCACTCCTGAAGAAGGCGTCCATCTGGCGGCCCAGTTCCGCGACTATGGCGTCGCGCGGGTTGGGCGTGGGTGCACCAATCATCGGGCACCCCCGGCCAGGAGGGGCGCCTTCGCTTCAAACTGGCTGGCCATTTCCGCCGCGGCTTTGTAGATCCAGCGGAATGCCTTCGTCTTCCCGGTGACCAGATCAACGATGTGGTAGGCATTGCCCGCTGTCCGCACCTGGAAGCGCACTTGCTTGTCCGGGATCACCAGGTTGACGCGGCGGGCAAACTCTTCGCGGGCCATCTGGCTGCAAACCATCAGGGCGCCGAGGACTTCCCGGCGCTGTTTCAGTGGGTGCATGGCTGATCCCTCTGTGTTGGGTTGCGTTTATTGGTCAGCACTCAGGCATTGCACGGGATGTCACTAGTCGCGCAATGCCTGAGTGCTGACGAATAAACGTAGGTATAAAAATGCCCAGTCGAAACTGGGCTGTGTTGCACTATCAAAACACCACTGTATGTAAGAGCCATGGCTGTATGGGCGCGCTCACAACAGGTGTAACCATGCTGAAGACACAAAAAACGATAATAGAGGTGGTTATGTTCGCCTTTCAATTCTGGGAGACGAATCCTTCGTCGCAGGATTTACTGCGACGAGGGGAAGTGTCCCGATAAAGGAGGTAACTCAACACTATTTTCCGTTGGAATATTAAAGTATGGGTTTCTATGTGGAGGGTTTGATTAATAACCTTTTTTTCACTTGCTCCTTATTCGGCAAATATGTTTAGTCGTACTGGTAGATTGTAATCTTTAAAGTTGGATGATTTGATGTATAGCGGTAAAATCCCTTTGTACTTGTTTTTAAGTAGGTGTTTGTTGTCTTCAGGCATGATTTTTAATGAGAGTTCAAATTTTCCAGGAGATAAATCTTTCATGTCTGCCGAACTATTCATTGTAAAGCGATAACCTAAAATGATCTTGCTAGCTCTCATATAAATGATACTGGTTTGATCGTTCATGTCAGAAACAGGAATTTTTACATGGCTATAGCCGTAGTTGAACCACTCAAGATCAGTGGGGCCTTCGCTGTCGTAATAAGTGACAATTCCTGCGTTTTTTATGTCGCTAAACTTATAATCAAAACTTATCCTTACCTCGCTATCACCATCTAAACTGAAGAAAAGGTTATGGTTGATATAGTTTGATGATACAGGGAATGGGTTTTTCTGATTGATGGGTGACAGTACGAGATTATCAATGCGAGTGAGTAATTGTTCTGTGTTTGGCCTTTTTCCAATTAGGTCATCAACGCCTTCAGTATAGCTGGATTCACTCAGTAATTCCTTCATACTGTTTGCTGTGAGAATGACTCCGTGTTTTTTGGCATAACTTTGCAGCAAAGCTAGCGCTCCGGAACATAAGGGCGTTGCGCTTGATGTTCCGCTATAGGTCTTAGTGTAGTCTCGATCATGGCCTGGTAGATCTTGCAGTGAGCTGTAACCTGTAGTGATTACATTTTCTCCCCAAGAGTTAATGAGTGATGAATAATGACCATAGTTTGAAAACGAAAGTTTACGCCCAGTAGATGAACTGCAAGCTCCTACAAGCATAGCCCCGGAATCACCGTAGTCAGGACAAATCGAGGTATCACTCAAGTCGGCCCCCGAATTACCTGCTGCTATTATTACGATGGCCCCCTTTTCAGTGAGGTTTCGAATAGTATCCCACCAGCTTTTTATTCCAATTGCTGGTATAAAAACGTTGTTTGATGAAAACTGGACATTCATGCTTACAATGTCGCCAGGATTTGACTGTTCTAAAATTTTATCTTTATCGCCTGTGTCATAAAAATAAAACGATGAAGAGTGGGCTATTCCCGTCACACCAAAGCCGTTCTTAGCTGCCGCAATACATCCAGTTGAAGCTGTTCCATGGTTACAGTCATTTGTTTCATTGCGGCTATTAATTACGGTAATGTTTCCGCCCTGAAAGTCTTCATGGTTTTTATATATGCCAAAATCAAGATGCCTGATCACTGCGGATTCACCTGAATAACCGCTTGACCAAACATTGCGAATGTTCATGCCATGTGGCTCATCCAGGTATCCTTGCAATCCGGAAAAATCAGGTGTATCAGGGCTGCCGTTAATTACTTTTTTTGACTTTTCTGTAGTGTTGAATTCTGGTGGTGGTAAGTTGTCAGTAATGGGAATGATAGAGCAGTATACTACACCATTAATATTCTCAAGTTCTCTACAGGCATTCAGTGCATCCTCCTTGCTTAAGGGCTTAGATGTTCTATAGTATTCGTGGTTGTGTATTGAATGCGTTGTCTGAAATGAGTTTAAATTGAATTCTATTTTTTGAAAACTATTTAACTCGGGAGTGTTGTCTAAAATTCTCTTTATATCGTTGGCTGTATCTCGACTTGTCTTTATTTCGACATGATATTCATTTATGAAGTCAAGCTCAGGCTCGTCAGCACTGAATTGGGCTGCGCCAATGTCTGCTAATGATTTAAAAGAAACTCCAGGCTGAAAGTCTGTGTTAAAAAATGATAGGCTATTAGAATTTAGAGATGGTGATTCTCGATGCTTTGCAGCTACGGAATAAACTCCAGGCTTCGTTATGATAAATACATGGTGCGTATTTTTATTGCATGCAGAATCGACTAGAGTAGAGTCTAAATACAACTCTAAATCAAACGGCGTGGGCATCTCATTTATTTCGACATAGATTGATGGTGTTTCATCTAGGATTTTATATATTCTAACTTGGCTTTTCATCGTGTTTTCCTTGCTTGTTGGATTTCGTGGTTGTGATGAATTACATGGCTTCATGTAAAGTGTAATGATGCTTGTCTGGTGTTTGCAGTGAGGGTAGGTGTGTGGCGATATATTTCAAAGATCTCGGCTTACTTGACGGCAGTTTTTATATAGGTGCGCAAGTTGCGCGCTTAATATGGTTTGTGGCGTGCTTGTGGGTATAATCTCGTCTGATGAGTTAGTTAAAGTTATAATTGAGCTTTTTGTGAGGTATGGTCTAAATCTATAGGCGTGAGTTTTCGTTCCTCCTTGCGTAAGGCCCTGTGATACGCACGGTAGGCCGTAAAGACTCGTAATGGTTTGTCACCAGAAGTCATACTGCACGCCAAATTTCGACATGGGCTGTTGGAAACGGCTAAAAGAAACCGTGGGTGGAAATTTGTTTTGTGGTGGAGTATTACAAGTTACTGATTGAAGGGGAGGGGTAAGCAAGGAGAAAGTTACGGATCAAAAAAAGTAGGTGATGCGATCGACACTCTCGGCTGGTTCGTTCGTGATTTCCTCGATGCAAATGCCAAGGATGTGCGGGGAGTTGATTATGTCAGATCAGCTATCAGGCCCCTGATAGCTGCTAAAAGATTCAATACCGACGATTATGAGATTCAAGGTTTGCTACGCGTCAGCAAATCAAAGAAAGGTGCATTGCACGTTGAGCTCAATTCTCACTTTAAAAATCTGGTTCCTCACGAAAAGCAAATGAGGGACCTGGAAAAGCACCGAGCTATTCATGGCCGGACTGAAAACGAAGATCTTTTTGGGATATGTCGGACCTTTCTGCTCAACGCCGGTCTTACCGAACTTTTCAAGCTGTCGCGTTTGCGGAGGTCTTCAATCAGGCTGATGTGTTTGCTGATCATGCTGCCGCCTTGCCGAGCGTCACCCCGGCCATGCTGAAGGTTGATCCTTGGTCCGCAACCATTGCGTCGAGGGCTTCCCAGTTCACTGAAAGCAGCGTGATTGGCGCCTGACCATAAGCCACGGCTTTCACCAGGGCCTCGAAGTCTGTCACGTTGGCCTGCAGCGGTACCTGCTCCACGGTGTGGCTCGCCACTGGCTTTGTGGCCTGGGTTACGGGTGCTGCCGTTTGGACCGGTGCCGCGCGGAAAGGCTCCGGTGTCGCCACTTTCTCCACGACTGGCTCTGGCTTGATTGCGGCCAGGTGTTGGGCTTCCCGCTCTTCGGCGATGCGCTTCGCCTCGGTCTTTTCCCGCTCCGCCTTCTGGTGTTCGGAGATGCGGAATTTGATCAGCGTTACCAGGTCATCATTGGCCTTGGTCACCAGTTGCTGCACATCGTTGAACAGGAAGGCGTGATCGACGGCGAGCTCCGCCAGACTGGTCAGGTTCAAGCGAATGCCATCGGCGGCCTGACTTGCATCGATCTTCGCCCGTGCCAGTTCGGTATCAACTGCATCCTGGAGGCTGGCGATGGTGCGCTTGTTCTTCATGGCGCCGGCGAAGTCCGAAGCAACAGCTGGCAGCGTGACTTTGCCAAGGGTCTTGTTGATTGCGGCGATGTGATCTGCCAGCGCCAGTTCGGCCTTTTGCTTGATGCTGGTCTTCACCAGCAGCTCTTGAGCCTTCACCAGCTTGTCAACCTTCAGGCGAGTCTCGCGGGCATGGGCGCTGATGCGATCCAGCGATGAAAACAGTTCGTCGATGCTTTGGGTCTGCGACAGGGCCTGCTTCTTGGCTGCCGCGACGGCCTCTTCAACATCGCCGCACCACTTGACTGCCTTCTTCGCGTCGGCGAAGTCCTGGTCGGTGGAGAGCGTGGTTTTTACCGAGTCGATAACTGCCAGGGCTGAATCTTCAAACACCTTCAGGTTGCTGGCAGTGACCATGCCGGTCAGCTCGATACGTAACGCTGGCAGCTCGTCCGGCGCCTTGCCGACGACGATTGAAGGCGCGTCGGCCATCTCGAAGTTGGCCAGGTCTGCCTCGAACTGTTTCCAGCCCTCGATCAACTGGGCCGCGCGCCCGGCGACGGGCCGGTACTCCATGTGCACGAAGTTCTCCGGCGTGCCATCTGAGCAAACAAAGATGACCCGCTCAGCGCCGCTGACCAGAAGTTGCTGCTCAAGCTGCCAGTAGTAGTGCGGAGCCAGGTCGCCGGCTTTCACCTGGGCCACGACCGACTCATTCCACAGTTTGTGCTCGAACAGTGTCTCTCCGAGCATCGTGGCGCCGTCCATGGAGGCCAGCAGGTTGCCCTCGGTCGCAACGATCGGATACAGCTCTTCGCCGATCAACGCCTCAGTCAGCGGGCGGGCCAGGGCTTCAGTGGCGTGGCCTTTGTCGAAGATGAACTGCTGAGACGGCGTGACATCGGGCGTGATGCCGGTCTTCTTGGCCGCCAGCAGATCGCTCCGGGTTTGGTACTTCGAGGCTCCCATCATCGCCGGTGCCTCGGAGGCGGTGCGGTACTGGGCGCGAAGGGCAAGCCACTCGGCGGAGCCTTGAGCTACGTTGTGAATTTTCATGCTGCATCTCCGTCGAGGGCTTTGAGGTTGGTGATGGTTTCGATCTGGTCATCGCGCAATGAGTACTTGCTGATGACGTTGGAAATGATGTGTTCCGGACTAGTGCGACCGGCGTCGATCAGCGGCTGCCACTTTTCGATGTTTTCTGCCAGCAGTTCGTCGGGATAGGCAGGCTTGGCGTCCGGCTCTGGTGGTGCCTGCCGCGCCGGTGAGACGTCTTTGGCGGCTTCCTCGAATGTCTTGCCTTCCATCTCGTCTGCCGTTGGGGCGGATCCGACTTCGGGGAATGCCTTGCGCAGGGCCTGTGCCTCAGCGCACTTTGCGAGCTGAGCAAATGCTCGACGCTTCCACATGGCGTTGGGCGCCGTGGTGTCCTTGCTCGACGTCGCGTAGTTTTCGAGCCAGCGTTCATTGGCCGTGTATTCGGCAACCAGGCCGTTGCTCATCTGCCGCTTGACCGTCACGCGGCACCATTCGGGATAGGTGACTTCTACGCCGCTCAACTTCGCCGTTACTGGAGGGCCATATTCAGGCTCGCTGATTCCGGCGTATTGGCCGGTGCGCGCCGCCTGGATGCGGTACAGGCCGATACCTGGCATCACCGTGTCCTGCATCTTTTTCGTCTTCGAGTTCCAGATTGGAACGATGTGCACCGGCTTCAACATCGGGTCCAGGTGCGCGGCCTGGCAGTAGGCCAACACCATCACGACGGAGTTCTTTTCTGCGCCAGGGTAGAGGCTGCTACTCAGCACTTCGACGAGTGCGGCCTCCGACATCGCAGGCGTGTTGTCGTCCTGCTTCATGACTGCGGACATGGGGAATCCTTGCCGCGATGCTCGCAGCGATTGAAGGCTTTGGTTATTGAGCGAGGTGATCGGCGAGGGTGCTGATCAGCATTGCGAAGGTGCAGAGGGCGACGGCAGGGAAGGAGCTACGCCAGTAGAGAAGGGCCATCACGACTCTTCCAGCGACAGCAGCCTTTCACCCAGGATGATCTTAGCGTTGGCTTGCTCTTTCTTGATGCCAGTGGCCTGGGCCACCTCAGAAAGCGATAGACCTTCCCGTCGCAGCTTGGCGCAACGGATCGCCAGATGCTGGCCACGCTTATGCGCGCCGGCGCCGCTCATTGCCGTTGATCCAGTTGGGAGACCCGATAGCGCAGGACCTGCAGCACGCGCCCGCGGTAACCAGGTTCCGCGTACTGCTCAACTGGCGGCCCGAAGAAGCCACGGCGCTCGGCCAGGCTGTAGGCCTCGCGCAGATTGTGGGCGGTGATGTCTTCCAACTGCTCGTCGATGAGCGATTTGACTGGAGAAGTGGTCATGCTGTCTCCTTGCGCCGCTGACAGGCTTCCATCAGGCGCTTGCAGTAATGGTTGAATTCGTCGGTGGTGATCGCGCCGTCTGTGTAGAGTCGCGTGATCAGGCTTTGCACCAGGACGTCGATGTCTGCCTGGCTGCTTGGGTCAGCAGCACCTTCCAAAGCCTGATCAATGAGGATGTGAGGGCTCATAGATCAGCATCCACATCGTCTTCCTGCTCTTCGTGCTCAGCTGCCACCGCATCGGCGGCGTACGGCTTGAGCAACTCCATGGCGATCTTCTCGGCAGCCTCTATTGGGCGCTGATGACCGATCAGATCGGCCGCATCGCTGTGGCAATTACTCTGGCTGCCGAGGATCGCCGACAGGAACAGGCGGGCAAAGGAGTCGCGCTCGTCTAGGCCGTCGATCTGGCGCTGGTTCAGGATGCCTTGCAGGTAGGTGCAGAATTGGTCATAGGTCACCGCCTGCTGCTCGCCGTAGCGGCGCTTCCACTTGATGTCCATGCCGCACACCAGTTGCTCGGCCGAGTGCTCAAGCCACTCCTGTTCGGTGCCGGCCTCGCTCACCTCTGGAGGTAACTGAGCGTCGTAACGCTCTTGGCATATATTCAACGCTGCGTTCATGGTTGCCTCCGGAGTGGCGCTTTGTTCACCTGTATTCGTCAACACTCATGCCTCCCGCTGGTTGCCGATGGGCGCGGGTGTGAGTTTTTTGGGTATTGGACTTGTAGGAGAAATGCTGGTGAGCCGCGCCTGTTGGCCGCGGCTCTGTTACTCAGGGGTGTGATCGAGCCGTTATCGACACATTCAGCCGAGGGGAATCAGCCAGTCAGCTCATTGTTGATAGCTAACCTTGCCTTGTAGCGCTTCTGGAATGAACTGCTTGTTGAACGACCAACTGATCACCTGGCCACTGGCAGTCAGCGCGATAAAGCTGTCAAACGAGCTATAGACGGCTTGTACATCAACCAGCAGATGCCGAACTGTTTGCCAGCTACTCACCATGGCAGGATGACCAAACACCGTTACCGTGCCGTCTTTTTTTAGCGCTGCAATGCTGTCATGAGAGCCAGTGATAGCCACCACATCGGTCAAGTCACTGGGTACCTTGCTGTTGTTGGTTACACCCCAGGTCACTACAGTGCCGTTACGGCGCAGGGCAGCAAAGCCAGGCCCACCCAGTGCCTGAACATCAAGGATGTCTCTCAGTCGTGCAATTTCATAGGGGACAACGGTCCAGGGTCGGTCTTGCGGTAACGTGTTTTTTCCGTAATCCCCCCAGCCGACCACCTGACCATTAGCGCGTAATGCGGCTGCACCTGTTGAGGCGGTAGCGACATGGATAATATCGGTCAGCTTGGAAATCGCAGGAGGAAGGTCACCTACACCAAAGCTGTTTGTACCATCCCCCCACGCAACTAGTTGCCCATTACGACGTTGTGCAATATAGCTGTGTGTCGCGGACCATAGTTTGACGATATCGGTTAATGCAGCAATGTCCTGTGGAACTTCGCTGCCATAATTAATGATAGATTTCGGACGCCCCCAAGCCATCACTTGTCCTCCAGAGCGGAGTACTGCAACTGAAAAGCCATTGTGCTGGATTGCTATAATGTCATTTAGCTCGGCTATCTCGGTAGGCGGAGGGCCTACATTAGTTTTCTCATTGTGCTGCCAGTAGATCAAACTACCATTGCCTCTTAGGATAATCGATTCGCAGTAGCCAGAAGTGACGTCTATAACATCATTAAGTGCTGCTATATTTTCAGGAAGTTCGACTTCGCTGAGAATTTGCCCCTGCTTGTTAATGAGTGCGGGACAACTGGAAAAGTTTCCGACCGTATGGATATCGTGATTGCGTTCGGGTTGGCTGTACGATACTTCTTGGTCATTAGAGTCGAAGTCGCATGCACTACCATCATTCATGACGGCAGTGAAGCTATTTGGGCGGCCGGTTGAAATGTTACTGCCTCGTAAACGGACAGCAGGCTTTAGTGTCAGCAAAGATTTGAAAGGTTTAGTATCGCGAAACGAGCTTGAGTGAACGCCAGTGCTGTCACCTTCATAAATCCAAAAGACCGTTACAGGAGTTTTTGTTGTGGAGTCCAATGCCACTAAATTTCTCTCAGCTGAGAGCGAGATGTAACCATTTTTAAAGTTTGGTTGGCTGCGTGCCCCCATTATTTTTATATCCTGGTCTGGATAGATGTTGATATTTTCCATGATGTAAATCTCCATATTTTATAGATTGGTTACTATTCTGTCGTAATCAGTTTTTTGTTGTGAGGTTTAAAAGTAGGGTTGAATCAGGATCTGATCCCTGCATTGACGGAGTGCTGTCATGTGCAATGTGTCAGTCTGAGCATTCATCTGTTTTGTTGCTGTGATGCGGGGGGCCGCTTTCGCGGTGTGTTCTCGTCCGTATCGGAAGTCACTGAAAGACCAAGGAAGCCCATCTGCCCTTATCAACATCGTTGCGCGGGATTGGGCATCCTGTTCACTGATGCTCAGTGACTTCCGATGCGTCCTGGTGCTGGGGAGGCCCAGGTGCTCGGGCAGTTAACGACAGGCTGTCGTGAAGAGTGCAGAGTCGGCGCGCAATTGAATTGCTATGCGACCCGATCAGCAGCTGCGATTGCTCGCTGCAACCCCAGCACTAACTCGGTTGGCAGGTTGAGCGTGGGCCCTGAACTCTCCAGGCATCCATCCGGCAGCGCTTTCATCAGCTCTTGCGCTGCAGTGCGTACCGCTTCGAGCCGTTGACGAGGTGTTGTAGGTCCGCGCATTGATCCGGCAGTCACTTTTGACTTGCCTGTGGCCTTCGCCTTTTGCAGCTCGCCGCCGAGTACCTTGCCCGCATCCTCGCCGTGCTGACGCACAACCTGAACTGCCGTAGTCGCCGAGACCTGGCCTGACGCAACCAGCTGCTGAACATCTGTATTGGCGTTGCCTAAGGTCATCACCTGTTCAACGTGTTGTCGGGTCTTACCGATCTTCTTGGCAATCTGGTCTGACGCCCATCCAAATGCGGTGAGTCGCTTGTAGCCGTCGGCCAGCTCCAGAGGAGAGAGCTTCTTTCCCTCTTGGCTGGTGATGACGCGGGCCACACGTTCTGCATCGTTGCCCTCGAAAGGGACAATGGGAATCCATGCTTCCAGGCGCTCAGGATCGTCCTTGCTCGGTACTCTCGGTAACCGGCCGGCCTGATCTAGTTTGAGGTAGGCGCGACGGCGACGGTGGCCGTCGACAACCCACATACCGCCATCAGCGCGAGGCCGAACTTCCAGTGCAGGAATCTGGCCGCCGGCGAAGATGAAATCCGCCAGGGCATCGATGCTCTCTTCCAGCTCGTCGCCTTCAGCGCGAAGGTTGAAGCCAGGTTCCTCATGGAGATCTTCCAGGCGCGCCTTCATCGCATCGGCGCGCTTCAGATCGCCGTCCTTGATCATTTGTTTGAATGACTTGGCCATGCAATTAATTTCCGAGTGGTTGTCATCCCAAGCAGCCCTCGCGAGAAGGCTGCTCAGTGATGCTTTCCGCCGTGACTCGACTTATCGGATCGTCTCGACACCCATCTTCAAATCCCGGTCTACCAAGTCGGCAATCTTGAACGTATCGTCTATCGAGTAGTGCGGGCTGCAATCTGAGCAATGCCCGGCCACTTCAATCTCAGCTATCAGCTGCATCAGTGACTGGTCACGCAAGCATGCTGGGCACTGGACCGCCTCGTCGGCTTTCGCCTTGACCAGTCCGATGCAGCACTTCGCCGCGTCTTCCTTTTCGCTATGGAAATCGGCGCATACATCGCATGACCAGCCCTCATCGACTGCTGGCTGACAGCAGCTTTCCGCCTCGTGATAGAACTCGTGGACCTCGTAACACGATCCACATTGGTAAGCTTTTGTGGGCATATCCTCGCCCTCCGGGCGGTTGATTTCCCTGATACCCCTCGCGAGAAGGGTATCGAGGAAATCTGTCTCGCTACGCATATCTGGATCATTCGCCAGTTCGGTATCCCTCGATCCGCCGCAGGTTCTCCCTGCGTTTCCTTCCAGCACCCAAGTCACTCCCTAGGCGGTAGGTCAGATCAGATCGCCGGTCCCCAGTAGAGGCGTAGCGGATTAATAGTTAGTTTTTGACAGAGCCTTTGCGTCAGCCCTCCCTGTCCTTGCCGGACAGGCGGCCCCGCTGTTATTTCCGCAGCGGGATCGTGTTCTGAATTTTTAAAGAGCGGCGGGCTGTGAGGCCCTGGCGAGTCCCTGTTGGGTGACTCGATGGATGTAAATTTATCCCTGCGATAAATTCATGTCAATATCAATTTGATAAATTTATCTCGATATTTGTTTATCTGCCGTTTATCAAGGCTTTCACCAGGCGAAAAAAAGCCCGCACTTGGCGGGCTGTCGGATCGCCATCAGTCCTATACAATCGGCGCCGGCTGAACCTCGGCCAGGCCAATGAAGGCGCGATGGAGTGATGGCATGAAGATGGGGAAGGTGGCGGGAGTCACAACGCTTGCTGCAATACTGGCAATGAACGGGTGCGCCAGCATTGTGAGCAGCAGTAAGCCAAAGGTGAATATCTATGCCTTGCCGCAGGTGACGACCTATACGATCAAGGATTCGGCGGGTAAAGTTTTGCTTACCGGGCAAACGCCTGGGGCGGCGCTACTGGAGACTAGTCGTGGCTACTTCAAGCGCCAGAGCTATTCAATCACGTTCAGTGCTGACGGCTACAGCGACAGCACGCAAGTGCTTAGGCCGACGATCAGCGGATGGTTGAATCGCCCCGGGCTTCGTAGACACCTCCATGCCTTAAAATGAGGCCAATCAGGAGGTGCCATGAGCAACCCGCGTTATCCCGAAGAGTTCAAAATCCAAGCAGTCAATCAAGTGACCGAAAAGA
>Ga0302175_10000314_pt1 | contig 17018 bp, 6 predicted proteins | sample I_Fen_N3_3_FD_198791 | JGI IMG/M metagenome (GOLD analysis project Ga0302175, IMG submission 198791) | Peat permafrost microbial communities from Stordalen Mire near Abisko, Sweden - I_Fen_N3_3 | ecosystem: Environmental > Terrestrial > Soil > Wetlands > Permafrost | place: Sweden: Abisko... | reverse complement strand
GCAACCCGGTCCACTGCTTCGGCTCGCGCCGTTTTTTCCGGCACCAGCAAGCTCATTCGGGAGAAATGATGCCAACCACAAATATTCCCGAACGGGATGGACATCGGCGATCTGCACCCGCTAGCCGTCGATGCAGCGACGGCCGTCCTCGCCCCTCACGTGCAGGGTGTTTGAGCCGGCTCATGCTGCTCGCGAGTGCGGCATATTCTTGTTCGGGTCTCACGCTATCGGCGCAAACATCCGATTCTCAATCAGGCGACCCGACCAAGTCCTGGACGGCCACAACCGAGTCGCAAAGCGACAATGTAAATTCCAAGCGCACCATTGAAAGCCACACCCAGAGCGGCAATTGCACCCTAGACATGCAATCGGTCCAGCGCCGCGGGTCTGACGGACATTTCGAACCTTACCAGGACATCGAAAAGGAAACGGTGCAAGTGGACGCTGCCACTGTTCGAACCATCACGCGCACGTTCGGTCGCGATGCCGATGGCGTCAAAACACTGGTGGAGCTGATCGAAGAGGAAAAGCACATTCTGCCCGGAGCTGACTCGAAGGTAGTACGCGCCACTTCGGATCCCGATGCCAACGGCAATCTTCAACTGATTCAGCGCCGGATTGAGGAGACGAAAAGGACCAGTAAGGATGTGGAGGAGACGGTGCGCTATACCGCCGCGTGGTGCAGCCAGGATGCGGCGAGCGTTGCCGCATCCGCTAGGCAAAAAAGAAGGAAGGAAAGACTACCAACCGCATTATAGTCCATCCGCTGGCTCGTCTTGCTGTGACGCCAGTCACAGAGCGCCCCGGGGTCCAAATGGGCTTGTCTTCGTTAATCGTCCCGTAACACTCGGGGCCTAGCATTGGAGGCAGAGGCAGACGTGTCCGAAGCGTTTCCATTGGCGCTGTTCTCTGTGGTCGTCATCCTCTTGGCCGCAATGCCGTGGCGGCGTCCCCATCCCAATCATCAGTTCATGTTGGAACTATTGCGGTCCCAGCTGGACGACGAACCGCCGAACTTGCACGACCCCCTTCTTCTGCCCAATGACTGACCCAATTCGCTGCCCATATTGCGTACAAGGCGACCACTTCAGAGTGATGGGTGAACGCGAAGGCGGACTGCGGTTTAAATGCGACCGCTGCGGTCACATCGTGATGCCTAAAGACAACCGGTTTCAATGCCCCTGCCTCAAGTGCTTCGATCTACAACCGCGTGACCTGAAGCCAGCATGACCTAGGTCATCAACGCACTCTTAGGATGCCACCCACGGGTTGTGTCTGGGTGGCGGGCAAACCGGAACTAACGGACCTCGATCGGACCCTAGTGGCCGGGACTATGGGGTGATCTCAGCATTCGTCCGGGCTTCTTCCCCTGCGTGGACGGCAGGTGTTCCGTCGTGCTGGAATCGTGCCGCCAGATTTCTGGCGCGGCGGCAAGATTTGCATTCACAGCGCTCAGTTGTCGTCCTTGAGATGTCCGTTTCAGCAAATTGAGATTCGCTGGTCAAATCGCGATATTACAACAGCAATCCGGTTTGGATCGTTCGCTTACGCGACACGACGGTCTTGATTTGCCATATGCACGATGGTTAGTGGAATTCCGACGCGCCTCACGCTACCTGATTTCCGTTCCAGTGCGTCCACGAACACGAAATTATCCCCAACACTGACCGGGTCGGACACTAAGTCAAATACCTCTCCGTAGAGCCTCACTTGGTTGTTTTGAGCATACCCTAGACGTTTTATTGACTCGCAGAGTGTGACATGTTGTTTTGTCATAAGCGATGATGATTTCTGAGATTGATCAGCCTAATTGTTGATTGATGCCGATAGGTGTGCGCACCATTAAGCTTACTCTACATTGGCAATCATCGTCATTTCATGAACCATCACGCCGCCCATTTTTCAAAATCCCAGCGATCAAGGAGACAATCATGTAGTGTCTCGCCGAACTAGCTTAGCGTACAGCGACCGCTAGATGTCGCATGGACTTTCACGCGATGCGGCAAGAACAGCGCACGGCCACCCGCACGATTCGCACGCGGTTCGGTACGCTAGTACCTGCTTGCCTGGTGGTTTCAGTTCAGAGTCCGCCCAGAACCCTGTGCCTTTCGTCAACAGCCACTCGTCCCGGCGGTCATAACACCAGGCAGGCCGGGATTTGCTCTGACCGTTCACGCTACGGGCTTTGTTTCGGGCGCTACGGTTAACTGGAGCGACACGTCGCTCAGGCCCACTTTAGTCTCGAGTTCGCGATTAACGGCAACCGCCGCCGCGGCGGACATCGCCACCTGGCACGACATCAGTGACGGTGGTCAATGCAGGCACGAGCGACGTCTCAAACGCGGTGTTCTTGTCCGTCGTGGACCGAGTCCCACCGTGGTTTATTCCAACGCGGCCGGTTCTCCGACTTACTTGGGAGGAACAGGGGTGACGTCAAATGAACCCTTGTCGATGCGGCGGGAGATTTCAACGGCGACGGAAAGCTGGATATTGCTCTGAGACTTCAGGAGAGTAACAACCCAAGCTACGTGAGTGTAGTGCAACAGGAAAAGAGGACGCCCCCGGGGACGCGTCCTCCTTTATCACTACAGCACGGTCTGCTTCTGCCGAAAGCTATTCGCCTCCGATTTTTCCAACGGTTTCTGTGGTGGTGGAATGGGAAGCAGTGTTCTTCAGGAGTTGCTCGCGGTTTTGCCGCAAGTCAGCGCCCGAGCGGACCGTGGGATAGGGACGCTCTCCCATCAAGCCTTCCCAGATCACGCGGTTGAACTTGTCGGCATCGACACGGTCTTCCTGGGTGAAGTCGAAGCCTTTGGTCTTCGCTTCCCACCAGTCCGCGTCGTGGGTTGGTTTTGGAATGGCGCCGCGATCAATCTTCATGCCCTTGTCGAGCAGCGGCAGTTGGGTATTGAACAGGACCAGCGCCGGGAAGGCGGAGAAGGTCCAGTTGGCTTGGGTTGTGTCGAAGGCGTCGGTCATCGGCGGGAGGCCCGCGTCATGAACGCCCAGGTTCTCGAGCCCGAGAATTTCCTCGATCGTCCGAAGAATGCTCGGCGTCGCATAGTGGGTGGAGACGACGGCACCGTGTTTCACGTACGGTCCGACCAGGAAGAAATTGCTGCGGTTTGCACTGACGTGGTCGGCGCCATCTTGTGGGTCGTCTTCGACGATGAAGATTAGGGTGCTGTTGGCGTACGTGCTGTGGGCAATCTTGTCGACCAGTAGCGCCGTAGCGTAGTCGTTGTCGGCCATCTGGAGCTCGGGAGTATTCACGCCATAGATGGCGCTTCCAAAGCTGCCGAAATGGTCATGCGAAAAGCGCACCATCGAGAGAGCGGGGAAAGTGTTAGTTTTGACCTGCTTCTTGAACTCGCGGGACCACTCTTTATACCGGAAGAAATCCGGGAAAGAGTTGTCGTAACCGCGGAAGCAGAAGTCGGTGATTTTGATCAACGATGGATGTGCCGGGAAAGCCACCTGCGTCGCGGGCTTGGTGGAGCAAGGATCGGTGATGTTGACGTCAATCTGGAAGCCGCGTCCCAGATCGAGAAAGAATCCGTAGTTACGAACCTTGAGATGCGCACGGAGAGCCGCGTCCCAGATGTTACCGAGACCTTCTTGACCCTGCGGACCATCGGCACCCACCTCGTTATGCTTGCCGGGCAGCAGGTTCGGATCATTGGGATAGATCGGTTGCCACGCCTGGCGCTCGGCAACTGTTGCCAGCCCCACGTTGACGTTCCGTTCCGTTCCCTCGCTGTCGTAGGCTGAGCCTCCTTTTCCGTAGTTGATGACCTGGCTCTTCTCCTCGAGATCGAGGTTGCGACCGGTGACCGTCCACTGCCAGCCGTCCATGCTGCCGTTTCCGGTATCGTAGAAGTTGTCGAAATCCACGAAGTTGCTGGCGATCGCGTGGAAGTTCGGCGTAACCGACTGTGGAAATTGCGTGAGTGTGGGATCGCCGTTGCCGACGGGCAGATCGCCGAGGATCTGATCGTAGGTCCGGTTTTCCTTCACGATGTAAACCACATGCTTAATGTTTTGACGCAAGAACTGCATGGTCGCGATGTCCTGCTGGCTCAGCTGCAGATTGAAGCCGTTATTCTGCGCAACCTGGGCCGTCAATTGCGAGAGATCGGCTTTTCCAGGTATTGGCAGGATCAGGAAACCCGCTTGCATGTTCTGCCAGGCATAATTGTTCCCGGAGCCATTCTGTGCCTGCGGATTCTGGCAGGCCGAGCCATAGTTGCCGCCGGCATTGATGAAACGGCAGTTCAACGGGTTCGGACCGGTGTTGCTCTTGCCATTCACCACATACAACGTGGAACCATCAGGGCTCACGCTGGAAGAGTTGGGCTGCCAGCCAGTTGGAATCAGGCCCACGACTACGGGCTGCTTCCCGGTGAGGTCGATCACGGCGACGTCGTTCGTGCCGCCGTTGGTGACATAAGCGGTCGTCTCATCCGGCGAAAGGCTAACGCTGTTGGGATTGCTGCCCTTGGGGACGATCTTCCCCTTGCCGAGAACTCCTACAGGAGCGCTCGAATTAACTTGAGCGGAGATTTTGTTGGAAGCCGTGTCGATAATGACGAGGGCGTCCAAATTGTTCACGGCTACGAATAGCTTGCTCTGCGCCTTGTTCAGAATCATTTTTTCGGGATTGCCCTTGGCCGGAATCCGGTTCGTCAAGGTCAAAACACCTGAGGCCAGATTGAGAACATCAACTTCACGGTCGCGCGCACTGGAAACGTAAACCGTGTTGTTGCCCTTCACCGCGACTCCGAAGGGGAACTCGCCGCCCGCGACGCCGGACTGCGCTGGATTGATGATGCCAGGCCGCAGATCGTATTCGGCGAGGATGACGTTATTGACCACATCAACGGCGGTGACGGAATCGGTCTCCCAGTCCGCCACAATCACCGTGGTGCCATCAGCTGTGATTCCCACACCGGCAGCAGTTGGGCCAACCAGTGTCTCCTGGTTCATGAGATTGCCTGCGTGGCGCAACGAGAGAGGTGTTCCAGCTTCGGCCCACTGCCCGTTGCTGAAGGCGAAAGTGTGGAGATTGTCATCAGGACCTCCGGCTACGTAGAACGTCGTGCCATCCGGTCCCCAGACCAGGCCGCCGAAGGCTCTCGGGACGAACAGAACCTGGTTCTGCACGGGCGCGCTGGGATTGGAAATATCGAACACAAAGACGTATTCGCTGGAATCCTGAGGCTGCACCTTGCCGTTGGCATCGCGGAGTTTGTTGAAGCCGCTAGTGAGGATTAGAAGTGTCTTGCCATCGGGGCTGATCGCGGTGGTCTGAGCGCCATCGACGGCGCGATTAGGATAATCAGGTAGATTGACGATGAGCGGTTGAAACACCGATCCCGTTGCCGCATCCGGCGTAATGGTTGCGCCGGTCGGCAATACCACGGGCTGTGACGTGGCATATGCGGCACTGGCGCCAGCCACACTGAACGCAGCCAAAACGGCCGCGAAACTGGCTCCGCGAAGCAAATCTCTGAGTTGCATAGAAGTCCTCCAAGAAAGGGTGTGGGTGGAAGGTTCCAACGCCAAGGCGATGGGACAATGATCGGCCGTAATAGCTATAAGAAGTGATAGCCGCCAAATGTTGAGTACTCGTTACGAATTCATAAAAACTTATCCACCGGAAGCAACGGAGTCACACAAACAAACAAAAAAAGCCCTCACTCCGTCGAGTGAGGGCCGGTTTGTTTCCGGGCGACTTGTCTTAGTCGTCGTTGTCAGCAGGAGCCGCAGTGTTGACCAGCTTTACCGCTTCCTCGTAAAGCTTGGCTTGCTGCTTCAGGTAAGCCGGTGTGTCGAGAGTCTTGCTCTTTTCGGCTAACTGGTGCAGTTCGTCCGCCTGCATTGAGAGGCGGGTCAGGACGCCCAGACGACGGCTGTCGCGATCCGGAGCCGACGTGTCCAGTTTGTCCACTAGAGCCCAGATCTGCTTGCCCTCCTTCGAAGGCGTGATTGTCGGATCGAAGTTGAAGCTGATCTGATCAGCGGTGATGCCGTTGTAGCTGGGTTGGAACAGGTCACGCAGATCGGTGGCGAACAGATCACCGAAGTTGTTCGCGGGTACGCCCAGCAACAGCTCCTCGGTCTTCACAATCGAAGCCGTGGAATAGTGGCGGGTTGCAAGGAAACCCGGTTTCGCGAATGGACTGATCACAATCAGTGGCGTACGGTGCGGATGAACGTGATCGAGCGAGGACTGCGCATCGTCGTAGGTCATGAAGATGGCAGCGCCGGTATTCTTGTTGGCGTCATAGTACACCGGGCTATTCATGATGTGCTGCACGACCATGCCGAGTCCCACATCGCCGTCACCGATTTCCTGCAACGGAAGGTTGGTCACCACGCCCGCCTGATTTGGCGCTTGTACGCCGCCGGTATGGTCATTCGGCTGGTAGATGAACAGGAACTGAGGCAGAGTTCCGTTGGCGGCCATCGCGTCGAAGTCTTTGATGAATTCGAGCGCGCGGCGCTGATCGGAAATGTTGAAGTTGTACCCCGGATAGTTCAGGTCGATGCGTGAAGATCCATTCTTGTTGTTGGTACCCAGAATGCCGAGGATCGGCGTCTTCATGAAGTACGACTGTCCGAGTCCGCTGGTCTGGGTGCTGACATCGCCGGCATTGATGACCGGGTGGTTCGACAACGTGAAGTTATCGCCTAGCATCGTTGGGAAGCCGAGGTTGCCGCTGGTTGGATCGTTCAGACCTGTCGGAGTGCTGGTGCCCGTGTCCGTACCTTCAATCCGAATTCCCCAGCCGTAGTCCTTAAAGGAGTGATTCCAGCGAGCCAGGTTATTGAAGATGTATCCACCTTCCGGATAATCCTCCGGTTCAAAGTTCTTGTTGACGAGCAGCCCGCGTCCACCTTTTACCAGCAGCGTCTTTTCTGTGTAGTCGCTGGCGGTGCCGGAAGCCGCGAATTGGTGTCCCGCATCGCTCTCTTCGGAGTCCGAATAGTAGTTGATGCCGGTCGCGAACGCTGAAGCCAGAGCCTGCGTGTTAAACGACACGCCGGTGAATTGGCCGTTGGTGTAAGTCGAACCGTCGATGTTGTTAAATTTCGTGCCGGCGAAATTCCCGAACGTTGTGCCCAGGTTGCCCAGCATCGAGTCGAAGGTCTTGTTTTCGTGCAGGATCATGATCACGGTCTTGATGCGAGCCGATCCAGCCGTTCCACCCGCAGGCACGACCGAAGTGTCCACCGAACCCTGCACGGCAAAGTTATTCGCCTGCACGGTGGTGTTGTCCCATGGACTGCCTGTCAGGTCGACCTGCTGCAAGCTGCCGAAGATGTAGTTGCTGTCGACCCTGCCGTCAGAAGCGAGGCCGGTCGGCGGAGGAGTCTGTCCATTGGAACCATCGGTGACGATGGCCGGATTGATATCTTCTCCAACGCCTTTCGCGTTCGCGATGTAGAGCTTGTTTCCGTCCGGGCTTACGGCCACTCCCGTCGGATACCAACCCGTTGGGATTCGGCCCAGCAGGTTCGGGTTGACCGGATCGCTGACATCGATCACGGCAACCGAATTAACGCCGGCCTCCGCCACGAACAGTTTGGTCTGATCGGGCGATACCGCCATGGCGTTCGGGTACGCACCCTTGGCTAATGTCGGGGTCTTGCCCTGGTTGTTGAGGAACGTGACAAAAGTCGCGCCGAGATCGTAGTCGGACAGTTGCTGGCCATTCTTCATGATGATGCGAGCCAGATGGTCGTCGTTGGTCTTGGCGACGTACAGAACCTCGGTTCCGTCGGTGCCCTTCACGACCGCCATGGCCGAAGGATGGGTTCCACCAATCGAGTTGTTGCCCGCCAGGGTCAGGTTCGTACCCAGGAATCGTCCGTACTTCGGTGTCGCCAGGGACGGGAAGCCGCCTTTGGCAATATAAACGTGCACCGATGAACTCAGCGGGAACAGGCCTTTGCCCACCGGCGGAACGTAGAAGCCGTCCGGTGCGTTCGCCCCGGTCGTGCCGAGAGCGGTGAGCTTGCCGGTATTGGGGTCATAGGTGGGATTCGCAAACTTGTACTCCATGATGCCCCAGTTCGAAACGGCAATCTTATCGCCCGCCGCGTTGAGGGCAATCCCATATGGGAAAGCGCCCGCCGGAAGCTGCTTCAGGACGCCTTTCGTGGTCGTGTTGATGATCGCCACGCTGTTGTCGCCGTTGCATGCGACGTAGAGGTACGTGCCGTCCGGGGTAAGCTGCATTCCGGCGGGGAAGGTAGTCTGCGCGCCGGCCGTACGGCTGAAACCGGAAGGAACTGGCGTCGGCGAGGCCATCTGCGAACCGGGCAGATAGTTCGAGACATACCCCGCAGTAAAGGGTTTGGACGGGGGGATGATGATGCTGGCCGGAGTTCCCGGAGCCAGCACTCCAGCGCCCGAAAGTGAGAACAACTTCACATCGTTGTTCGGTCCTCCCGCCGCCCAGACCGTGTACGGACCACCGACTGCACCCGTAATCTGCAAGCCGATAAAGAAGGTCACGCTGGTGTGCAGCTGCGAGACGACAGTGAAGGTGGACGTGTCCACAACCGTAAGCGAATAGCCGCCCACATTCACGGAACTCTGATACGAGGAAAATCCGCCCTCGCGCTCATCGTTGTTCGAACTGACCAGGAATTTCCCGTCTGGAGTCAGCGCTACTCCCAACGGGTTCATGCCAATCTGAATGCTTGTGCCCGCGGGCGTCACCTTCCGGCCGTTGGGTAGAACTCCAGCGTAGTAGCTGCCGAATTTGTTCGGACCTGCCAATATTTCTGCAGTGGAATAAAACGGATTGCTCTCCGACTGGTTGTAGACCGGAGCCGTAACCGTGCCCCAGTTCGAAGTGTTGATCGATTGTCCGAATGCCATCCCTACGCACAGAACAATGGCAGTGCTGACGCGCAGCAGCGCGAGGACGCGGTTGCCGAGACCCACGTGGCCGGAGTTCATCGAAACTCGATTAAACATACCCCTCCCTCTCCATTTGGCTTTTCATTAGTGATGAATTGACTACAGGCGATAGTTACTCCGCCTATATTTCGCGCCGGTAACGCGAATATGAATGGCCGGTTAAATGATGTGCAATAGTAGTCACACCAAGTAGTGTTTTACGTCAGAGTAGGGACCTTTCCAATCTCGTCGACTGTGCGCTAGTGGAAATCTTTTAACAATTGATTGATTCAGGCGTCATTCGGCTTTGATAGTCATTCCCGTGTTCGCCCTGACGGAGGCAACCCCGGGTTTGGGGAAGCCCAGTCGTCTTTTTCATGATGCGTTCAGCAAGTGTCAGCCGGCAACCATATGCAGCAAGTCCTGTTCGTCATCCGTTGCCCATACTGCGTGTGGAGATATGGCTTTAGGCCACTCGTCGAGTGCAGGGATGGAACATTCGTGTGTCCAAGCTGTGGTCACGCCGTTCACCACGGAGAGATGTCCTATTTGTGCCCCTGCGATCATTGCCTGAAGGTGCGAAGCCTCGGTGTTGCCCTCCAAAGACGTTGGGTGCGACACCCGCCTGGAATCACGCGCTGACACGCGGCGAGGAGCGACCATCCACTACCAGCGATAATTCATCGATACGCGTACTACCCAGTGGTCATTGTTGAGCGACTGTGAATTTTCCACTTGTACCGTTGACTCATGCAACGTCCCAATCTAGAGTCTTCCTGTTCCGCGCCAGCGCCGGTTCCGCTTCACTTATCGAAAATGGACTCGCTGCTTTCTTTCTTCGAAACTACGCCCTCGGCCCAGCTTGGACCCTTGGAGCGGCAAGTCTTCCACGCGGTCTGGGTGCGGGTAACGGCCACGGTTCGCGAGGTGCGCGAGGACGGCAAGATCTGGCAGACGTATCCCACGATCATGACCACAATGGACCGGCTCTTTAAGAAAGGACTCCTCAGCCGCGTTCCCGACGGGAGGGCTTTTCGCTATTCAGCCCGGTACAGTCCGCAAGAACTGGAGCGCATGACCGCTGTAAACAGCATCAGGCAGCTTCTAGGATCTGAGTACTCATCGTTGCATCTTTCGTACTTCGTAGAAGCGGTCAGCACGCAAGACGGCAAATTGCTCGATCAATTGCAAGCCCTGGTCGAACGTCAACGTGCTCAGCTAAAAGCAGAACTCAAGAAGGGAGAGCCGGAGTGATCTTTGCCGCGCGGGGCCTCCTCGTTTCTCTTGCGTTTTTCGCCACGCTCTACTGTCCCCTTTCCGCGCTAGCCGCATTGGCATGGCGGGGCGCCAAGCGCATGGGCGGAAAGCCTGCTCTGACCTCGGCCAATTTCCTGTTCGGGTTGCGGATCTTTCCCTTTTCGGCTTCTGCGGTTGTTACGGTGTTTTTCACGCTCCCGTCATTCTGGCTGATGGAGAGAACGTCGCCCGACGAGGACGGCGGAACGTTCATTCTCGCTCTGTGTTCCCTGCTGATTCTGGGTGCCGGCTTGTTCCGGTTGATGCGGGCGCACGCGAAAACCAAGCGCGCCTTGACGCAGTGGCGATTGGAGGCAAACCGCATCGATGGTGGTGCCGCCATTCCCACGACCAATGCTTCAAGCGGGGCACCGCCTCTAATTCTTGTCGGGATTCGAAGGCCGAGAGTGATGGTTTCCGATTTGGCCGTCGCTGTGCTCAGTGAAAACGAGCTACAGGTGGCAGTTCAGCACGAGCTTGGGCATATGCGCTCCTGGGACAACGTTAAGAAAGTTTTTGTCAGCTCGACTCCCTTCCCCGGGATGCTTAGCCTCGATAGCGCCTGGCAGGAGGCTGCCGAACTGGCGGCAGATGAGGCAGCAGTCACGAACCGTCAGGAAGCGCTGGATCTGGCCTCGGCCTTGATCAAACTCTCCAGATTTTCTCAGCTGCGACCCGAGCCTGCACTTACGACTGGACTAGTAAGTGGCTCATCCTCCATCGGAGTGCGCGTAGAGCGCCTGCTCGACTGGCGCATGGCTGATCGACGGTTCGTACGCACGTGGCTTTGGACTCTTCTTGTTGTGCTCACAATGATCATCGGCATTGCCGGGAACTATGGCGCAACCCTGGTCGTGACACATCGCTTGACTGAACTCCTTGTACCTTGAATCGTTGGCCTCCTCGCCTCACATCTCGGGCCTGGCTCGCGTGCAAAGCACGCGAGGCGGCCCTGTTGCGGGCTTCACCACGGCCACCTCGGGATTTGGTGAAAGTGGTTTTGAACGGACGAAGGTCTTCGTGAATCCCGGACATTCCCAAGGTCGAGACATGTCCAACCAGAACTACTTGTAGACAAAGGAAAACGGCGCCGCGAGAGATCGCGGCGCCGTTGGCCTACGTTCGGACTATTTCTTGCCAGGCTTCCTTGACGGCAATCCCGTTGACAACTGGATCGCGCGGCGCAGTTCAACTTCATTTGCGTCCGGCTTGCTGAAGTCGAGGTTCTGCGTTGCCTTGATCCACTCCGCATTGGCTGTGCCGTCGTACTGCGGAACGACGAAGCTATACGGAGTGAAGTCCGCGTTCATCGTGAACATATCGCGCAGATCACTCGCCGCTGCGTCGTACTGGTTGAGCGGTGGGATTCCGAGAATCTCGTTCACCGTTTTGAAGATGCTGGCAAGACTCAGGTGGGTCTTGGCAACCGTTTCGTGTTTCACCCAGGGACTGATGGCGAGAAACAGGGAGCGGGCGCCGTTGACGTGGTCGAAGCCGTTTTGCGTATCGTCTTCCACCGCGAAGATGACCGTATCTTTCCAGCATGGGCTGTGCGCGATCAGATCGACCGTCATGCCCAGGGCGGCGTCGTTGTCCTGGAAGAAACGGATCGCCGACCACGCTGGACCGTTGGGATTGATGTCGAACGCGCCACCGGTGTGGTCGTTCGGGTAGTAGAGGTCAACGTAGGCTGGGAGCTTGCAGATGCCGTTCTGCCGGTCTACCAGGCTAGCTTCAAACACCTGCTGGAAGCGACCGAAGCGGCTAAAGCGACCGGGATCTTCCGGGAGTATTCCGTCAGGGATGTGCGTGTTGAACTCCGGAAAGAGGTGGTCCGAGTTATCGCGAACAACCTTTTCCATCGGCACATTGACGTGATTCCGAATGCCGGTGGTGTCGGTGGCGTTGTCCTCGTCAACCTCAGCGAATTCAAAGCCGTTGCCGAAGTTCAGAAAACTTTGCCCGTTGCGGGCGAGGTGAAGATAGATGCCACCGTTCTGGTTGTAATCGTGGGGTTCGGGTGAAGAATTGGCATCGGTAAAGCCGAGCCGGCCCGGGTAGGGTCCGTACACATTCGGATCATCGCCTGCGTCTCTGCGCCTGCCGCCGTAGGAAGCTGGCCAGTGAGTCTGTTCGAATTCCGTGGTGTAGGTGTCCGTCAGCCACCGGTGACCATCCGAAGAAACGGACGGTTCGAGGAAGAAGTTATCGCCGAAGGCAAACTGCAGGGCCAAAGCATGGTGGTTGGGAGTAGCGAAGACGCCTAACGAATAGGCTGGGTCGCCTTCTACCGGAGCGCCGAGCTTGGTCTGCGTAATGTCACCCAAGATGATGTCGTGGGTTGCATTCTCTTTGTTAACAAAGATGATGTGCTTGATTTGCGCGCTGGCCACACCCGGTTTGGATGGAATCGGGTTCTGGTCCTGCGGCACCGGACCAAAGATGAATCCATTGTTTGCCAGAACCCTTTGCGTGTAGTTGCTGAGTTGGGCAAGTGTTGGGCTGGGGAGAATGTGGACGGTGCCGAGTGTGGACGACCTGGGCGAACCCAAATCAAACGGTGGAAAATTGTTATTGGGCTGCGCTCCGCGTCCGTTGGCGCTGGCGACGAAGAGCGTGTTGCCATCCGCGCTCGATTGAACCGCGCTCGGCCACCAGCCTGTGGGAATCAAACCGAGGAGTGATCCGCCCGTGCCGTTCAGACGAACGACTCCGATCGCGTTGATGCCCGCTTCGGCCACATAGAGATATTGGCCGTCCGGGCTCAGGGTTACAGCAACGGGCTGGAGTCCTTTCAGCTTCTGCTCGTATCCCTTCAGAACCGAGAGTTTGATGCGGCCCACTTCGGCATTTGTCTTCTTGCTTACGACAGAGATAGTGTCGTTGTTGCCGTTCGAGACATAGAGAAGTTTCGCCCCGGTCGCGATGGCGTTAGGATGGCTGCCGCTGAATGCCGCAAGACCGTCCTTGTCCACCTGGCCGACCTGGGGACCGGTCTTCGTGACCTTCACCAGCGTGGGCGCCGTCGGAGAACTCACGTCGAAAATGTAGGTCGAGGAGGACTCGGGCGCGTTGGGATCGCCCAGCCCAGGAACTGTGAAGGTCTGGTCCTGCAGGACGTAGCCGCATTGAATTCCATCGGGCACGCTCAACGTCGCAGGCAAGTTCCGCGGATCAACCTTGTGAATCGTGATCGTTCGGTCGTTCTGCGTCTCGTCCGGATAACCAGCCCCCGGATAGCAGAGAGGATAGTCCACGTTGCTGTCGCCAGTTGGATTCGCAGGGGTGAGGTGCGTGTATTGGAAGACTCCGACGTTCGTCACATAGAGGCGCTTGTTGTCCGAAGACAAAGCGATGCCGAAGGGATAGCGTCCCGCATTGACGGAGCCGACGATAGCTGCAAAATTGTCGGGGAACGTCAAGTTGCCGTCGATATCCACGCCGGCCTGGATTTGGGTCGTGTCGATAACAAATACCTTGAAGCTACCCTGGTCGGTCACATAGAGGTAGTGGCCATCGCTGGTGATCGCGAGGCGCCCCGGATACGTGCCTTTGAAGCGAGTGGCCGGCCCGCCGAAAACATTCATACCGCCGGTGGGATGGTTGGCTCCATTCAGGTTCACAGTGCCGACAGTCCGCTGCGTAGCTACATCTCCAACCCAAACGTTGCCGTCCTCACCATTCCTGGCCAACGGGAGTGACGAAGCGTCCATTAGGGAGAACGGCAGCATCGTAGCCGTCGATGTTGATGTCCTGCGTGGCCGGCAGATTGCCGGCAGGGGCTTGGAGACGAACCGATTTCGATTGTTGAGCGAGGGCGGGAGAAAGCAAAAACGCCACGCTCCCCATGGCGATGCAATGATGAGTAAAATGGCACACGGTCGTCAATAACGAGCGCGGTTTGGTCATGGAGATCTCCTCGAGCTTATTTGGTCATTAGAGTTGGCAAAGTGACGGTTAAGGACGTGAGTCAAAGCAAACAGGCAGAGAATCGCGCTGTAGCTTCTCTTAGCAGAGGTAATAGCAGTGAAATATTGCGCGGCCATCAACGGTTCGTGAAATCAAATCCACAAGCTGATTTCATATGGAGGTCTCAGCAAATTTTTGCAAGCCCTTGCAGCACGGTAGAAAGCAGTCCACAGTCAGGGGCCGCCCAAGAAGAAATTCTCGGCGGCTTTTAATGCAGGATTCACAACATTGGGATATACAAATTGCTCGCTGCCAATCCGCGGGCGACGATGCTCTTGCGACGGCTTGCTCGCAATCCAGCTCACGCCGAATCGAGGAGATGTATGTGGCGCTTTCAACAGTCCCTGCGTAAAGCTGTTTGTGTCGTCCTAGTGGTGCTGGCTGCGGGTTACCAGCACGCGTGGGCGCAAGCCGCGATTACGACCGGATCGGTGCGCGGAGTCGTGGCCGACAGCAGTGGCGCGGCGATCGCCGGGGCCGGGGTTGTCCTCACTTCCGGCGCCCACGGACAGAGCCAGACGCGGGCGTCAAACTCGGCCGGCATATTCGTGTTCCCATCGCAGCCGGTGGGGCTCTATGCGATCGAAGTCACCGCTCCCGGCTTTCGCAAGGAAGTCATCGAGCCAGTGCTGGTGCAGGTCGGCCAGACCACGTCGGTAAACGCACGGCTGGAACCGGGGTCGGGAAGCGAGTCGGTCACGGTGACGGGTGAGTCTCCGCTGCTGCAGACCGACAATTCCAACCTGAGCTCCGTGATCGACCGCGACCTGCTCAACGGATTGCCCCTGAGCGGGCGCCGGTTCCTCGACTTCGCGCTGCTCGTCCCCAATGCTTCGCCCGACGGCGAACAGGGCCTGGTCAGCTTCGCCGGGGAGCAGGGCGGGCAGGATACCGGCTACGCTAACGCCAACGGCGCAAGTTCTTTTTCGGTGGACGGAGCCAGTGCGAGCAGCAACTACTTCGGGGCCGCGCGCGGCGGCGAACGTGTGCCTTACATCTTCGGTGAAAATGCCATCCAGGAGTTCCAGGTTGCGGTGTCCCCGTATCGCTCGGAATACGGCGGCGCCGCCACGGGCTTTCTAAATGTGGTGACGCGCTCGGGGGGCGACGATCTCCATGGAAACGCGTTCTACTACAACCGCAACTCGGGCACCGGCGCGAACGATGCCGTGAATAAGGCCAATGGAATTCCGCGGCCTGCGAATATTCTCCAGCAATTTGGCGGCAGCCTGGGTGGACCCATTCGGCCGCGCCGGGCCTGGTTCTTCGCGGACTACGAGCAGCAGCGGCAAAAGAATCCCATGTCGGTGATCAATCCGTCTTTTGCGGATGTGAGCCAGGAAGATTTCGGAGTTGAAGATGATGTTCAACTTCCACCGGCGAACGCCCAGCTCCCGGCGCCCGGGGACACAAATTCGCCCGATCCGGAAGACCCGCAATATCTGCAGGAAGTGGCAAACGCTCTCCAGGCGATTCACTCCAATCTTGGCATCCATCCCCGTTTCCGCAATGACTGGGCGCTGTTTTCCAAGATTGACTACCGTGATGCGAAGGATGACAGGTTTTATCTGAGCCTGAATTGGAACCGGTTCGACTCCCGGGGCGGCGCCATCGTCGGCAACGAGACGCCGCTTTTTGGCGTCAGCACGCTGGCGAACGCATTCGTTCGTGACTACCATGCGGCCGTCGGCTGGAGTCACGCTTATGGCAGCAATCTGCTCAATGAGCTGCACGCCAGCTTTTCCCGCGATGACCAGTACTTCACTCCCACTGGCCTGGTGGACCCCGTTCTGCCTGCTGTCCTGCTGATTTCGGGTGAAGGCGACGCCGATGAAGGCGGGGCGTTGCAACTCGGCAACGCGGGCTTTGCCGGGGGGCGTACGAACGAGGCGCTGTGGCAGGTTTCCGATCATCTGAGTTATCTGCATGGCAGACATACCTTCCGGTTCGGTGTGGAGTTCAGCCGCACCCACCTGGCGGATCTGGCGTTTGGCGGGTTCGATCCCGATGCTGCCAGGCAAAACGGAACGTTCCGCGGAACCTACAATTTTTCCAGCCTGCAGAATTTCGCCATCGGCCGGTATGACACATTTGTCCAGAGTGCGGGGAATCCAAAATTCACCTTTGCAGTACCGTACCTGGGCTTCTACTTTGCTGACACCTATCAGGTTCGTCCGCGGTTCACTCTTGATCTGGGCCTGCGGGAAGATTTCCAGATCTATCCGCAACCCAAAATAAACCCCGCGTTTCCTTTGACGGGACAGTTTCCCAACCGGTATCAGCGAATCGCGCCCCGGATTGGGCTTGCCTGGCAGCCGTTCGACAAGACGGTCGTTCGCGGCGGATTCGGGATGTTTTACGAGAACCTGAATGGTCTGAATTACCGCAATGCGGTGGTCTCGAACGGACTGCTGTCACAACAGGCGTCGGTGACCCTGCCCTACGACAGCACACTTCCACCCGACCAGCAGCTTGCCGTTTTCCCGAATCAAGTCTCCGACCCCTCGCTGTTTTCCGCTTCCGATATTTCCCTGGTCGATCCGCACTTCCGGTTCCCCTACATTCTGCAGGGGAGCGTGCAAATCGAGCGCGAGGTGTTGCCGGAGACGGTGGTGACGGTGGGAACGACCTGGACCCACGGTGTACATCTGATCGCATCCAGCGCGTACGACCTGAACCTGGTCCGCCCCACGGGAACGACCACCTACGCGCTGTGCTCGCCCGGCGCCACCGATGTTGAAGAAGATTGCAACGGGCGTCAGGTGGTTTTGCCGACCCTTGATTCGGGCCAGCTTACCGAAGGGCGGATCAGTTCGAGCTTCAACCAGATCAACGCCTT
>Ga0302175_10000313_pt1 | contig 17024 bp, 16 predicted proteins | sample I_Fen_N3_3_FD_198791 | JGI IMG/M metagenome (GOLD analysis project Ga0302175, IMG submission 198791) | Peat permafrost microbial communities from Stordalen Mire near Abisko, Sweden - I_Fen_N3_3 | ecosystem: Environmental > Terrestrial > Soil > Wetlands > Permafrost | place: Sweden: Abisko... | reverse complement strand
CTAAAATGAACTCGGAAAGATCGCAGCCTCGTTTCACTCGACAGCTCCTACCAGCTCCTACCAGCTCCAACAGAGACCTAACGGAGTTCAACAGAGATCCAACAGAGATCCAACAGAGATCCAACATAGCCTTCGGCCAACCCGGGCCATTGACAACGGAGCAACAGATGATCGGTTTCACTGCACTCAAGCGCATTCTCCTGGCCACCGCCACCCTCGGTTTCGCTGCCCACGCCGCTGCTGCCTCGACCCTGACCCTGGACGTCTACAACCCGGGCGACAAAGCGATCTTCCCGGTGACTTCGGTACTGGTCAGCGGCGAAAAAGACGCGATCCTGGTGGACGCGCAATTCGGTAAATCCCAGGCCGAGCAAGTGGTGCAGAAAATCCGTGCCAGCGGCAAGCAACTGACCACCATCTACATCAGCCACGGTGACCCGGATTACTACTTCGGCCTCGACACCCTGACGGCGGCATTCCCGAACGCCAAAGTGCTGGCCTCGCAGCCGACCGTGGATCACATCAAGCAAACCGTCGACGGTAAGCTCGCGTTCTGGGGCCCGAAAATGGGCGCCGACGTGCCGGCCAAAACCATCGTGCCGGGCGTGCTCAAGGGCGACAGCCTGATGCTTGAAGGGCAGAAATTGCAGGTCGTGGGCCTGGACGGTAAGCAGCCGGATCGCAGCTTTGTGTGGATTCCGTCGATCAAGGCTGTGGTCGGTGGCGTGGTGGTCGCCGAGAACATTCACGTGTGGATGGCCGACACTCAAACCGCCCAATCCCATGCCGATTGGCTGACGACGCTGCATTCGATCGAAACCCTGAAACCGAACACCATCGTGCCGGGTCATTACCTGGGTGAGAGCGCCCGCTCCCTCGCCGCTGTGAAATTCACCGCCGAGTACATCAAGGCCTTCGACGAAGAAACCGCCAAGGCCAAAGATTCTGCTGAACTGATCGCAGCGATGAAAAAACGCTACCCGAGCCTGGGCGAAGAAAGCTCGCTGGAACTGAGCGCCAAAGTCGCCAAGGGCGAGATGAAGTGGTAACCCAAAGTCTCAGCTGACCCCCGTAGGAGCTGCCGCAGGCTGCGATCTTTTGACGTTGATCTTTTACAAGCCACATCAAGATCAAAAGATCGCAGCCTTCGGCAGCTCCTACGAAGAGCCGTCCGTGAATATGCCAATTGAACTGGATACCAACTGGAGAACGTCATGAGCAAAATCGCAATCATCGGGGCCACCGGTCGTGCCGGTAGCCAACTGTTGGAAGAAGCCCTGCGTCGCGGTCACAGCGTCACCGCCATCGCCCGCGATACCTCGAAGATCGGCCAGCGCGCCGGTGTGGTCAGCAAGAACGTCGACGCGCTGGATGCTCAAGCGCTGCAAGCAGCGGTGGCCGGTCATGACGTGGTGATCAGCGCTGCGCACTTCGCGACGTTGCCGGCCAGTGCAGTGATCGGGCCGGTGAAGAAGGCCGGGGTCAAACGTCTGTTGGTGGTGGGCGGTGCCGGTTCGTTGTTGCTGCCCAATGGCGGTCGGGTGATCGACGGCGAAGGCTTCCCGGAGGCGTACAAGGCTGAGGCGAGTGCCGGTGCCTTGTTCCTGGAGAATCTGCGCAAGGAGCAGGAACTGGACTGGACGTTTGTGTCACCGTCGGCGGAGTTTGTCGAAGGTGAGCGCACCGGTAAGTTCCGGATCGGCAAGGATGATTTGCTGGTGAGCGCAGAAGGCCGCAGCTGGATCACCTTCGCCGATTACGCGATTGCGCTGCTCGATGAAGTGGAAGCGCCAAAGCATTCGCGCCAGCGGTTTGCCGTCGGCTACTAAGCCAGGCACATGACCCCCGTAGGAGCTGCCGAAGGCTGCGATCTTTTGACCCTGATCTTTTACAAACAACGTCAAGATCAAAAGATCGCAGCCTTCGGCAGCTCCTACGGGGGATTTCGTTTTATCGAGCTTGAGCCTGCTCCACCAACCACCCCAACAACTCCTGTAACTTCGGCGAAGGTGTGGGCTTCTGCGGCAATACCAGGTAATAGCCCAACCCGGTTTTCACCTTCAATTCAAACGGCATGACCAGCCGCCCGGCGCTCAGGTCATCGCCGATCAGCGACCAATCGCCAATCGCTACCCCCGTCCCTTGGGACGCCATCGACATCGCCAGATCCAGGGTCTCGAAGTGCTGGCCCTTGCCGACATTGCTCAACTGAATATCCGCCGTGGCCAGCCAGGCTTTCCAGTCGCGTTCGTCGCGGGTGGGGTGTAGCAGCATGTGTTGTTCCAGATCCTGCGGTGTGTGCAGTGGCACTGGACCATCGAGCAACGGCCGGGAACAGACCGGCGTCAGTTGCTCATCGAATAGCCGGTGGGACGCCAGCGAGGTATCCGGTGGCACGCCGTAAATCACCGCCGCATCAAACTGCTCACGGTGAAAATCCACGCCGTGGCGCACGGTCGTGGTCAGCTCCACCGGCACGTCGGGGCGTTCCTTTTGCCATTGCATCAGGCGCGGCAGCAACCAGCGCATCACGCAAGTCGGTGCCTTGAGTTGCAGGGTTTCGCGCTTGGCGCCGATCTGTTCCACCGCCTCGCCGATCAGGCCGAAAATCTGCTGCACCCGTGGCAGCCATTCCCGTCCTTCAGTCGTCAAGTCGAGGCCCCGGGCCTGGCGAATGAACAACTCATAACCCAGATGATCTTCCAGCCCGGCGATCTGGCGACTCACCGCGCCCTGGGTGATGTGCAACTGCTCGGCGGCCCGGGTGAAGTTGCAACACTGGGCGGTGATCAGAAAAGTGTGCAGGGCGGGCAGGGGAGGCAGTCGTTTCATGAGGACCCAAGGTATGACGTGAGGACATGGCTAGTATGACTTTTTATCCATTGTTGCGGCTACGTGTCGCCCGTTCCAATGAGGCCATCCCTGGGCTTGCCTTCGCATCATAAACACTGCGCAGGCCCGGCGTCTCAAACGAACAAGAAGGGCAAAGACATGGCGACGTGCGGCGAAGTATTGGTCAAGTTACTCGAAGACTACGGGGTCGAGCAGGTGTTCGGCATTCCCGGGGTGCATACCGTCGAGTTGTATCGCGGGCTGGCCCGTTCGAGCATCAACCACGTTACGCCGCGTCACGAACAGGGCGCCGGTTTCATGGCCGACGGCTATGCGCGCACCAGCGGCAAACCCGGTGTGTGCTTCATCATCACCGGCCCGGGCATGACCAACATCACCACGGCGATGGGCCAGGCCTATGCCGACTCGATCCCGATGCTGGTGATCTCCAGCGTGCAGACCCGCAACCAGTTGGGCGGTGGACGCGGCAAGCTGCACGAGCTGCCGAACCAGAGCGCATTGGTCGGTGGCGTCGCTGCGTTCTCCCACACCCTGATGTCAGCGTCGGAATTGCCGGGCGTATTGGCCCGTGCGTTCGCGCTGTTCCAGGCCGGGCGCCCGCGTCCGGTGCACATCGAAATTCCGTTGGATGTACTGGTCGAGGAGGCTGACGACTTGCTGACCAGTGTCCCGGTCAACATCGACCGCGCCGGTGCCGCGCCGACCGCCGTGTCGCGCATGACCGACCTGCTGGCGGGCGCCAAACGCCCACTGATCCTGGCCGGTGGTGGCGCCATCGACGCCGCTGCCGAACTGACTGAGTTGGCTGAATTGCTCGACGCTCCCGTCGCCCTGACGATCAATGCCAAAGGCCTGCTGGAATCCAATCACCCACTGCTGATCGGTTCGACCCAAAGCCTGGTCGCCACTCGCGCCCTGGTCGCCGAGGCCGACGTGGTGCTGGCCATCGGCACTGAACTGGCCGAGACCGATTACGACGTGACCTTCGCCGGCGGCTTCGAAATCCCCGGCAAACTGCTGCGCGTCGACATCGACCCGGACCAGACCGTGCGCAACTACCCGCCGCACGTGGCGCTGGTGTCCGACTCGCGTAACGCCGCGCAAGCCTTGCTCAGCGCGCTGTCCCACAAGTCCCTGGCCGAGCGCCGCAACGATTGGGGCCAGGTGCGTGCCGCCCGTTTGCGTGAAGAACTCGCCGCGACCTGGGACGCGCCGACCCTGGCTCAAACCCGTTTCCTTGAAACGGTCCTGCACGAATTGCCGGACGCAGTGTTCGTCGGCGATTCGACCCAACCGGTGTACACCGGCAACCTGACCTTCAACCCCGAACGTCCACGCCGCTGGTTCAACTCGTCCACCGGTTACGGCACCCTCGGTTACGCCTTGCCGGCAGCGATTGGCGCCTGGCTCGGCGGTAGCGTCGAGGGCGGTTCGCGCCCGCCGGTGGTGTGCCTGATCGGCGACGGCGGCCTGCAATTCACCCTGCCGGAACTGGCCAGCGCCGTGGAAGCGCGCACGCCGGTGATCGTGCTGCTGTGGAATAACCAGGGCTACGAAGAGATCAAGAAATACATGGTCAACCGCGCCATCGAACCGGTGGGCGTGGACATCTACACCCCGGACTTTATCGGTGTGGCCAAGGCGCTGGGTTGCGCCGCCGAAGCGGTCAACGGCGTCGAACAACTGCGCAGCGCATTGCGTGCGGCCACGGATCGTCAGGGCCCGACCCTGATTGAAATTGATCAGACCCAGTGGATGAAGGCGGTGTCGAAATGAGTTTTCCAACCACGCTGGATGGCCTGTACATCAACGGCCAATGGTCCGCCGGCCAGGAACATTTGCGGGTAATCAACCCGGCGACCGAAGCGCTGCTCACCACGGTGAACGGTGGTGATGCACACGCCGTCGATCAAGCCGTCAACGCCGCGACCATCGCCTTCAAGGACTGGTCGAAAACCACCGGCACCGAGCGCGGCGCGATCCTGCGCCGGATCGCCGCTGGTGTGGCGGCGGGTCGCGAACAACTGATGCATTTGCAGTCGAGCAACAATGGCAAGCCGCTGTTCGAAGCGGCCATCGATGTCGATGACGTGATCGCTACGTTCGAGTACTACGCCGGTCTGGCTGAAGGCCTCGACGCCAAGCAGGACAGCACCGTCGAGCTGCCAAGTGACGACTTCAGCGCACGCCTGCGCCGTGAACCGTGCGGCGTAGTGGGGCTGATCGTGCCGTGGAATTTCCCGATGGTCACCACCGCGTGGAAACTCGCCCCGGCCCTGGCGGCCGGCTGCTGCGTGGTGCTCAAACCCTCGGAAGTCACGCCGCTGCCGGAGCTGGAACTGGCCACGATCATTGCCGAGGCCGGTTTGCCCAACGGCGTGTTCAACCTGGTCTGCGGCACGGGGCTGGCGGTTGGTGCGCCACTGTCGGCCGACCCGCGTATCGCCAAAATCTCTTTCACCGGCAGCAATGCGGTGGGCGTCCAGGTGATGCAGCGCGCCGCCGAAACCGTGAAGGGCGTGAGTCTGGAACTGGGCGGTAAATCCTCGCTATTGGTGCTCAAGGACGCCGACGTCGAACTGGCGGTGGAAGTCGCGTGTGGCGGTGGTTTCTTCAATGCCGGGCAGATGTGCTCCGCCACCAGCCGCGTGCTGGTCGCCGATGAACTGGCGGACGAATTCCTGATCCGTTTGCAGGCCCGCGCCGAAGCGATCCGCGTGGCCGACCCGTTCGACCCGAACGTGGAAATGGGCGCACTGGTCAATCAGGCGCAATACCAGCGTGTGCTCGGCCACATCGATCGCGGTCTGAGTGCCGGCGCCAAGCTGATTTGCGGCGGCAATCGTCCCGCCGAACTCACCCGCGGATATTTTTTGCAGCCGACGATTTTCACCGAAGTGCCCCTCGACAGTGCGCTGTGGTGTGAAGAGATTTTCGGCCCGGTGATCTGTGTGCGCAGTTTCGCCTCCGAAGCCGAGGCGATTGCCCTGGCCAACGACAGCCAGTTTGGCCTGGTGGCCAGCGTGGTCAGCGGTGATGCCGAAGCGGCGGATCGGGTCGCTAACGCCTTGCAGGCGGGCCTGGTGTGGATCAACGCGCCGCAAGTGATCTTCCCGCAGACCGCGTGGGGTGGCTACAAACAGAGCAGCCTCGGCCGCGAGTTGGGGCCTTGGGGTTTGCAGGCGTTCCAGGAAATCAAACACGTGATTCGGGCGGTGTAGACGCTCGAAAAAGGTGAGCGCATGCCTCGTTCTGAGGCATGCGCCAGCGTCATGGCTTCAATGAGTTTTTATCGATAGTCAGGTGTTTTGCACGACCTCAGGATGAACCCGTCGGCTCAGCTCAAGTCCTTTGAAACCGGGGGCTTGAAGCTGGTCTGGCCGCGCGGATGCAACGGTTGCGACCAACCTCATACTTAAAAAAACAAAGGGAGTCCTTCATGGGCCAGCATGATCTGAACAGGCGTCAATTCATCAAAACCGTGGGCGTGGCGTCGGTCGCTGCGGCGGCCATGAGCATGCCCTTCATCCGGGCCAACGCCAGCGACACCCGCTTCCAGGGCAAGACCCTGCGTTTGCTCACCTGGTCCGATGACACCGGGCTGGCGGCACTGCGCAACATCGCCGCGACGTTCGAGGCCAAGTACGGCTGCAAGGTCATCGCTGACCGCACCGGCAGTACCTCGGAAATGGTCGCCAAACTCAAGGCCGGTGGTGATCGTCCGCAGTACGACGTCATCACCCTGGCCGGCGTCGGCGCCGAAGGCCTGGCCGCCGCCGACTTGCTGGAAAAACCCGACCTCAACCGCATCCCCAACCTGGTGGACGTGCCGGAGAAATACCGCACGGGCGCCAACGGTCACGGCATCGGTTACCTGCTGTGGTGCAACAGCCTGGTCTACAGCACCCGCACCCAGAAAGAAGCGCCGGACAGTTATGCCGCGCTGTGGGATGCCGAACTGGCGCCGAACATCTTCCTGCCGCCGCCGAACTGGACCGAGGCCATGGACCTGATCATCATCGCCGCCAAACTGGCCGGTGGTGACGAACACAACATCGAGCCGGGCTTCAAGAAACTCGCCGAGTTGAAGGAGCGCGTCGTCACCCTGGGCGAAAACCCGAACCAGATTGCCGAGCTGTTCCGCACCGGTTCCCTGGACATGGGCGGTCTCTACGCCCCGGCATTCTTCCCGAAACAGATTCGCGATCCGGCCTACGGTCTGAGTGCAACCTTTGGCATGAAAGAAGGTTTCTACACCGACCTCATGCAATCGGTGATGCCAAAGAATCGCCCGGGCGACACCGACCTGGCCTACGCCTTCATCAACCACTCTCTGGACCCGTTGGTGCAGGGCAAGATGGCCGAAGACATCTACAACGGCCCGGTCAACGCCAAGGCGATCATCTCCGCCGAAGCGCGCAAGAGCCCGTACATCCTCACGCCAGAGCAGATTGCCGACAAGGCGATCATGCACGACAACGCCTTCCTGGCCACCGTGCATGACCAATGGATTCGTCGCTACACGGAAATCTTTTCTTCCTGATCTGCGCCTGACTGAAGGAACCCGAATCCCCCGGTAGGAGCTGCCGAAGGCTGCGATCTTTTGATCTTGATGTGGCTTGAAAAAGATCAAGATCAAAAGATCGCAGCCTTCGGCAGCTCCTACAGGGATCGGGTTTGCACTTCGGTACTTCAGCGCAATTGATCTTCCATTGACGAGACCTTTGCTATGGAACACCAACCCCATCTGACTCATCCGGTCGCCGCCGCGCCAGCGCCTTCGCGCCGGGGTGTGTCGCCGACCGCACGCGCATGGCTTTTCCTCTCGCCGTCGATGCTGTTTCTCGGCGTGCTGATTGCCGCGAGCCTGCTGGTGCTGCGCATGAGCGTCGGCACCAAAGGCGCGGAATGGACCGGGTTCAGCCTGGCCAGTTACGCCCAGTTGCTGGAACCCTACTACCTCAAATCCCTGATGCTGACCCTGCGCCTGGCGCTGTTCAGCGCGGTGATCGCGGTGTTGCTGGCGATTCCGGTGGCCTATACCATGTCGCGGCTGACCTCGCCGTTTATCCGGCGGATCTTCCTCGCGGCGGTGCTGCTGCCGTTGCTGGTCAACCTGCTGCTACAAAGCTACGGCTGGCTGGTGATTCTCGGCCCCGCCGGGATGCTCAATCAGGCGCTGCTGGGCCTGGGCCTGATCAAGCGCCCGATCATGCTGCTGTACAACCAGAACGGCGTGTTGATGGGCCTGGTGCAAACCGCATTCCCGCTGGCCGTGCTGCCGATTGCCAGCGCCATGCGCGGCGTTGCGCGCACCTATGAAGAAGCCGCCGCGACCCTCGGCGCCAGTCGTTTCCAAGTGTTCCGCCAGGTTGTGTTGCCGATGAGTTTGCCGGGGATCATCACCGGTGCAACGTTGGTGTTCGCCTACAACGCCAGCAGTTTTGTGGTGCCTTTGCTGCTCGGCGGCCGTCGCGTGCCGATGCTGGCGGTGATGGTGCATGACCAGATCGCCCCACTGATGAACTGGCCCGCCGCGTCCGCCGCCGGGGTGGTGCTGATTGTCACGACGCTGGCGATCATGACCTTGTCCGAATACATCACGGGCCGTCGTCGGCGCATGCTGGAGGCTTCGCAATGAGTACGTTGACCAAGAAACGTTATGGCCTGTTGCCGGGCGAAACCGGCAAGTTTGCCGGCATCCTGTCGGGCTTCATTCTGTTGCTGGCGGTGTTGCCGATCCTGACGATGATCGTGATGTCGTTCAGCGGCGCGTCGAACCTCGACTTCCCGCCCAGCAGCTACAGCCTGCAATGGTATCGCGCCGCCTGGCACACCTTTGTCTCGCCGGACGCCAGCGATGTGCTGAGCCTGGGCAAAGCCATGACCACGAGCCTGATGGTGGCGTGCCTGACCATGGTCTTCGCGACGATCATCGCGGTGCCGGCGGCGTACGCCCTGACCCGTTGCGAGTTCCGTGGCAAAGCCGTGGCCCTGCAATTGATGTCGCTGCCGTTGGTGTTCCCGATGGTGGTGTTGGGCCTGGCGCTGCTGCTGGTGTTCGACAGCCTGCCGTTCCAGATGACCACCTCGCGACTGGTGATTGCCCATGTGATCCTGGCGCTGCCCTTCGTGGTGAAAAACTGCACGGCGGCGATGCTGTCGATTGGCAGCGAAGTCGAAGAGGCCGCGCAAATGCTCGGCGCCTCGCCGACCCGGGCGATTGTCGATGTGGTGGTGCCGTTGATGAAATCGGGGATTCTGGCGGGAGCGCTGCTGGCGTTCATCGTCTCGTTCAACGAATTCACCGTGACCTATTTCCTCTACACCATCGATGTCATGACCGTGCCGATCTGGATGTACAGCCGCACCGTGTCATCCCTGGACCCTACCGTTTTCTCGTTTGCCGTGCTGATCGTGCTGATCGACTTCGTCCTGATTTGGGCGCTGGAGAAGCTGGTCGGTGAAGGTGGCGTTTCGTTCTGATTCTTGAGGTGATTTATGTCTGGTCTGATTCTGGAAAACGTCGAGAAACACTACGGCTCGGCCTGCGCGGTAAAGGATGTAAACCTGCATTTGCCCGAGGGCAAACTGGTGTGTTTCCTCGGCCCGTCGGGCTGCGGCAAAACCACGTTGCTGCGGATGATCGCCGGGCTCGAAACCCTGTCCGGCGGCGAAATTCGCCTGGACGGCGAAGACATCGGCCACACTCCGGCGCACTTGCGTAACTTCGGCATGGTGTTTCAATCCCTGGCGCTGTTTCCGCACATGACGGTGGGGGAGAACATCGCTTACCCGCTGAAACTGCGTGGCGTGAGCAAGGCGGATCAGCAGGCGCGGGTGGTGGAATTGCTGGAGTTGATTCAACTCAAGGAAATGATTGATCGTCCGGTGGCCAAGCTTTCCGGCGGTCAACGCCAGCGCGTGGCGATTGCCCGGGCGATTGCCTCGCGGCCGAAAATCCTGCTGCTCGATGAGCCGCTGTCGGCGCTGGATGCGAAGTTGCGCGAGTCGATGCAGGTGGAAATCCGTCAACTGCAACAACGGCTGAACATCACCACGATCATGGTCACCCACGATCAGCGCGAGGCGATGACCATGGCCGATATCGTCGTGGTGTTGGGCGAGCACAAGGTGCAACAGGTGGGCACGCCGATTGAGATCTACCGGCATCCGGCCAATGAATTTGTCGCGGACTTTATCGGCTCGGGCAACATCTTCCCGGCCACCGCGTTGGGTAATGGCAAGGTTGGTTTGCCCGGTGGTGATGCGCTGGAAGTGCCGATCTGCAGCAGCATTGTGGTGGGCGAGAAAGTGAAAATGCTGATTCGCCCGGAAGACCTGCAACTGTCGCAACCCCAGGCGACGGCGGGGAATCGCTTGTTGGGCAAGGTGACGTTTGTGCGGGACATCGGCGCGACGATTGAAACCACGGTGGAGTGTTCCGGGGTGTCGTTTACCGCGCTGAGCACGCCGTGTCAGGGGTTTGGGTTGAGCATTGGCAATCCGGTGTCGGTGACATTGCCGGCTGAAGCCTGCCGCGTACTCAGCGCCTGACCCCAACCCTGTAGGAGCGAGGCTTGCCCGCGATGAACGATGACGCGGTAGACCGCATCAAGCCAATCGCGGGCCAGCCTTGCTCCTACAGGACGGCGGAGCTATACGGTTAACCGCAACCGCGCCAGATCCCGCAACGGCGGCGCCCCGAACAATCGGCTGTATTCCCGGCTGAACTGCGACGGGCTTTCATACCCCACCCGATACCCCGCCGCCGACGCTTCCAGCCCTTCGGCCAGCATCAAGCGCCGGGCTTCCTGCAAGCGCAGTTGCTTCTGATATTGCAACGGACTCATCGCCGTCATCGCCTTGAAGCGGTGATGCAGGGTCGACACGCTCAGGTTCACTTCCTTCGCCAGATCATCGATGCGCAGCGGTTGTTCATAGTGGCCGTTGAGCCATTTGATCGCCTGGCTGACGCGGTGGCTCTGACTGTTGGCGATGGCGATTTCATACAGGCGATGGCCCTGCTGGCTGCGTAACAGGCGATAAAGAATCTCCCGGCGAATCAACGGCGCGAGCATGGCGATGTCTTTCGGGGTGTCGAGCAAACGGGCCAGGCGCAGCACGGCGTCGAGCATCGCGGCGTCCAGTTTTTCCACATACAAGCCACGCCCGGTGGGCCGGGTGGGCACGCCCATGGGGCCGGCGTCGGCGATCAGCGCGGTGATTTCCGCCGGATCGATGTCCAGGCGTATGGCGAGAATCGGTTCTTCGGACGTGATGGTCACCACGCGACCGCTCACCGGCATCGACACCGATACCACCAGGTAATTGAGTGGGTCGTAGGTGAAGACCTCATCGACCAGCCGAACTTCCTTGCGCCCCTGGGCCATGATGCACAGCGCCGGTTGCGCCAGTCCCGGGGAAAACTGGTGGGTTTGACTGTAGCGGGACATGAACAGCGAGCCGACGGCGGTGGCGTAATTGCCATCCTCCGTCGTGTTGCGGCGGATGATCGCGGCCAGTTCCTCGCGCTGTTTCTCCATGTCGGCGTCCAGCGGGGCTTCAAAGTGATCGAGCGACGACATGCGGGGCTCCTCGGTGAGGCGTTGTGGATGGGCAGAGCTTAAGTTTGTGCAATCGACAGCGGTAGACACATCCTGCCTGATGCTTGCCTGATTCTGCATGGGGTTATTTCGCGGCGTTGCCGCAGCCGTATTGCCGGGCTGAAACTTGCTTGAAACCGTTGTGTCATCCCTCGGACACGTCTAAGCCGTTGATTCAGGGCGATTTGGCGATACTTGCAGGATTGTGCAACAAGCCGGCAGGAATCGACTAACGGCACTCCCCGCGCGCCGCCTAACCTTTGATCCTGTCGCAGCCCGCCCCTGGCTGCCACGCAACTCCTTGGGAGGGTTGAACATGTCTATGCAGATCCCCGTCAGTCACATGGCCTTCGTCCGCGCCCGCGCCGGGCGTTCGGCGGAACTCGGCGCACGCCTGAGCGCGTTGATCGAGCCGTCACGCTCCGCCAGCGGTTGCCTGAGCTTTGCCCTGCAACATTCACAATGCGATCCCGATTTGTGGCTGGTGTCCGGTTTCTGGACCCATCAACAAGCCATGACCGCGTACTTCAGCACCCCCGCCATGCAGATTTTTGCCGACCTGGTGCAGGATCTGGTGGTCAACAGCCTGGATTTCCACACCTTCAAGGATGTTTCGGCCGCCCAGGCCCTCGGTCAGTCGAAGGCGCAGGTACACAAACTGGTCGGTTGAGGGTTTAATGGCTCCATTCTCAATTAGCCAGGATGTGCGACATGGCACGCAAAGCCTTTGATCATTTCGAAGCGGTTTCCGCTGTAGTACCGGGCGAAGGTGGTTACCACGCCGCGATCGCCGTCAAAGCCATCGGTGGCACCGGGGCGCCACGTTTTCATAAAGTGCTGGAAGGGCAAATCTTCAAGACCGCCAACGAGGCTGACCTGGCCGCCGCCAAAGAGCTGACCCGCCTCAAAGACGTCAAAGAAGACGCAGACCTGCTCTGGTAAGTTATTTTTTCGCCCCCGGGCGATACATTTTGAACAATGCCTCTGGTCCCAACTGAAAGTAATCCGCTGGCCCGCCGCCGCGCAGAATCGGTTCTGCCGCGGCGGTGTCGTACACCCCATCCTTCAACAGCCACTTGGCGATATGCACGGCGACCACTTCGCCGAGAATCAGCCAGCTCGGCACCACGTTCCCGTCCGCGCGTTGCAACTGAATGATCTGCGTGACCTTGCACTCGAAGGACACCGGGCTTTCGGCGACCCGTGGCACCTGGATGATGGTCGACGCCGCTGGCGTAAGCCCGGCCAGTTCGAATTCGTTGGTTTCCGGTGGAACCATGGCGCAGCTCTGGTTCATCTGCTCGGCCAGTGGCCGGGTTGCGAGGTTCCAGGCGAATTCACCGGTCTGCTCGATGTTGTTGAGGCTGTCTTTGCGTCCGACGCTGGAAAAACCAATGATCGGCGGAATGTAGTTGAACGCGTTGAAAAAGCTGTAGGGCGCCAGGTTTAGATGCCCGTTTGCGTCCTGTGAGGAAATCCAGCCGATGGGACGCGGGCCGACGATGGCGTTGAACGGGTCATGGGGCAGGCCGTGGCCGTTGGCGGGTTCGTAGTAGTGGATGTCGTCGGGCATGCGCGGATTCCTGGCGGGGGTTCGAGTGAACGCCATAGTGCAAGTGCCGGCAGGTAAATTCCAGTGTCTGGGCGGCCGCCAAAAGATCGCAGCCTGCGGGGGGACGTAAACCTGTAGGAGCTGCCGCAGGCTGCGATCTTTTGATCTTCCCCCCATAAATGACTAAGCCCGGCCGAAGCCGGGCTGTTCAATCCCTCCAATCCGTTAACCGATAGCACCCGCCGTGCCGGTTTTATCAAAGCCGTCGGCGGCAATCGCGCCAGCGGTACCGGTGTGGTCAAAACCATCCGAGGCGACAGCGGACGAGTGGGTGTACTCGACGGCCGCCGTGGCTCCAGAGATGAAGTCCGACGTACCGGTTTTGTCGGAACCATCGGCGGCGTAGGTGTTGGCGGCCAGTACGGACAGGGCCAGCGCGAGGAACAGTTGGGTTTTCATGTCAGTGACTCCAGTTCATTAAAGTTGATTTGAATCTGCAACTTAATGCTAGAAAGTATCGATTAATTCGATGTTAAGGCCGTCAAGCTTTGTCGTTTTCACGACTGGAACGGGCGCAAGGCAATTAATCGATCAGGCAGGGTCAGGGTGTATTCCGGGCATTAACCGGTGATTAATCTGCCGGCGTGCCTGCATGACAGTTTTTTCATGGAATCTACCTGATCCACAGGCCGCCAGCGCTTCGGGGGCTTGTGGTTGATATACGCACGTCACGCGGGAATGGATGCGTTCGGCGCAATTGAAAAGATCGCAGCCTTCGGCAGCTCCTACAGATGCAGGTCGACCTGTAGGAGCTGCCGAAGGCTGCGATCTTGGCGGACTATCCGACACCTTGCGCGCAAAGGCCTTGCACCTTTGCGCGTTTTTCAGGGGGTCAGTCCGTCTCGATCCGCGAATGCTTGCGGGTGTCTTTCATGGTCACGTACACCAGCAACGACACGGCGATGCACGCGGTGACATACCAGTAGTAACCGGTTTCCATGCCGATGCTCTTGAACCACAGCGCAATGTATTCAGCGGTGCCGCCGAAGATCGAAACGGTCAGCGCATACGGCAGGCCCACGCCCAGTGCACGAATTTCGGTCGGGAACAGTTCGGCTTTGACCACCGCGTTGATCGAGGTGTAGCCGCTGACGATGATCAGCGCCGCCATGATCAGGAAGAACGCGCCCCACCAGCTCTGGATGGTGTGCAGGGCGGTCAGGATCGGCACGGTGAACAGGGTGCCGAGTACGCCGAAGGCAATCAGGATCGGCCGGCGACCGACTTTATCCGACAGCCCGCCAATCAGCGGTTGCAGGCACATGAACAAAAACAGCGTGGCGGCCGAGATGCTGGTGGAGTCGGTGATGCTCATGCCGACGGTGTTCACCAGGTATTTCTGCATGTAGGTGGTGTAGGTGTAGAACGCCAGGGTACCGCCCATGGTCAGACCGACCACAGTCATCAGCTCTTTCGGGTGGCGCATCAGCGTGCGCATGGCGCTTTCTTTCTTCTCTTTCTTGACCTTGTTGAACGACTCGGTCTCTTCCATGCCACGACGCAGGTAGAGCGCCACGACCGCACACAGCGCGCCGATGGCGAACGGAATGCGCCAGCCCCAGGCGTAGAGTTGTTCGGTGGTCAGCACCTGTTGCAGCACGATCAGCACCGCCAGGGCGATGAGCTGACCGGAGATCAGGGTCACGTACTGGAAGCTGGAATAGAAACCGCGACGTTCCTTGGTCGCCATCTCGCTGAGGTACGTGGCCGAGGTGCCGTACTCGCCACCCACCGACAGGCCTTGCAGCAAGCGCGCGAACACCAGCAGGATCGGGGCACCGATGCCGATGGTTTCATAGTTGGGGCTCAGGGCGATCAGCAGCGAGCCGAAGCACATCAGGTACACCGAGGCCATCAATGCACGTTTACGACCGGCGCGGTCGGCGTAGAGGCCCATCAGCCAGCCACCGATCGGACGCATCAGGAAGCCCACGGCGAAGATCGCCGCTGTGTTCATAAGCTGTGCCGTGGTGGAACCGGCCGGGAAGAACGACTTGGCGAAGTACAGGGAGAACGCGGCGTAGACGTACCAGTCGTACCACTCGACCATGTTGCCGACGGAGCCGCTGAAGATCGATTTGATCCGGCTGGAGGTGGTTCTTTCTTTGGCAGGCGCGACGGCCGACCCGAGGGGCAGGGCGTTGGAGTTATCCATTGAAGGATCCTTCGTTTAATTGTTTTTGTGGAGCGCGAGTTAACGCAGCCTGCTGGGGCTATAGCAGGAGCTGTGCCAAGGGGCGGAGGGCCGGTTTAGAGGGGGTGGCGGGGTTTGGTGAGCGGAAATCCGCTTATTGGCAGTAAGTGGTGAGCGGATAACCGCCGAAAAAGATCGCAGCCTTCGGCAGCTCCTACGCAGATCCCATGTAGGAGCTGCCGAAGGCTGCGATCTTTTGATCTTGATGTTACTCGGGGATAAACATCTCCCGACTCAACCCATGGCGCTGCAGCTTTTCATTAAAGGTGCGCCTCGGCAGTTGCAGCTCCTCAAGCACCGCTTTCACATCACCCTTATGCCGGGTCAGCGCCGCGCGCAGGCAATGGGCTTCGAAGGCTTCCTGCTGTGCCGCCAGCGACTGGCCAGGGTCGATGCCCACCGTTTCCGGCTCACCCAGCCCCAACACCTGGCGCTCGGCGACGTTCGCCAGTTCCCGCACATTGCCCGGCCAGTCGTGGCTCAGCAGATGGCTCAATTGCGGGCCGCTCAAGGGCGCAAAGGTTCGGCCCAGGCGTTCGGCGGCCTGCTGGGCGAAGGTTTCGAACAACAACGGAATGTCTTCACGGCGTTCGCGCAACGGTGGCAAGCGCAACTCGGCGACGTTCAAGCGATACGCCAAGTCTTCGCGAAAGCGTCCGGCCCGGGCTTCGTCCAGCAGGTCGGGTTTGGTCGCGGCGATGATCCGCAAGTCCACCCGAATGCTCTGGTTCGACCCCAGCCGCTCCAGCTTCTGCTCCTGCAACACCCGCAGCAACTTGACCTGCTGCGCCAACGGCATGCTTTCGATTTCATCGAGAAACAACGTGCCGCCATCGGCGTATTCAAGCTTGCCGATGCGCTTGCCCGACGCGCCGGTAAACGCGCCGCTCTCGTGACCGAACAACTCGGCCTCGAACAACTGCTCAGGTATCGCCGCACAGTTCAGCGCCACGAACGGCTTGTCCGCGCGCGGGCCGAAGTCGTGCAGGCAGCGGGCGACCAATTCCTTGCCGCTGCCGGTTTCGCCACGGATCAACACGTTGACCGGCAACGTCGCCAGGTCCAGCACTTGCCGGCGCAGCGTCTGCAAACCTCGGGATACGCCGAGCAGCGTGGCGTCGAGTTTGGCGCGGTTGTCGGCCTGGACGTGCAGGGCGCGGTTTTCCAAAACCAACCGGCGTTTTTCCAGGGCCCGGCGCAAACTGCCGAGCAGGGTTTCCGGGCTGAACGGTTTTTCCAGAAAGTCATAGGCGCCATCGCGCATGGCCTCGACAGCCATGGGCACATCGCCGTGGCCGGTGAGCAAAATCACCGGCAAGTCGGCATCCCGGCGTTGCACTTCGGCCAGCAGATCCAGGCCGGTCATGCCGGGCATGCGCACGTCGCTGAGGATCACCCCGGGAAAATGCGCCGGCAGTTGCGCCAAGCATTCATCGGCGCGGCTGAACAGTTGCACTTCGAACCCCGACAGGCTCAGCCATTGTTCGACGGCGCTGCGGATGCTGCTTTCGTCGTCGACCACCATCACCGAATTCAGCATGAGACGGGCACCTCCAGGTCGATCGGCAAGGTCAGGGTGAACACCGCGCCATTGTCGTGGTTGCCGGCCGCCAAGCGTCCGCCCGATTCGTGCGCGATGGCGAACGACACTGCCAGCCCCAGGCCCAAGCCATCACCCACCGGTTTGGTGGTGAAGAACGGATCGAACACGTTCGGCAGGTGTTCTTCGGCAATTCCGCCGCCATTGTCGGAAACGCTC
>Ga0302175_10000309_pt1 | contig 17155 bp, 16 predicted proteins | sample I_Fen_N3_3_FD_198791 | JGI IMG/M metagenome (GOLD analysis project Ga0302175, IMG submission 198791) | Peat permafrost microbial communities from Stordalen Mire near Abisko, Sweden - I_Fen_N3_3 | ecosystem: Environmental > Terrestrial > Soil > Wetlands > Permafrost | place: Sweden: Abisko... | reverse complement strand
AACCTACAGTGTCCGCCAGGACAATCGGCCCCAGATCGTCCAGATCCAGACGACGCAGGGTAGGGTCCAGCGTGGCAAACAATTGGTCAGCCGCGTAGACGTCGGATTTCGTCACGTTATTGAACAGCGTGGACTTACCGGCGTTGGTATACCCCACCAGCGACACGGTAGGGATATCCGCACGCGAACGACCACGCCGCGACTGTTCGCGCTGGCTGCGCACTTTCTCCAGCCTGCCCTTGATCTGTCGCAGCCGTACCCGCAGCAAACGGCGGTCTGTTTCCAGTTGGGTTTCACCCGGGCCACGCATGCCGATACCGCCACCCTGGCGTTCAAGGTGAGTCCAGCCACGAACCAGCCGGGTGCTCATGTGGTCAAGCTGGGCCAGTTCTACCTGGAGCTTGCCTTCATGGGTACGGGCGCGTTGGGCGAAAATATCGAGAATCAGACCGGTACGGTCGATCACGCGACACTCGAAAACACGTTCGAGGTTGCGTTCCTGGCTGGGCGTGAGGACGTGATTGAAAATCACCAGATCGGCCTCTTCAGCTTTGACCAGGTCGCGCAGTTCCTCGACCTTGCCGCTGCCAATCAGGAATTTGGCGGTTGGCCGATGACGCGGCACGTTAAAAAACGCAACGGTCTCGGCGCCTGCCGAATTAGCCAGTTCCTGAAACTCCTGCGGGTCTTCGCGCGCCTCAGGGTCCTGTCCATCCAAGTGAACGAGGATCACTCGCTCACCACCACCGTGGCGCTCAAAGAACAAAGGAGACTCCTATCAGGCGTTACCTGGCTCAGCGTCGCCCTGTTCGGATTCGGATGCGCTAGGCAGGCGAATTGGACGAACTGGCACCACTGTCGAGATAGCGTGCTTGTAAACCATTTGGCTGACGGTGTTTTTCAGCAGGATCACGAACTGGTCAAAGGACTCGATCGTACCTTGCAGCTTGATGCCATTAACCAGATAGATGGAAACCCCAACTTTCTCTTTACGTAAAGTATTCAAGTAAGGGTCTTGTAGCGAATGCCCTTTTGACATGTGCCGCACTCCTTTAAGGATCAATAATAAAAAATTAGAAAACAGATGGCTTATGCCGCCACACCCCCAAGGATAGACGGCAATTGCAAGGACTCAGCTCAATATGGAGACCGTTCCCAAGTATTTCAAGGCGCGTGGCAGATTGTCGCAATCCAGACTGTCCAGCCAGTGTAAATCAGCCCAACTGCGCAACCAGGTGAACTGGCGCTTCGCCAATTGGCGCGTGGCAATAATGCCTCGCTCCTGCATCTCGGCTGACGTCAGCTTGCCATCCAGATGATCCCAGACTTGGCGATAGCCTACCGCACGTATAGACGGCAACCCGGCATGCAGGTCACTTCTTGAACGCAGAGCTACGACCTCGTCGATGAATCCCTGTTCCAACATTTGTGTGAATCTTTGTGCAATCCGCTGATGCAGTACCTGACGATTCGCCGGAGCAATGGCCAAGTTCGCGACAGTATAGGGCAATTGTCCCTGTCCCGAAGCGGCTGCTTCAGTACTTTGCGCAGATTGTCGCTGACGGTGAGCGGTCATGCTCAGGCCACTGACCCGATAGACTTCCAGCGCCCGACTCAGTCGCTGAGGGTCATTGGGGTGAATTCTTGCCGCCGACTCCGGATCAATCGCCGCCAACTGGTCGTGCAGGGCTTGCCAACCAAGGCGCGCAGCCTCTTCCTCAAGCTCGGCACGGACCTGCGGGTCAGCCGCTGGCATATCCGCCAATCCTTCGACCAAAGCCTTGTAATAGAGCATGGTGCCGCCCACCAGCAACGGAATATTGCCGCGCGCGGTGATCTCGGCCATGGCCGCCAGGGCGTCTTTACGAAAATCGGCGGCGGAATAGCTCTCGGCCGGATCGAGAATGTCGATCAAACGGTGTGGAAACTCGTCCAGCAGTTCCCGGGAAGGCTTTGCAGTACCGATGTCCATGCCGCGATAGACCAGCGCCGAATCGACACTGATCAGCTCGCACGGCAGGACCTTGGTGAGTTCGATGGCCAGGTCGGTTTTGCCAGCGGCAGTCGGGCCCATCAGGAAGATTGCTGGAGGAAGCTGGCTCATCAACGACCGCGCAAGAATAGTTTGTCCAGATCGTCCAGGCCCAATTGGGTCCAGGTCGGTCGGCCATGGTTGCATTGGCCGCTGCGCTCGGTATTTTCCATGTCGCGCAGTAAACCGTTCATTTCCGGCAGAGCCAGGCGGCGGTTGGCGCGGATCGCGCCGTGGCAGGCCATGGTGCCGAGCAATTCGTTGAGGTGGGCCTGGATCCGGTCGCTGGTGCCGTACTCCATCAGATCGGCGAGTACGTCGTGCACCAGGCGATTAGCTTCAGCCTGCTTCAACAACGCGGGAATCTGACGGATAGCCAACGACTCGGGCCCCAGGCGTTGCAGCTCGAAGCCCAGGCGCTGGAACCAACTGACGTGCTCTTCGGCGCAGTCGGCTTCGCGCTGGCTGAGAGCGATCGACTCCGGCACCAGCAGCGGCTGGCCACTCAGGCCTTCGCTGGCCATGGCAACCTTGAGGCGTTCGTACATGATCCGCTCGTGGGCGGCGTGCATGTCCACCAGCACCAGGCCCTGGGCGTTTTCCGCAAGGATGTAGATCCCCTTGAGCTGCGCCAAGGCATAACCCAGGGGCGGAATATCCCCTTGCCCCTCAGGCAGCGACACGCCGCTGGCGTCGGGCAAAGGCGCATAAAACTCGCGATAGGCACTCTGCGCCTCTGCCGCCGGTAGAACCGCTTGTGGGCGCGGCGTGTACTGATACTGATAACCGGCCCCCGGCCCCGTGCCCGGCGCACTCAAGCCCGGCTGGGTTTGCGGTTGCTCCAGCGCCAGATGGGCCGCCAGGCGCATTTCACCCTGGGGGCCGAATTCACCGGCGTCGATACCTGTGGGCCGGACCATGCCCGCGACTGCGGCCGGCGCAGCCAGGTGGTCTTCGGGGCGCACATCGCCCAGGGCGCGGTGCAGGGTGCCATAGAGGAAGTCGTGGACCATGCGTCCATCACGGAAGCGCACTTCGTGCTTGGTCGGGTGCACGTTGACGTCGACCACTGATGGGTCGACCTCGAAAAACAGGACAAAGGTCGGATGCCGGCCATTGAACAGCACGTCGCGATAAGCCTGGCGCACCGCATGGGCCACCAGCTTGTCGCGCACCGCGCGGCCGTTGACATAGAAGTACTGCAGGTCCGCCTGACTGCGGGAGAAAGTCGGCAAACCGACCCAGCCCCACAGGTGCAGACCGTTGCGCTCGACCTCGATCGGCAATGCCTGCTCAAGGAAGCCCGCACCACAGACCGCCGCCACGCGCCGGGCGCGGGCCGCGTCATCATTGGCTTCGTGCAGGCTGAGGATGCTTTTACCGTTGTGTCGCAGGTGAAAGGCCACATCGAAACGGGCCAGCGCCAGGCGCTTGATCACTTCCTGCAGATGGTCGAACTCGGTCTTTTCGGTCTTGAGAAACTTGCGCCGTGCCGGCGTGTTGAAGAACAGATCGCGCACTTCAACCGAGGTCCCGGCCGGGTGTGCTGCAGGCTGGACCCGAGGCGCCATGTCCCGGCCTTCGGTTTCCACCTGCCAGGCCTGCTCGGCGTCACGGGTGCGCGAGGTCAAAGTCAGGCGTGCCACGGAACTGATGGACGCCAGGGCCTCGCCACGAAACCCAAGGCTCATTACCCGCTCAAGGTCTTCCAGGTCGCGGATTTTACTGGTGGCATGTCGCGCCAGTGCCAGCGGCAGGTCATCAGCGGAAATCCCGCGACCGTCATCACGCACCCGCAGCAGCTTGACGCCGGCCTGTTCCACATCGACATCGATACGTTTGGCACCCGAGTCGAGGCTGTTTTCCAACAGCTCCTTGATCACCGAGGCCGGGCGCTCAACCACCTCGCCCGCGGCAATCTGGTTAGCCAGGCGCGGACTGAGAAGCTCGATGCGCGCGTTGTTCAGGACCGTATCGCTCATTGCTTGGACGCCAGTTCAGTGCCTGGGATGGTCAGGGTCTGCCCGACCTTGAGCTCATCGGTCTTCAGATTATTGGCTGTGCGCAGGGTCGCCGCCGACACCTGATAACGCACCGCGAGCATGGCAAGGGTTTCACCCGGGCTGACCCGGTGATCACGCGGGCCCTGGGCGATTTTCCCGGAGTCGCGCAACCAGGCAATGTAGGTGCCCGGCGGCGGGTTCTGCTGGAAGAACTGGCGAATACCGCTGCTGATAGAGCGCGCCAGAGCCTGCTGGTGGCTGGCGGCGGCGAGCTTGGAGGCCTCGTTGGCGTTGGAGATAAAGCCGGTTTCCACCAAAATCGACGGAATATCCGGTGACTTCAGCACCATGAACCCGGCCTGCTCCACCCGCTGCTTATGCAACGGCGTTACCCGGCCGATGTTGCTCAGGACCTTCTGCCCGACATTCAGGCTGGAGGTCAGGGAGGCAGTCATCGACAGGTCGAGCAATACCCCTGCGAGCATACGGTCCTTGTCATCCAGGCTGACGTTGCCGGCCCCGCCGATCAAGTCGGAACGGTTTTCACTGTCCGCCAGCCAACGGGCTGTTTCCGAAGTGGCACCCCGGTCGGACAAGGCAAACACCGAGGCGCCGAAGGCGGCGGTCGACGGCGCGGCATCGGCGTGAATCGACACGAACAGATCGGCGCCCTTCTTGCGGGCGATTTCGGTCCGGCCACGCAACGGAATGAAGTAATCGCCGGTGCGGGTCAGCTCGGCGCGAAACCCCTTCAGGCCATTGACCTGACGCTGCAACTCGCGGGCGATGGCCAGCACCACGTCTTTTTCATGCTGACCACGCGAGCCGGAAGCACCCGGGTCTTCACCGCCGTGACCGGCATCGATCACCACAATGATGTCGCGCTTGCCGGCAGGCGCCGGTGGCAGCTTGATCGCCGGCTCGACCGGGGTGACCGGCACCGCCGGAACCGTGGCAACGCTTGGCGCCGGTGTCGGCGGCGGAGCGGCGTCAGCGGGGTTGTCGAACAGGTCGACCACCAGGCGGTTACCGTATTGCGCGTTCGGCGCCAGGGTGAAGCTCTTGGGGGTGACGGCTTTTTTCAGGTCGATGACCACCCGAAGATCGGTCGGCGTGCGCTGCGCGGAACGCATGGCCGTGATGGGGGTGTTGGCCGTGGCAATGTTTAGCGGACCGCCGAGGGTCGCGCCATTGATATCGATGACCAGCCGGTCGGGGGCGCTCAGGGTAAACACGCTGTGCTGAACCGGGCCGGACAGGTCGAACACCAAACGAGTGTTATCCGGTGCTCGCCACAGGCGCACGCTGCGCACCTGTGTCGCGGCTACAGCCTCGACGGCCAATGCCGTAAGCAACAGTCCTACGACAGCAACCAACGCGCGAATGCGCATACCTAACCCCATAATTTATTTGAATTCCAACGCCAAAGCGGCACACCAGGACTCGCCAAGCGAGCCTTGCGACAACAAATGCAGAGAACGCCCGTTGTTATGCGGGGTAATGGTAATGGTCAGGTCCGGCTTTGGCAAAAAGCCTGCACCACGCTGGGGCCACTCAAGCAGGCATAAGGCATCGCCATCGAAGTAATCGCGAATGCCGAGAAACTCCAGTTCCTCCGGATCGACCAGGCGATACAGGTCGAAGTGAAACGCTCGAGTCTCGCCGATCTCATAGGGCTCGACCAGGGTGAAGGTCGGGCTCTTGACCGCCCCCACGTGCCCCAATCCACGAATGATGCCCCGCGACAAGGTGGTTTTACCCGCCCCTAGGTCGCCCTCCAGGAAGATCACGCCAACCCCCTGGGTGACCTGAGCGATGCGCGCCCCGAATTCGACCATGGCCTGCTCATCGGCCAGATAAAGGGTTAGTTCAGACACGGTGCTTGCTCCTCCAACAACTGACGAATGGCCGGTATCAGATCACTGGCCGCCAGCCCCCGGCCCAACTTGCCTTGCTGCTCACCCGCCGTCGCATGCAACCAGACCGCCAGGCAAGCGCCATCGAATGGGCGCATGCCCTGTGCCAGCAAGGCGCCGATCACGCCAGCCAGCACATCACCCAACCCGGCGCTGGCCATGGCCGGATGGCCTTGATCACAACGCGCCAGCTCGCCCTCGGGGCTGGCAATCAGAGTCCCCGCCCCTTTGAGAACAGCTACCACTGCGTATTTTTCACTCAAGGCCCGTGCCGCCGCCGGTCGGTCGGCCTGTACTTCGGCCGTCGACCACCCGAGCAATCGCGCCGCCTCTCCCGGATGCGGGGTAATGACGCTGCCCGCAGGCAGGCTCAACCCGCCCTTGGACAACAGATTCAGCGCATCGGCATCCCAGACCTGCGGTTGCGAGGCATTGGCTGCCGCCGACAACAGGCTGCGCGCCCATGCCGCCTGCCCCAGGCCGGGACCGACCACCAGCACCGACGCCTGCGCGAGCAGCCCCATCAGTTGATTGGCCGAATGCACGCCCTGGGTCATCACCTCCGGCAAACGAGCCAGAGCGGCGGGGACATGCTCGCTGCGCGTCGCCAGGGACACCAGGCCGGCGCCGCTGCGCAAGGCGCTTTGCGCACTCAGCAGCACCGCGCCGCCAAAACCGCGATCGCCACCAATCAGCAGCACGTGGCCGAATTGGCCCTTATGGGCGTCCAGCGAACGGGCCGCCAGCCTCGGCAAATGGCCAGGCGCCAGTAACTGCGCGTCGGGTAAATCGTGTTTTGTCTGCGGCATGCGTCTTCAGGCTCCGATGTCTGGCAGAATTATACGCACCTCAGCCCCGGTTTCTCTCGCCTCATGCCTGCTATTACCACCGATCTGCCCGCCCTGGCCCAATCGATCAAAGACTGGGGCCGCGAGTTGGGCTTTCAACAAGTCGGCATCAGCGGCCTGGACTTGGCCGAGCACGAACAGCACCTGCAACGCTGGCTCGAGGCCGGCTACCACGGTGAGATGGATTACATGGGCGCCCACGGCAGCAAACGCTCCCATCCCGATGAACTCGTACCCGGCACCCTACGCGTGGTTTCGCTGCGCATGGACTACCTGCCTGGCGATACGCAAATGGCCCAGCGCCTGGCGCAGCCTGAGAAAGCCTACGTTTCGCGCTATGCCCTGGGCCGCGATTACCACAAATTGATTCGTAAACGCGTGCAGCAATTGGCCGAACGCATCCAGCAAGCCATCGGGCCTTTTGGCTATCGCGCCTTTGTCGACAGCGCCCCGGTGCTGGAGAAAGCCATCGCCGAACAGGCCGGCCTGGGCTGGATCGGCAAGAACACCCTGGTCCTCAACCGCAAGGCCGGCAGCTACTTTTTCCTCAGCGAGCTGTTCGTCGACCTGCCGCTGCCCGTGGACGAGCCCCACGCCAGCGAACACTGCGGACGCTGCACCGCCTGCCTCGACATCTGTCCGACCCAGGCGTTTGTCGGCCCCTATGTACTGGATGCGCGGCGCTGCATTTCCTACCTGACCATCGAACTCAAAAGCGCCATCCCCGAAGAGTTGCGCGCGCTGATCGGCAATCGGGTGTTCGGCTGCGATGACTGCCAGATTGTCTGCCCCTGGAACCGTTTCGCGCGTCCGTCAGGAGAGAGCGACTTCAAGCCGCGGCATAACCTGGACAACGCCGAACTGGCCGAGCTGTTCATGTGGGACGAAGAGCGCTTTCTCAGCAGCACCGAGGGCTCGCCCCTGCGCCGCGCCGGTTATGAGCGCTGGCTGCGTAACCTGGCGGTCGGCCTGGGCAATGCGCCCTCGAGCATTCCGGTGCTCGAAGCGCTCAAGGCACGCCAGGACTATCCATCAGAACTGGTGCAGGAACACGTCGCGTGGGCGCTGGCACAACACGCTAAGCGTCATTCGGCGTCGTTGTAGACGAATTTGGGCATTTCCCAATGAAAACGGATCGCCAACAGACGCAGTAGAAAGCCGCCGAACAGGGTGACCAGGATCGCCTGCTCGCTGGGCAGTTGCAGATAGATGCACAGCATGTAGCACCAGGCCGCGGCGAACGAGACGCTGGCGTACAGCTCGCGGCGGAAGATCAGCGGAATATCGTTGCAGAAGATATCCCGCAAAATCCCGCCAAACACCCCGGTGATCACCCCGCTGACCGAGGCCACCAACATGCCGTGACCCATTTCCAGGGCGGTCATGCAACCGATCAGGGTAAACGCCACCAGGCCCACAGCGTCGAGCACCAGAAACAACGAGCGCAGGTGACGCATCAGCGGCGCGATAAAAATCGTCACCAGGGCCGCCACCGACGTCAGCACCAGGTATTCCGGGTGTTTGACCCAAGTCAGCGGGTAGTGGCCGAGCAGTACATCGCGCACCGATCCGCCCCCCAGGGCCGTGACGCAGGCGATCAGCACCACGCCGAACCAGTCCATGCCGCGGCGCCCCGCGGACAGGGCGCCAGTCATGGCTTCGGCGGTAATGGCGATCAGGTAGAGCATCAGCAGCATGATGGCGGTCCTTGCAGGAAGGCGCGCAGTCTACTCAGTTGGCACGGGCACCAAAAGAGGGCAAGGCCGGGAAATAGCCTTGGACGACAAGGCTGGCCCGCCCGACATCAGAACTTGATGAAGTGTTTGCGGTAATGCTGCAGCTCGGCGATGGATTCACGAATGTCGTCCAGGGCCAGGTGGGTACTGCCCTTCTTGAAGCTGTCACGTACGTCCGGAGCCCAGCGTGCGGCCAGCTCCTTGAGGGTCGAGACATCGAGGTTGCGGTAGTGGAAGAAGCTTTCCAGGGATTTCATGTGGGTATAAAGGAAGCGTCGGTCCTGGCAGATGCTGTTGCCACAGATCGGCGACTTGCCCTTGGGCACCCACTGCTCCAGGAAGGCGATGGTTTCGGCTTCAGCCTCCGCCATGCTGATGCGGCTCTCGCGCACCCGTTGCGTCAGGCCTGAGCCGCCGTGGGTGCGGGTATTCCACTCGTCCATGCCGGCCAGGACTTCATCGCTGTGATGGATGGCGATGACTGGGCCTTCGGCCAAGGTATTGAGGTTGCTGTCAGTGACAATGGTGGCCATCTCGATGATGACGTCGGTGTCAGGGTTCAGACCGGTCATTTCCAGATCGATCCAAATCAGATTCTGTGGGTTTTGCATGGGGGGCTCCTCGGCGTAGTTGCGCAGTTTAGCCTAGAGGGCCGGCTCGGCGTGCTAAACTCGCCGCCGTTTTACCTATCCTGCTGCATTATCAACACGGAACACCCATGGCCAAACGCCAGCTCAACCGCCGCCAGAACTGGCGCATCGAAAAAATTCAAGGCGAGCGCGCCGCCCGCGCCGCCAAGCGCGAATCCTCCGCCGTGGAAGCGCTTGAGGGCGGCGACCTGGGCCCCGAGCAGACCGGCCTGGTAATCGCCCACTTCGGCGTCCAGGTCGAAGTCGAAGCTCGCGAAGGCGAATTGGCCGGCCAGGTCTTCCGCTGCCACTTGCGCGCCAACCTGCCGGCACTGGTAACGGGCGACCAAGTGGTGTGGCGTGCCGGCAACCAGGGCATCGGCGTGATCGTCGCCCAATTGCCGCGCAACACCGAGCTATGCCGCCCGGACAGCCGCGGCCAGCTCAAGCCGGTGGCGGCCAACGTCGACATGATCGTGATTGTCTTCGCCCCACTGCCCGAGCCCCATGCCAACCTGATCGACCGCTACCTGGTAGCCGCCGAACACGCCGGCATTCGCCCGTTGCTTCTGCTGAACAAGGCCGACTTGATCGACGAGCAGAATGCTCCGGCGCTCAATGCTCTGCTGGCGGTGTATCGCCAGTTGGGTTACCCGCTGCTGGAAGTGTCGGCGCACCACGGCGACGGCATGGAGCAATTGCAGACGCAACTGGACGGGCGCATCAGCGTGTTTGTTGGCCAGTCGGGCGTCGGTAAATCCTCGCTGGTGAACAGCCTGCTGCCGGAAGTCGAAACCCGTGTCGGCCCGCTGTCCGAGCTGTCCGGCCAGGGCACTCACACCACCACCACCGCGCGCCTTTTCCACTTCCCGGGCGGCGGCGAGTTGATCGACTCCCCGGGCATTCGCGAGTTCGGCCTGGGCCACGTCAGCCGCGCCGATGTCGAAGCCGGGTTTATCGAGTTCAACGACCTGCTGGGTACCTGCCGCTTCCGCGATTGCAAACATGATCGCGAACCTGGCTGCGCTTTGCTCAAGGCCCTTGAAGATGGCCGCGTGCAGCAACAACGGATGAACAGCTACCGCTCGATCATCGCCAGCCTGCCGGAAAGCAGTTACTGACCGGCTGCACCCCGCACTGACAAAAAGGCCGCGATCATCGCGGCCTTTTTTGTGGGCTTACTTCGGCGTGGCTGGCGCTGGCGCCGGCGTTACAGGCGGTGCGGTCGAAGGCTGACCAGGCTTGCCTGGCTCGTCCATCTTCAGCACGCCATCCTCGAAGAGATTCAGGCGCTGCCGCACCTCATGGGCCGGCAGCGGATCAGCGCCTGGCGGCAAGGCATTCGGATCAGCCGCAGCCCCCGGCACCTCGCCCGGTGCGCCCTGGCCCTGAGTCGGCGTATCAGTCGGCAGTTGCTCACCCTCGATCGCTCGCTGAGCTTTCTTAGTCAGGACCACGATATCGATACGCCGGTTGACCGGGTTGAACGGGTCCTTGCGATCGAACAGAGAAGACGAGGCATACCCCACCACCCGCGCCACCTGGGAATCCGGATAGCTGCCCGCGACCAGCGCACGACGTGCGGCGTTGGCACGGTTGGCCGAAAGCTCCCAGTTACCAAACTCACCAACGCCCGAGTACGGCTTGGCATCGGTGTGGCCACTGATGCTGATCTTGTTCGGCACCGCTTTGATGGTGTCGGCCATGGCCAGCAGGATGTCTTCGAAATACGGCTTCAGGCGCGCGCTGCCCGAGTCGAACATTGGCCGGTTCTCGGCGTCCATGATCTGAATGCGCAAGCCGTCCTGGGTGATTTCGAAGAGGATCTGATCCTTGAATTTCTGCAGCTGCGGGTTCTCTTCAACCTTGTTCTGCAGCTCTTGCAACAACAGTTCGAGACGCTCGCGCTCGACCTGCTCGGCCATGCCCTCGACCTGCTCGGAATCGACAGTCACCTTGTCCGGCTGCGGCTGGGACTTCACCTCGGGGTTAAGGGTGGTGTCCGGCGCCAGCTCGGGCGAACCGCCCAGATCGATGATGTAGGGCGTGCCGCTTTCGGAGAAGCCGATCGGGTCTTTGAAGTAACCGGCGATGGCGATCTTCTGTTCCGGGGTGGCGGTGGACAACAACCACAGCACCAGGAAGAACGCCATCATCGCCGTGGCGAAGTCGGCGAAGGCGATTTTCCAGGCGCCCCCGTGGTGTCCGCCAGCGAAGCGCTTGACGCGCTTGATGATAATCGGCTGGTTATTTTCCATGACTTAGCGACCGCGAACCGCTTGTTCCAGCTCGGCAAAGCTTGGACGGTGCGCCGGGTACAGCACCTTGCGCCCGAACTCCACGGCCAGCGATGGCGGCATGCCGGACGCGGAAGCGACCAGGGCTGCCTTGATGGCTTCGTAGACGTTCAGTTCCTCCTTGGCATCGTGAGCCAGCGAAGTGGCCAGCGGGCCGAAGAAGCCGTACGCCGCGAGAATACCGAAGAAGGTACCCACCAGTGCCGCACCTACGTGTAGGCCGATGGACTTCTGGTCACCTTCACCCAGGGAAGCCATGGTCACCACGATCCCCAATACCGCGGCAACGATACCGAAGCCGGGCATGGCGTCGGCAACGCCGGTCACTGCATGGGAAGGGTGTTCGAGATCCTCCTTCATGCTGAACAGTTCCATGTCGAACAGGCCTTCAAGCTCGTGGGGAGCCATGTTGCCCGAAGACATGATGCGCAGGTAGTCGCAGATATAGGCGGTCATGCGTGCGTCTTTGAGCACCGCCGGGTACTTGGCGAAAATCGGGCTGGCAGAGGCGTCCTCGATATCCCCTTCGATGGCCATCATGCCTTCGCGGCGGCTCTTGTTAAGGATCTCGTACACCAGGCCCAGCACTTCCAGGTAGAAGGTGTGGGTGAAACGCGAACTGAACATCCCCAGGGATTTCTTGATGACGTGCATCGTCATGTAGCCGGGGTTGGCCTGCAGGAACGCGCCAAAGGCTGCGCCGCCGATGATCAGCACTTCGAAAGGCTGGATCAGGGCTGCGATTTTGCCGTGTGAGAGCACGTATCCGCCGAGCACGCTCGCGAATACGACGATGATGCCGATAATTTTAGCCATAGGTAGGAGAGTACTTATTGAGTCGGGTTCAAGGTCATATTCGGAAGTTCTTAAAACTCTTCTTCTACTTATCGGCAAAACTGCGCCAGACTATAGCCAGTTAAGGCGAAAAGCCAGTTTGGCCCGCTCTGGGCATGTTTACAGCAGACGATGATTGCGCCCAACCATGTCTAATGAAACGACAGTCCCAACTTCCCGACCGACCACCCTTATCGGCTGGATCAAGCTCCTTGACGGAGTGCCGTTGCCGGTACCACAAATCAGCCACGACAATGTCTGTCGAGCCATCGCCGACAGCCGCAGTTCGTTGCGCGATATCGCCGACCTGATGCAGAACAGCCCGGCGCTGGCCTTGAGTATCATCCGCGAAGCCAACCGCCACACCCACGGCAGCATGAGCGAGCCTGCGGAAAACCTCGAGATCGCCCTCAACCGCCTGGGCCTCAAGCGCACCGAAGAACTGCTCGCTCGCCTGCCCGCCATGCCTGAGGCGCAAATCCCGCCGGTACTGCGCCAACTGCAACTGATCAGCCAGCACGCGAGCCAGCAGGCCAATGGCTTCTTCGCCAGCCGCCTGGCCCGGCTCTGGCAGGACATCCACTGGGGCAGCCTGCTGTTCCTGTCGCCACTGTGGCCCTTGGCCCTGGCCCAGCCGAAGCTGCTGGAAGAGTGGGAACTGCGGGTCATCCACAAGCATGAATCGGCACGCAAAGTCGAACTGGAGCTGTTCGGTGTCAGGTTGCTGGAGATATGCCAGGCGCTGGTGGAAGTCTGGCACCTGCCGATCTGGGTCCAGCAGGGCTATCGCCTGCTGATCAGCGAGCGACGGCTGCTGGTCAAGGTCCTGCACATTGCCCGCGACAGCGAACATCCGCTGCATCAGCAACAACGCCTGGATGCCGACCCCGAGCTGCGGCGCTGGCTGAACCAGCCGGCCAACAGTGTATTGCTGGCCAACGGCCTGGCACTTTCGGCGCAATACGCCTGGAACAGCGCCCATTGTCGGCGCTGGCAGCACCTGACCAGCCTTTACCTGCAAATGCCCATGGATAACCTGCAACAGCAGTTGCACCAGCAAGCGGTGATCAGTGCGCGCAACAACGCGGCGCCCGACCTCTGGCACCCTGCCGAGGCTCTGCTCTGGCCGTGGGATGTCCGGCACCTGCCCAAGGGCCTGTTACCGGCGCCGGCACCGACCGCTGAAGCGCTGGGACACTGGCGCGAACAATGTGCGCAACTGCTGGTGGAGCCGAGCGCTTTTCGCAATGCGCTGCACCTCACCAGCGCCGCCTGTGATGCGCTGGTGGCCTGCGGCATGCACCGGGTGATGCTGCTGATGGTCGATCGCGGCCTGGCCAATCTGCGAGCGCAACAAATTGCTGGCCTGCCTGCGGAGTCGGCGAACCTGACCCTGCGCGTCAGCCAGAGCAACGTTCTGCAACGCCTGGTGAGTAAATCGGCCCAGGTGCGCCTGACCCCGGACAACAATGCGCAATTCTCGGCCCTGCTGCCGCCGCAACTGCGCAGCCTGTTCCGTGGCGAGCACCTGCTGCTGCGCTCACTCTCGAGCAATGGCCGCGTGGTGATGCTGATCGCCGCCGACCAGGGCGGCGGGCCGTTCTCGGAAATCAGCGTCCAGGCCTTTGGCAAAACTGCGCAGTGTATTGAAAAAGCCCTTCACAGCTTTACCAACCGCGGCCAATGAAGCTTGCGCTACAATCCTCCCCTTTGTGCTCTGGAGACCTCACATGCCTGACTTCTCTGGCTTGCCGCTGGTTATCGAGCCGAGCGACTTGCTCGCCCGCCTCGAGTCCCGCGAACTGATCCTGGTCGACCTGACCAGCGCCGCCCGTTATGCCACCGGTCATATTCCCGGCGCCCATTTTGTCGACCCCAAGCGCACCCAACTCGGCCAGCCTCCGGCACCGGGCCTGCTGCCGAGCCAAGGCGCGCTTGAAGCGCTGTTCGGCGAACTGGGGCACAACTCCAACGCGGTCTATGTGGTCTATGACGATGAAGGCGGCGGCTGGGCCGGGCGTTTCATCTGGCTACTCGATGTCATCGGCCACACCCGCTACCACTACCTCGATGGCGGCCTGTTGTCCTGGCTGGCGCAAGGCCTGCCGGTGTCCACTGCGGTCCCGGCGACTGCTGGCGGCCCGGTAGCCCTGACCCTGCACGACGAACCCACCGCAACCCGCGAGTACCTGCAAAGCCGTCTCGGCGCTGCCGACTTGGCGATCTGGGACGCCCGTGGACCTCTGGAATACTCCGGCGAGAAAGTCCTGGCAGCCAAGGGTGGCCACATCCCAGGCGCCGTGAATTTCGAATGGACCGCCGGCATGGACCAGGCGCGCAACCTGCGCATCCGCCATGACATGCCGCAGATCCTCGAAAGCCTCGGCATCAGCAAAGACAAAGAAATCATCACCCACTGCCAGACCCACCACCGCTCTGGCTTCACCTATCTGGTGGCCAAGGCGCTCGGTTATCCGCGGGTCAAGGGCTATGCCGGATCCTGGGGCGAATGGGGCAACCACCCCGATACGCCCGTAGAGATTTAAGGTTTTTAAGGACACCTAATGAAAAAGCGTTTGTTTATCCTCAGTCAGTACCTGCTGCCTCATCACCTGCTGTCGCGCCTGGCCGGCTGCATTGCCGAGTGCCGCGTGCGCTGGTTCAAGAATGCCTTCACCGCCTGGTTCGCCAAGCGTTACCAAGTGGACATGTCCCAGGCCCTGGTGGAAGACCTGAGTGCCTATGAGCACTTCAACGCCTTCTTCACCCGCGCACTGAAAGACGGCGCCCGCCCACTGGACCAAACCCCGGGCGCGATCCTCAGCCCGGCCGACGGTGCCGTCAGCCAACTCGGCCCGATTGAACATGGCCGGGTGTTCCAGGCCAAGGGCCACAGCTACAGCGTGCTCGAACTGCTGGGCGGCGATGCTGCCGTTGCCGCGCCGTTCATGGGCGGCGACTTCGCCACCATCTACCTGTCGCCCAAGGACTACCACCGCGTGCACATGCCGCTGGCCGGCACCCTGCGGGAAATGGTCTACGTGCCGGGTCGGATTTTCTCGGTTAACCAGACCACGGCCGAAAACGTTCCGGAGCTGTTTGCCCGCAACGAACGCGTGGTGTGCCTGTTCGATACCGAACGCGGCCCAATGGCCGTGGTGCTGGTGGGGGCGATGATTGTCGCTTCGATCGAAACCGTCTGGGCAGGCCTGGTCACGCCACCCAAGCGCGAGCTGAAAACCGTGCGTTACGACGAAGCCGCCCGTGCGCCAATCCATTTGGAAAAAGGCGCCGAGCTGGGCCGCTTCAAACTGGGTTCGACCGCCATCGTGCTGTTCGGCCCGGACCAGGTGCAGTGGGCGCAGGAACTGATCGCCGGTTCGCCGGTACAGATGGGCCAGGGCCTGGGCTTGCCAAAAGCCTGAAGCCGTTTCCTGGACACAAAAAAACGCCGCTGATCAGCGGCGTTTTTTATGGCGGGTAACTGAGCGAAACAACAGTACCCGGCCCTTAGAGCTGGCCGTCGCGATCACGGAAGCCCAGCAGGTACAGCACGCCGTCCAGGCCCAGGGTCGAAATCGCCTGCTTGGCCGACTGCTTGACCAGCGGCTTGGCACGAAACGCCACGCCCAACCCGGCAATCGCCAACATCGGCAAGTCGTTGGCGCCGTCACCCACGGCAATGGTCTGCTCCAGACGCAAGCCTTCCTTGTGCGCCAACTCGCGCAGCAGATCCGCCTTGCGCTGGGCGTCGACAATCGGCTCGACCGCCACCCCCGTGACCTTGCCATCCACCACTTCTAGCTCGTTGGCAAACACGTAGTCGATACCCAGCTTGGCTTGCAACTGCTTGGCGAAGTAGGTAAAGCCGCCCGAGAGGATCGCGGTTTTGTAACCCAGCCGCTTGAGCTCGGCAAACAAGGTCTCGGCGCCTTCGGTCAGGCGCAGTGAAGCGCCTATGGAGTCGAGCACGCCGACATCCAGCCCCTTGAGCAACGCCAGGCGCTCCTTGAAGCTGGCGCGAAAATCCAGCTCGCCGGCCATAGCCCGCTCGGTGATTTCGGCAACACGGTCACCCACGCCTGCGGCCTTGGCCAATTCGTCGATGACTTCGGCCTCGATCAGCGTCGAGTCCATATCGAATACCGCCAGGCGGCGATTGCGGCGGAACAGTGAGTCTTCCTGGAAGGCGATATCGACGTTCAATTCCTGGGCGACGCTCAAGAACTCGGCGCGCAACGCCTGGGGATCGGCAGCTTCACCGCGCACCGAGAACTCGATGCAGCCCTTGCCTTGATCGGCCGGCGTGTCGAGGGGCATACGCCCGGACAGACGGTCGATATGGTCGATATTCAAGCCGTATTTGGCGGTGATCGAACTCACTCGCTGCAACTGCTCGGCCGTCACTTTGCGGGTCAGCAGGGTCACAATATGGCGTTTCTTGCCCTGGCCGCCGACCCACTGCTGATAATCCTCTTCGGAAACCGGGGTGAAACGCACCTGCTGATCCAGCTTGTAAGCGGTAAACAGAATGTCCTTGAGCACCGAGGACGCTTGTTCGGTACTCGGAATTTCAACCAGGATGCCGAACGACAAGGTGTCGTGGATCACCGCCTGACCAATGTCGAGAATATTCACACCACCCTGGGCCAGAACGCCGGTAATGGCAGCAGTGAGACCGGGACGATCTTCACCGGTGATGTTTATCAAGACGATTTCGCGCAAGGCGCACCCCCGCAGGTGGAAAAAAACCGCATTCTACCCACATTCAGTGACCATCGGGCACAGCCAGCGCTTTGCCGGCCTAGGGGCTGTCGCTATACTGCGCGTCAACTTCACGGACAAAAGAGCCGAGCTCAG
>Ga0302175_10000307_pt1 | contig 17207 bp, 13 predicted proteins | sample I_Fen_N3_3_FD_198791 | JGI IMG/M metagenome (GOLD analysis project Ga0302175, IMG submission 198791) | Peat permafrost microbial communities from Stordalen Mire near Abisko, Sweden - I_Fen_N3_3 | ecosystem: Environmental > Terrestrial > Soil > Wetlands > Permafrost | place: Sweden: Abisko... | reverse complement strand
GAAAACGGTGGGTCAGCCAACATCAATGTTGAAGCTGAAATCGTCTTCGCGAGCAAGCCCGCTCCCACAGTTGTTCATGGGTGAGGCAGAAGTAGTGGGCACAAAAAAAGCGACGCCTGTGAGGGCGTCGCCTTTCGTTTAACCGCCGCCAGAACTTACTCGGACAGTTTGTAAGCGATCACATAGTCGCCCATTTTGGTGCCCAGCGAACCGTGGCCGCCAACGACGAGCAGCACGTATTGCTTGCCGTCCTTGCCGGTGTAGGTCATCGGGGTGGCTTGGCCGCCGGCCGGCAGGCGCGACTTCCACAGTTCCTTGCCGCTGTTGACGTCATAGGCGCGCAGGTACTGGTCGAGGGTGCCGCTGAGGAAGCCGACGCCGCCCGCCGTCACAATCGAGCCGCCCATGCTTGGCACGCCGATCGGCAGGCCGATTGGCAGTGGCGAGCTGTCGCGGCTGGTGCCGTTTTTGCGTTTCCACACCACTTTGTTGGTGGTCAGGTCGATCCCGGTGACGTAGCCCCAGGCCGGTGCCTGGCACGGTACGCCGAACGGCGACATGAACGGGTGCATGGTCACGGCGTATGGCGCGCCCGTGTTGGGCTGGATGCCCGCGGTTTCGCTTTCGCGCTTGCTGTCCGCCGCGACTTCGGCGCGAGGGATCATTTTCGACACGAACGCCATGTAGTTCGGGCTGGTGAACAGCAGTTGGCGGACCGGATCGACCGACACGCTGCCCCAGTTGAACACACCGACGTTACCCGGATAGACCAGGCTGCCCTGCAACGACGGCGGGGTGTATTGGCCTTCGTAGCGCAGTTCCTTGAACTGGATGCGGCACAGCATCTGGTCAAACGGGCTGGCGCCCCACATGGCTTTTTCAGTCAGTTCCGGGGCCAGCAGGTTCAGGTCCGAACGGGCCTGGGTCGGTGCGGTATGGTCGCCCTTGACCGCGCCTTGCGGCACCGGAATCTCACGAATCGGCACAATCGGCGTGCCATCGCGACGGTCGAGCACATACAGGCTGCCCTGTTTGGTCGGCGCGATCAGCGCCGGCTTCACGCCGTCGGCGGTTTTCAGGTCCAGCAGGGTGGGCTGGCTGCCCACGTCCATGTCCCACAGGTCGTGGTGGGTGAACTGATAGTTCCAGCGCACCTTGCCGGTGGACAGGTCCAGCGCAACGAGGCCGGCGCTGTACTTTTCGGCGCCCGGCATGCGGTCGCCGCCGTACTGGTCAGGCATCTGGTTGCCCAGAGGCAGGTAGACCATGCCGAGTTTCTCGTCGACGCTGGCCAGGGACCACATGTTCGGCGAGTTGCGGGTGTAGGTTTTGCCCGGCGCCAAAGGCTCGGTGGCCTCCGGGTTGCCGCTGTCCCAGTTCCAGACCAAGTGACCGTCATGCACATCGAACGCACGGATCACACCGGACGGCTCGTTGGTCGATTCGTTGTCGGTGACGTGGCCGCCCATGATCACCAGATCACGGGTAATCGCCGCCGGGGAGGTGGCGTAGTAGCCACCGGCAGTGAATGGACCAATGCCTTGAGTCAGGTCAACCGTGCCGTGGGTGCCGAAGCCTTCGCAGACCTTGCCGGTGTCGGCGTTGATGGCGATCAGGCGTGCATCGGCGGTCGGCAGGTACAGGCGACGCGGGCAGGCTTGGGCAACGGCTTTGCCGGCGTCGGAGACAACGGCGGCCGAAGCATTGTCAGCCTTGGCGTAGGCGTTCTCGTCGTAATAAGAGACGCCACGGCAGGTCATGTGGGCGAAGCCCTTGAAGCCCACCGGGCTCTTGATCTGCGGGTCGAAACGCCAGATTTCCTTGCCGGTGTCCGGGTCCAGCGCCAGCACTTTGCTGTGGGCGGTGCAGGCATAGAGCATGCCGTTGACCTTCAGCGGGGTGTTTTCGTTGGTCAGCTCAACCGGGTCATCGGCGGTCGGCAGGTCGCCAGTGCGGATGCGCCAGGCTTCCTGCAACTTGCCGACGTTGGCCGGGGTGATCTGCTTCAGCGGCGAATAGCGGTCACCGAATTCGGTGCGGCCATAGGACTGCCAGTCGCCATCGGGCATGGCCGGGGCGGTGCTGGTCAGGTCAGTGGTGTCGCGGCCCAACTCGCCGAAGACTTCACCCGGATGGGTGAACTGGCTGGCCACGGCGGTGGCGCCCGACAGAATCACCGCAACGCTCAGCGCCGCAGTGCCCAGCGGGGCGGCGCCATCGCGCAGCAACGGACGGCGGAACCACGGCAACAGCAGGACGACACCGAGGGCGAACCACAGCGACAGACGCGGCACCAGTTGCCACCAATCGAGGCCGACTTCCCACAGCGCCCAAACGGTGCTGGCGAACAGCACCAGTGCGTACAGGCCCAGGGCAGCGCGGCGGGCGGCAATCAACAACACGCCGCTCAGTGCGAAGCCGATACCGGCCAGCAGGTAATACAGCGAGCCGCCGAGCATGCTCAGCTTGATCCCCCCGGCCAGCATGGCCAGGCCCATTAGCAGAAGCAGGATACCGAGCAGGCTCGGCAGCAGGCGGCTTCGACTCAAAGCACCATCAGTGCTCATAGTGTGGTTCTCCGTGACGTTTAAGTAGTCCCGCGCAAGTTCACTGTAGATGACGATCCGGCGCGGGCATGGTTCAGTTAGAAAAGTGAAACTTTTCCCGTAGGAGCAAGGCTTGCCCGCGATGGCGTCGGCCCATTCAACACATGGGTCGACTGACACTCCGCCATCGCGGGCAAGCCTCGCTCCTACAAGGGTTGTGGTGTTGGTTAGAACGACGAGGTGATTTTGATCCCGCCAATCAGCGCGTCATCGACCTTGTCCACGCCACCGGGATGGCGGATGTATTGCAGGTTCGGGCGCACGGTCAGCCAATTCGTCACGTGCACGCCGTAATAGAGTTCGGCGCTGTACTCGGTGTCTTGGGGCGGCAGGAACGACGGGTCGTCGTAGTCGTAGACCGCGCGGGCCTGGTTGGTCGCCTCGGCGTTCTTGCGATAGGCCGGGTTGACGTGGACCCGGGCCAGGGCGAAACCGATGTCGTCCCTGGCGCGGGCATCGAACAAGCCTTTGTAGACGACGCCGGCCTGGACATAGTTGTCGATGGCGTTGGTCTTCTTGTCGTGCATCGTGCCGTTGGCGAACACGCTCAAACCCCGGGAGTTATCGCTGGCGCGGCTAGTGACCTGCTGCTGCACACCGAGCCACACACCGTGCTTGCTCGACGCGCTGCGATACGCCTCGCCACTGAGCGCGGCGGGCTGACCATTGCGGTCCTTGTAGGCGTCGCTGGCGTTGGCGTTGCTGTAGTAATAACCGGCGCGGTACTCGCCCGGCAGGCCGTTGAGCTTGGGCGACCACACCAGTTCCACCGGCAGAATCGCGCCTTGGGTACCGCTGCCGCTGAGCTTGAAGCCGTTGCCGCGATCGAGGTTCGACGGGTTCTGCTCATAAGCACCGATCTGCGCGTACAGCTCCGGGGTCAGGTGATATTTGACCCGCAGCGCCCATTGGCTGACCGGCCAGTTGTACCAAATGCCACCGACCCAGTTGCCAACCTGCGAGCCGCAGAACGCCAGGTTCTGGAAGTCGCAGGGGAAGCTGTTGAAGTCCTCGCCTTCGCCAAAGCGGCCGACCTTGATGTCGAGCGTCTGGTCGAAGAATTTCTGCTGATACCACATCTGCGTCAGGCGCCAGGTCTGGCCACGGCCCCAGACCTCCTGGGCCGAGGTGAAGCCGCCGACCCGTGGGTCGTTGATCCGGTCGTTGCTGATGTTGTTGCCGTTACGCTCGGTGATCGTCAACTGAAATTCGGCGGCGTCCCAACCGAGGATCTTCTGCAAGTCCAGGTGTGTGCCGAGGCCGAACTGGTCGCTGTAGCGCGCGGTGCGGTCATGGTCGTAGCCGCCGTGCATGTTGCTGCCCATTTCGCCGGTGTAATCGACTTTGAAGTCGTAGCCTTTTTCCGAAAGTTCGCTGCGCGTGCCGTTCCAGTCGCCGAGCATCCACGGGGATTCGCTATCGAAGGCCGGGGCTGCGTGAACGCAGGTGGCGAGGCCGAAAGCGCTGAGGCCGCCGATCAGGTTCAGGGCTTTTCGCTGGGGCACGGGGCTTAAGACAGCGCTGTCTCGCGGAGCTGGAAAATAAGGCATAGAGAATGGATTCTGGGTCTTTTTTTGAAGGGATGAACTGAACGCAAGGCGTTGAAACGGGCAGTGAAGCGTTTCAGCTAAGGGCGGCAGGATAATGATCTGTAACAAAGAGAGAAAGCGCTTTTACTGACATGGATCGTTTCGGATTTGGTAACAGTCGTCTGCGACAGGGCGCCGCAGGCAGAAAATACACCCGGTAGGAGCAAAGCTTGCTCGCGAAGGCGTCCCGACATTCAACATTGATGTTGACTGAACCGGCGCCTTCGCGAGCAAGCTTCGCTCCTACGGGGATTGGGGGGGCGGGTGTTGATTAGCTCAACAGATACACCGGAAAACATTCACACAGGTGCATCACCCGGCGCCGGGTGTTGTCCAGCAGCGCGGCGTTGTTCGGCTGTTCCAGCAAGTCGGCGATCAGGTTCGCCACTTCGGCGCATTCCGCTTCACCAAAGCCGCGAGTGGTCAGGGCCGGGGTGCCGATACGAATACCGCTGGTGATCGCCGGTTTTTGCGGGTCATCGGGGATCGCGTTTTTGTTCAAGGTGATGTGGGCGCTTTCCAGCAGTGCTTCGGCGTCTTTGCCGGTGATGTTCATCGAGCGCAGATCGAGCAGGAACATGTGGCAATCGGTGCCGCCAGATACCACGCGCAAACCACGGCGGGTGAGGATGTCGGCCATGGTCCGGGCGTTGTTGATCACCCGTTGCTGGTAATGCTTGAAGCCATCGCTCAAGGCTTCGTTGAACGCCACGGCTTTGGCGGCGATGACGTGCATCAGCGGCCCGCCCTGGTACACCGGGAAAATCGTCTTATCCAGCAGCGCGGCGTATTGCGCCTTGGCCAGGATCAGGCCACCGCGCGGGCCGCGCAGGGTTTTGTGGGTGGTGGAGGTGATGAAGTCAGCGATGCCCACCGGCGACGGATACACGCCCGCAGCGATCAACCCGGCGTAGTGCGCCATGTCGACCATCAGGTACGCGCCGATCTCATCGCAGATGTTGCGAAAGCGCTGGAAGTCGATGGTCCGCGAATACGCCGAGGCGCCGGCAATGATCATCTTCGGCCGGTGTTCGCGGGCCAGGGCTTCCATTTCGGCGTAGTCGAGGGTCTCGGTTTCCTTCTCCAGCCCGTAGGAAAACGCCTTGTAGAACTTGCCGGAAAAATTCACCGAGGCGCCGTGGGTCAAGTGACCGCCGTGGGCCAGGGACATCCCCAGAATCGTGTCGCCGGGTTCCAGCACGGCGAGGAAAACCGCTTGGTTGGCTTGGGAGCCTGAGTGCGGCTGGACGTTGACGTATTCGCAGTTGAACAGTTTGCGCGCGCGCTCGATGGCCAGGTTTTCGATCTCGTCGACCACCTTGCAACCGCCGTAGTAACGCTTGCCCGGATAGCCTTCAGCGTATTTGTTGGTGAGCACCGAGCCCTGGGCCTGGAGGACTTCTTCGCTGACATAGTTTTCCGAAGCGATCAGCTCCAGGTGGGTTTCCTGGCGATTGCGTTCGCGGTCGATCAGGCGGGCAACGGCGGGGTCGAAATTTTGCAGGCTCATGGGGTGATTCCTCAGGTAAGCGCTTCGGCCAGCGCTGCCGGCGCATGATGCGGCTGCACCCGTGGCTGGCTTCTGGTCGAGTCGGATAGAAAAATGGAAGTGTCTTTCAGGCCGCTGCCGGTGATCAGGATCACGGCGGTCTGCGGGGTGTCGGGGTGTTCTTCGGCGTACTTGAGCAGGCCGGCGAACGCGCTGGCGGCGCCGGCTTCGGGAAACACGCCGGTGCTGGCGGCCAGTCGCGAGGCGGCGGCGACGATGCTCGGGTCACTGACGCAGATGAACTCGCCGCCGCTGGCGGTGACTGCGCGCATGGCTTTGAGGCGATCGCGCGGCAACGCCACGTTGATGCTGCTGGCCAGGCTGGTGGGCGCAATGCGTTCGATCTGCTGCATCGGCCGATCACTGCGCCAGGCCCGGTACATGAAGTTGCTGTGTTCGGCCTGCACGCCGATCAAGCGGGGAATGCGCTCGATCCAGCCCAGTTGCAGCAGGTCGAAAAAGCCCTTGTACACTGAGCCGAGAATGCAGCCATTGCCGACCGGCACGAACACCAGGTCCGGCACCTGCCAGTTGAGTTGCTCGCACATCTCGAAGGCCACGGTTTTCTTGCCTTCACTCATGTACGAATTGATGCCGGTGGTGCGGTTGTACCAGCCGTGGGTTTCGCAGGCGTTGAGGCATTGCTCGAAGGCTTCGTCGTATTGGCCGTCCACCAGCACAATCTCGGCACCGTAGCCCTGCATCTGCGCCAGCTTCTCCCGGGGCGCGCTTTTGGGCAGGTAAATCACGTTGTGCAAACCCAGGCTGGCGCTCATCCCGGCGAGGGCCGACGCGGCGTTGCCGGTGCTGGCCACCGCCACGGTGCGCGCCCCGGATTGCATGGCGTGGGCCACTGCCAGGGCGCTGGCGCGATCCTTCAGCGAACCGGTGGGCTGGCGGGATTCATCCTTGATAAAGACTTTGATCCGCGCACCCTTGCCGAGCAGTTCGGGGCGCGAATACAGCGGCGTGTTGCCCACCAGTAACGGCGGAATGAACTGCGTCGAACTCAACGGCATCAGTCGGTCATAGCGCCACATGCCACGGGCGTGGTCGTGGGCCAGGCTGTCCCTGGACCATTCGCGCTTGAGCGTCGGGTAATCGTAAAGCGCATCAAGGGCACCATCGATTTTGCAATGAGGGCAGAAATAGCTGACCTCATGCGGCTGGTAACTGCGATCGCAAACCAGGCACTGCAACACATACTCTCTGTACGAATTCTTCATGGCCAACCCCCTGAAAGTACGCTGTGCTGGTGCTTTCCCTGCCGACGTCGGTCCACTACGCCGGACCGACGGGCACTCCGCTGACAGAAGGTGTTTCAGACCACCATGATGGCGTCGATGGCGACCAGGGTATTGCGCGCCAGGGCGCTGGCGCCGGCCGTGGTGCGGGCCGGATACGGCTTGGTGAAGTACTCCTCCATGACGCGGTTGAGGGTCGGGAATTCGCTCAAGTCAGTGATGAACGCGGTGACCTTGACCACGTTCGCCAGGGTGCCGCCGGCCGCTTCGGCCATTTGCTGCAGGTTGTCGAGGGTCTGGCGCAACTGGCCTTCGAAATCCGTGGCCAATACCTCGTTGTTCAGCGCCGACACCGGGGTTTGCGCCGACAGGTAGATGGTCTGCCCGTGGCTGACCTTGATGCCCTGGGAATACGTACCCAGCGGCAGTGGCGCCTTGTCGGTGAAAATGACGTTTTCTTCGCCAAGGAAAGGTTTGGCGGCGGTCTTGAGTTGAGCGTTGGTTTGCATGGTGACGTTCCTTGTTAAGTGGGTGGGGTTAATGCAAATCGGCAACCTGTTTGACGGCCAGGCTCGAAAATTCCGCGTCGCGGCAACGGGCCGGGGAAAAATGCTGGTAATTGAGTTGCAGGGCGGCGAGGTCCGCCGGCATGGCGATGCCCAGCGCCGCGTGACTGCACAGCCGGGCGATGGCGGGCGCGGCTTGAATGCCGTAGCCACCGAGGGCGGCGAGCCAGATAAAACTCTCTTGCTGCGGGTCTTGGCCGAGCACCGGCGAGCGGTCGGCGACGAAGGTGCGCAGGCCTGCCCATTTGTTGATGATCGAACGTGGACGCAGGCGCGTGGTGCTTTGCAGGCGATCCATGGTGATGGCCAAATCGAGTTCTTCCGGCAGCGCATCGCAGGGCAGCGAAGGGCTTTCATCGCAGGGTGAAACGATCAGGCGGCCGGCTTCGGGCTTGATGAAGATGTCTTCGTCGACCGTGCCCAGGTACGGCGTGTGGTGCACGTCGCATTGCGGGTCCACCGCCAGCACGGTGCGGCGCAACGGGCGTACGCCGACCTTGGGCACACCGCAGCGCTCGGCAAATTCATCGGCCCAGGCGCCAGCGGCGTTGACCACAATGGCCGCTTCCAATTGCTGGCCGTCGCGGGTGTGCAACGTCCAGTGACCGGCGCGGTGTTCGCCGCGTAGCACTTCGGCTTCACGCTTGATCACCCCGCCGCGAGCGCGCAGGCCGCCGAGGTAGGCGCCGTGAATACCGTGCACATCCAGATCGAAAGCGCTGGGCTCGTAGATCCCGGCGCTCCAGGCGCCTTCGGCCAGGTACGGCACCAGCTCAAGCACCTGTTTGTCGTCGAGGAATTTCGCCGATGGCACCTGCGCGAGCACCGCGTTGAACCGGGTCGCCAGTTTGTCCACCCGCGCCGCTTGGGCCACGATCAACGCGCCCCGTGGCGACCACAGCGGATGCTCGGCCAGGCCCTCCGGTGGGTTTTCGAAAAACCGTCGCGAGGCGCAGGTCAGTGAGCGGATCTGTTGGTTGCCGTAGCTTTCCATCGAGATCGCCGCCGAACGGCCCGTGGTGTGATACGCCAGTTGCTGTTCCTGTTCCAGCAGGCAGACGCTGCCGTGGGCCGCCAGTTCATAGGCCGCCGATACCCCGGCAATGCCGCCACCGACCACAATGAAATCGTAACGAGCGGTCATGGTCGGCTGCCCTCGGCGAGTGCGGCGGCCTTGCTTTCCCGGGTGTAGGTCAGCACAAAGTGGGCGACGAGGCCGAAGATCAACCCCCAGAACGCCGCCGCCAGACCGAGGAAACTCATGCCTGAAGCGGTGACCAGGAAGGTGATCAGCGCTGCTTCCCGTTGTTTCTCGTCGGCCATGGCGCCGGTCAAACCGGCGCTGATTGCACCGAACAAGGCCAGGCCGGCGAGGGAGGCAATCAACTCTTTCGGCAGGGCGGAGAACACCGAGGCCAGGGTCGCGCCGAAGGTGCCCATCAGGATGTAGAACACCCCGCAAGCGATGCCGGCGATGTACCGTTTGTCGCGGTCTTCGTGGGCTTCGCGGCCGGTGCAGATGGCTGCGGTAATCGCCGCCAGGTTAAAGCCGTGGGAGCCGAACGGGGCCATCAGGATCGAACCAATCGCGGTGACCGAAATGATCGAACGCGCCGGGGTGTTGTAGCCCGAGGTGCGCAACACCGCCATGCCCGGTACGTATTGGCCGGTGAGGGTCACCAGCGCCAGGGGCAGGCCGATGTTGATGATCGCGTGCCAGCTCCATTCCGGCGCGATGAACACCGGGTGGGCCACGGCAATGGTGATTGCACCGCTGTTCAGTTCACCGAACGAGGCGGCCACCGCGCAGCCGATAATCAGCACCGAGAGAATCGCGTAGCGCGGCGAAAAGCGTTTGAAGATCAGGTACGCCGCGATCATCGACAGCACCAGCGCCGGTTGCAGCTTGATCGAGGTGAACAGCTCGGCGCCAAAGCGGAACAGGATGCCCGCGAGCATGGCGGCGGCAATGGCTTTGGGCAGGCGACTCATCAGTTTGTCGAAGGCGCCGGACAAACCGACCACGGCGATGATCACCGACGCAACCACATAAGCGCCGATGGCCTGGGGCAGGGTGACGGTGGGCAGCATCGACACCAGCAGCGCTGCGCCCGGTGTCGACCACGCGGTGATCACCGGCACCCGCAGGCGCCAGCTCAGGAACAGGCCGGTCAGGCCGCTACCGATGGAAATCGCCCAGATCCACGAAGACACCACGTCGTTGGGCAGGTGCGCTTCCTTGGCAGCCTGAAACACGATGATCAACGGGCCGGCATAGGAAATGATTACGGCAATAAAGCCCGCAATGACGGCTGACAGGGATAGATCCTTTCTGAGTGTGTCCATGATGTCTCGACTTGGCGCGGCAGAGTCGCGCAGTGATCAGGGGAATTGAGTCGATTGCTTCGATTCGAGATGAGTGTATTTGAATGAATTGAGTTGATTCAATAGCTGGTGGGGTTGTTACGAGATGTTTTTTTGCTATCAGTGCCTGTTTTTTCGCTATTAAGCGCTTAATTTATTGATTTATAAGACTATTAATTATTATGAAAATTTCTGTTCTTAGGGATGTCTATCGATTCAATCGCTGCATCAATCGACTCAATTTATCGATTGGGTCGATTTATTAGTTGCCTAACCTCCATGTGATATGCTCGGATATTCATCATTTCTACGATGGGCAGTGATCATTCATGTGGGTTCCCCAACTAAGCGAGTTCAGCCAGCCGATGTATTTGTCGATTGCCGATGCATTGGCGCGCGATATCAGCAATGGCGTATTGAACGAAGGTGATCGCCTGCCGACCTTGCGGGAGCTGGCCACGACTCTGAATGTCACGCCGGGCACCATCAGCCGCGCGTACAGCGAAGCCCATCGGCGGCGTCTGGTGCAGGGGGAAGTGGGGCGCGGGACCTATGTGCTCAACCAGAAACAACTGGAACTGCCCGCGAGCAACAGCGCCGCCGCGCCATTGAACCTGGGGCAGTCCGAGCTGCTCGACCTGTCGATCATCAAGCCCTACAGCGAAACCCTGGAATATTGGTTGCGCGGCGCCTTGGTGGGCATGGCCAAAAGCACCGATTTCGCCCGCGCCCTGGATTACGCGCCGGACGGTGGTCACCCGGCGCACCGCGAGGCCGGCGCACAGTGGTTACGCCATTCGTTGCCCGACGCGCAATGGCAGCAAGTGGTGATCACCGCCGGCGCCCAGCATGGCTTGATGGTCGCGATGAGCGCGCTGACCAACGCCGGTGACCTGGTGCTCTGCGAAGAGCTTTGCTACCCCGGCATCATTTCCCTGGCCCATGGCCTGGAGCGGCGCTTGCGTGGCGTGCCGATGGATGGCGAAGGGATCATCCCCGAAGCGTTGCGTGAACTGTGCCAGCGAGAGAAACCGGCGATGCTGGTGTGCGTGGCGACCTGTCAGAACCCGACGGCGGCGATCATGTCGCAAAAACGCCGGGCACAAATCGCCGCACTGGCCGAAGAGTTCGACTTCATCATCCTCGACGATGACATCTATGGCTTCCTCGCCACCGACCCCTCGATCAAGCCGCTGTCGGCGTTTGCGCCGGACCGTTCGGTGTACCTGACCAGCCTGTCGAAATCGGTGATGCCGGCGTTGCGCGTCGGCTACATCTACAGTCCGCCCAAATTGCTCTCGCGCCTGACCTCGATGGTGCGCAGCAGCGTGTGGATGCCGTCGCCGCTGACCGCGCAACTGGCCAGCAATGTGATCACCGAAGGCCTGGACAAAAAACTGATCCGCATCCAGCGCAACGAAGCCGCCGGGCGCCAGGCGATCGCCCGGGAAATCTTCGCCAATTTCGAAATGAAGACCCAGCCCTACTCCTACCACGTGTGGCTGACGCTTCCCGAGCCGTGGACCAGCGACGAGTTCACCATGCTCGCCCGGGCCAACGGTGTGCTGGTGCTGAGCGGCACGCAGTTCCAGGCCGAACGCTCCGGGATTACCCGCTGCGTGCGGCTGGTGCTGATGTCGCCCACCAGCCAGGACGAATTGCGTTTTGCCCTGACCAAACTGGCCAGCCTGATCGACTCCGACCCGCGCCGTTATTACTGAGCCGCCACGGTCGCACGCGAACGCAAACCGTAGGAGCTGCCGAAGGCTGCGATCTTTTCAGCTTCACCTACAGTTAACAGAGCGCTTCCACCCGGCGAACCCCTCGGCTAAGGTGCGCGGCTTCTTATTCTTTCTTCGCGCAAAGGCCCGGCATGACCGAACAGAACACCAACCCGCTGCACGGCGTGACCCTGGAACAGATCCTCAACGCCCTGGTTGAACACTACGAGTGGTCGGGGCTGGCCGAGCGCATCGATATTCGTTGCTTCAAAAGTGACCCGAGCATCAAGTCGAGCCTGACCTTCCTGCGCAAAACCCCGTGGGCGCGGGAGAAGGTCGAACGCCTGTACGTCAAGTTGATGCGCACCAAGCGTCCGCTCTGAGCATGTTCGCCTTATCGACGCCGGGGTCTGCCGCGAGGCGTCGTTGCGTGAACGTGGCGGCGGTACTGGGCTGGGTGGGTTTGAGTGTTCAGCTGTACCTGATTCTCGGCACACGCTGGGAAATCGGCGCCAGCCTGATGGGCGGGCTGATGAGCTTCTTCAGCTTCTTTACCGTATTGACCAACACCCTGGTGGCCGTGGTGCTGACCTGTGAAGTGACGTCTCGGGATTCGGCGGCGCGGCGCTGGTTTTTGCGGCCGGCGGTCAGCAGCGGGATCGCGGTGAGCATTGCCGTGGTCGGGCTCGCGTACAGCCTGTTATTGCGCCATCTATGGCACCCCGAAGGCTGGCAATTGCTCGCCGATGAATTGCTGCACGACATCATGCCGCTGCTGTTTCTGCTCTATTGGTGGTGGTGTGTGCCCAAAGGCACGCTGCGCCTGGGGCACATCGGGTTGTGGGTGATTTATCCCCTGGTGTATTTCGCCTATGCGCTGCTGCGCGGGCATTTGCTGAGTGCTTACCCGTATCCGTTCATTGATGTCGGCACCCTGGGTTATCCACAGGTGTTTATCAACGCCGGGGGGATATTGGCGGGGTTTGTGGTGATTGCGTTGGTGATCGTGGGCTTGGATCGATACCGTCGTCGCTGACTGCAAAGCCAAGATCGCAGCCTGCGGCAGCTCCTACAGGGGAATTACGCGCATCTGTAGGCACTGTCGCAGGCTGCGATCTTTCAAGCGTTATTCCTCGTCGCTGCCATCCGCTCGCCAGTAACCCGCCGCTTTGACGAACTGATCATCCAGCCCATGTTCATCCAGCAACACCCGGCGGATCTGCCGTGACACCTTGGTCTCGGTCGCCACCCAGGCGTACAAATCACCGCTCGGCACCTGAATCTGTTTGACCGTGGTCAGCAGGTTGTCCTTGCCGCCCTCGCGCAACACCCAGATCACATGCACCTGCGCGGCACTTTCCAGGTGCTGCTGTTCCTTGCCGTTCTCCACCTCAATGATCACCAGCGCCCGCCGATTGGCCGCCAGGCCTTCCAGGCGTCGGGCGATGGCGGGCAGGGCGGTTTCGTCGCCGATCAGCAAATAGCTGTCGAAGATGTCCGGCACGATCATCGAGCCCCGTGGCCCGCCGATGTGCAGGAACTGCCCCGGCGTGGCCTGCTCGGCCCAGGTCGAGGCAGGGCCGTCGCCGTGCAGGACGAAATCGATGTCCAGCTCCAGCGTGTCCAGGTCATAGCGCCGTGGCGTGTAGTCGCGCATGGTCGGCATCGGCTGGTCGGTTTTACCGGCACCGAGGATCAGGTTTTCCAGCGCCGCGGTTTCTGCGGCGTTCTGCGGGAATATCAGTTTGACGTGATCGTCGCTGCCGAGGCTGACAAAACCCGCCAGCTCCAGGCCGCCGAGGGTGATGCGGCGCATGCGCGGGGTCAGGTCGACCACGCGCAGCACTTCCAGGCGACGGCGTTTGATTTCGTGCATGACACGGTGAATGGTTGGGGTCTGGACTGCAGTCATTCGGCTGTCTCCTGAGCGGCTTGAACGGCGGGGCCGTCGACGATGGCTTTGGCGGTGTCGTTGAGCAGGGCGGCGACGCGCAGGATTTCTGCCGCACTCCAGCGCCCGTGATGCAGTTGCAGTGCGTGACGCAGGTTGTGCACCGCTTCGTGGATTTCCGCCGGGCGATCATGGCCGCGCAGCGAGCGTTTGCTCACGTCGATGCGCATCCGCACACCTTCCAGGGCAATCGCCTGTTCGCTCAGGGACAGGCGTCCGGCGTCGGTCACGCTGTAGCGTTTTTTGCCGCCCTCGGCATCGCCGGTAATCATTTCGCTTTCTTCCAGAAAGGTCAGGGTCGGGTAAATCACGCCGGGGCTGGGGCTGTAGGCGCCGTCGAACATGCCCTCGATCTGGCGGATCAGGTCATAGCCGTGGCACGGCTGTTCGGCGATCAGCGCCAGCAGCAGCAATTTCAAATCGCCGGGGGCGAAGACCCGTGGGCCGCGTCCGCCGCGCTCGCGGCCAGGGCGTTTCTCGAAGCCGTCGCGGCCGTCACCGTGTTCGCGGTGGGAATGATGGTCTCTCATTTTTGCGTTCTCTCGTCATGTTTAGATACAACTTAAGATATATCTTAATGCGAGCGCAAGGCGTTTTTTTCAGCGCCGTGGCGTGTGCCGACGAGCGGTGAAACGCGCTGCACGGACGAACGGGACATAACCGACCGATATTTTTTCAGCTTGAAGAGGGTAACTTCGAAGTTAAAGTTATCACTCTATTAATGTAAGGTTTATATTCGCCAAGTGCCTTTAGTGCCCTGTTTGCGGCGATATAGTCTGTATGGTTATTTCAATAAAACTGTCTGTAGGTCAATGCTGACAGGCATCAATCAATAATTTGGTTTTTTGAACTTTTTTCTGTCCTGTCCTGAGGCTTATAACTACATGTTCATCGGAAGTTACTTGCTTACTTGCTGAGGGCAGTAGGGGATCATTCGTTGGCGTTGAAAGTTTGAACCCATAACGTCCTGTGCTGTAACAGCGCGGACAGGGTAGAGCGCTTAATGATTCATTTATTAACAAGACAGGTACTGAAAGATGTTCAAGAAAATCACTGTTGCTATCCCTTTGGCTGTACTGGCGTTCACGTCGAGCGCTGCATTCGCCGCGGGTGAAGCCAGTCACTCGATCAGCATTGTCGGCCATGTGCCGACCAATGGCTTCTACGTGGTGCCTGTCGACCCGGACCTGGTCAACAAGGATCAGCGCATGGACTTCCGTCCAAGCACCGGCACCATGGATGAAGTCACCGGCTTCTTCGATGTGCGTAACAACAATGGTTCGGTACATGCCAGTGTCCTGACTGCACCGAAACTGCTGGCGGGTGCCGAGAGCATCGACTTGAAAGTTGAAATCAACGGCAAAGAACTCACCACCACTCCGCAAATGGTCGTGGGCGAGGCCGAGTCCGATGTGAACTATCGCGCGCCACTGCGTATCAGCGCCAAAGGCACCACGTTTGCACCGGGCGACTACACCGGTGTGGTTGCCATGATGTTTGACGCGGTAACACCGGTCGCTCGCTAACGTTGCGATCAGCGTCAACCGGCGGGCAAACAACTGTCTGCCTGCCGGACTTCTTATTTTTGTCTGTAATCAGAGTATGTGTTCATGTTCCCGATGACACCCATCGCGGCTGCGCTTGCGCTGTTGTTTTGCGCCAGTGCGGTGGCGGCTCCGGTTCCTGCCGGTTCTACACCGCGAAGCCTGTTGGCCCAGGCCAAAGGTTTGCCGGCGGATTTCGAGGAGCACTTTTTTGATGTGCCTCTGGCGGTTCGCGTGGAACTCGATCAACAACCGTTGGGCGAGGCGATGGTCGTACTGTCGCGCGATGACCGCATCACCCTGCTCGAATTTACCGACACCAGTGAAAGCCGACTCAGCGCCGCCGAGCGCGAGACCTGGGCCACGTACCTGAAACCGGGTGTGGCGCTGGGCGACTGCGTCGGGCGCTGCCCGGAACAGATGTTGGCGGTGCACTACAACCTGGAAAATTCACTGGTGTCGATCCTCACCGAAAATGCTGAGCGCGACACCGGGGTCAAGCGTTACCACGACCAACCGGAAAACGGCAGCAGCGGCCTGATGTTGCGCAACCAGCTCAACCTCAATGGCGGCCAGGACCAGGACCTGGGCGGACGCTTTGGCCTGGAGGCCAGCGGCAGCCTGGGCAGTTGGAGCCAGACCTTCAACATGCAACTGGCCCGTCTCGGCGGCCCGGATGACCAGCTCTACCACGCGGTCCACGAGCTCTACACCCAGCGCGAATTGCAGGGCCAGTTCTTGCGCCTGGGTTACTTCACCCCCAGCTCGGAAGGGTTGACCCGCCAGCCCCGCACCTTTGGCACCAGCCCCGACACGACGGTGGGCGTCATGTACGGCAGCTCCGACAGCCTGGCGATCAACAGCCCGATGCCCAGCGTGTACCCGATCTACGTCACGGCCAACCGCCAGGCGTCGGTGGAAATCTACCGCGACGGTTTGCTGATCGATACCCAATCGGTGCCCGCCGGCCTGCAGACCCTCGACACTCGGCCCATGCCCGGTGGCATCTACGAAGTCGAAGTGCGCCTGATCGAAGACGGCCAGATCACCAGCACCACCCAGGAATTGGTCTACAAGCCCAACAACTGGCGCAACCTCGATGAGCGCTGGCGTTACAACCTGTTTGCCGGGCAGGAAACCAAACTGCTCAGCAATTGGGACCAGCAGGCCAGCGGCAGCGCGACGGCCGGCGCTTCGCTCAATTACTTGCTGCATCCACGGGTGATTCTCGGGCTGTCGGCGCGCCAGATCCGCGAAAAAATGCAATACGGCACGTCCATCGACTGGACGTTGGCCAACCACATCAGCGTGTATGCCAACGTCTACCAGACGCAAGACCACGGCACCGGCGTCGATCTGCAAAGCCTCTACAACTATGGCTCCGGCAGTCTGGTGATCAGTCACAACCGTAGCTGGCTCGATACCACCAATACCTACGACACCCTGCCGGACGGCACCCGGGTGCGCCAACGTAATGTGTTTGTCGGCGAAACCAGCAACTCGTCCCTGGCGCTGAACCATCGCATCAGCAGCAAAAACTCGTTGAACGCCCGGGTGTCCCACAGCGAAGGCAACGTCGAAGGCCTCGGCGTGGACCTGGGCTGGACCCAGCGCACCGAGCTGTTTGGCAGCGACGCGAACTGGCGGTTGTCCCTGTTTGATCGCCCCGGCAGCTACAGCAGCGGCGATGCGCGCAATCGCGGGGTCGACCTGAGCCTCAACCTGGCGCTGGGCGCACCGGGCCAGCAGATCACCGGCAGCATCGGCTCGCGCACGGCCCGGGATGGCAGCCGCGATAACAACGCTTCCCTGGGCTGGCGCAAAGACTTGAAGGATCACGTGCTGCAAAACGTCTCGGTCACCGCGCTGACCGACACCTATGGCATGGGCCTGTCGAGCCTGGCCAGTTTTCGCACCGACGCCGTCAGCGGCGATGGCTTTGTTCAGCGTTCGTCCTACAACGGCAACTTTACCGGTGGCTTGAACATGGACAGCACCCTGGCCATCGGCGGTGAACACATGGTCCTGACCAGTCAGCCTGATGTTCGAGGTGCTGGGCTGATTGTCGATGTG
>Ga0302175_10000302_pt1 | contig 17411 bp, 15 predicted proteins | sample I_Fen_N3_3_FD_198791 | JGI IMG/M metagenome (GOLD analysis project Ga0302175, IMG submission 198791) | Peat permafrost microbial communities from Stordalen Mire near Abisko, Sweden - I_Fen_N3_3 | ecosystem: Environmental > Terrestrial > Soil > Wetlands > Permafrost | place: Sweden: Abisko... | reverse complement strand
GGCGATGCGCAAGATGGTGTTGGCGCTGGCGTTGAGCAGGTAGATGGCCGGGTACATGGCCCAGTAGAACAGGTACAGCGGCACCGCCGTCCACAGCGACAGCAGTTCGGGTTTGCGAATGGCCCAGGATTTGGGCGCCAACTCACCGACCACGATGTGCAGGTAGGAAATCACGAAAAAGGCGGCAAAGAACGACACGCCCTTGATGATCTCTGGCGACTCGACGCCAAGGGCGCCCAGCAGGGGTTCCAGAATGTGCGCGAAGGCCGGCTCACCGACCCAGCCCAGGCCCAGGGAGGCTAGGGTGATACCCAGTTGGCAGGCCGACAGATAAGCGTCGAGCTGACTGTGTACGGTGCGCAGGATCTGCCCGCGCCAGCCGTTCTGGTGGGCGATGGCCTCGACCCGGGTGGAGCGCAATTTGACCATGGCGAACTCGGCGGCAACGAAGAAGCCGTTGAGCAGAACCAGGATCAGAGCAAAAAGAATCATGCCGAAGTCGGCGAAGAGTGTCGCGAGGGTAAAACCAGGGGATGGGTCCATGATGGAGTTTTGCGGGTTCCGTGTAGGCGAAAAAAGAAGGAAATGCGGTGCCTGAAAGGCAGGCACAAGTGCGCCAATGTAGCGGCTGACAGGACGATTGCCTAGTGGCGAGTCGCTGTCAGCGCTGGCCGGTCAGGGCGTGGGGGCGCTTTTCTTCACCTGGGTGGGGGCGAAGTGGCAGGTGAACGTGCTGCCGTGGCCCAGCACGCTGCTGATTTCCAGGCGCGCACGGTGGCGCAGCAGGACGTGCTTGACGATGGCCAGGCCGAGGCCGGTGCCGCCGGTATTGGAGTTGCGGCTGGAGTCCACGCGGTAGAAGCGCTCGGTCAGGCGCGGCAGGTGTTTGCTGTCGATGCCGATGCCCGAATCCTGCACGCAGAGGTGCGCGCCTTGCTCATCCCCCCACCAACGGATGCGGATATTGCCTTCGGCCGGGGTGTATTTCACCGCGTTGAACACCAGGTTGGAGAAGGCGCTGCGCAGTTCCGCCTCGCTGCCCTTGAGCTGGATCCTGGCATCCACTTCCAGGCTGATACGTTGGTTGCGCTCGCCGGACAAAGCCTGAGCGTCGCTCTTGATCGATTGCAGCAAGGTGTCGACCGCCACCGGCTGGTTGTCCGAGGGGTAATCGGTGGCTTCCAGCTTGGCCAGCAACAGCAGGTCGTTGAGCAGCGTCTGCATGCGTCCGCCTTGCTGCTGCATCTGCTGCAGGGCACGGCTCCAGCGCGGGTTCACCTCTTCAACATTGTCGAGCAGGGTTTCCAGGTAGCCGCAGATCACCGTCAACGGTGTGCGCAGCTCGTGGGAGACGTTGGCAATGAAGTCTTTTCGCATCTGTTCCAGCTGATGAATGCGGGTGACGTCGCGCACCAGCATCAGGTGTTCATTGTTGCCGTAGCGGGTGATGTAGAGCTGGATACGCAGGCGATCGTTGATCGGCGAGGGGATTTCCAGGGGTTCGGCGTAGTTGTCCTGCTCGAAATATTCCTTGAAGCGCGGGTGGCGTACCAGGTTGGTCACCGGTTGGCCGCTGTCTTGCGGTGTCTTGAGGCCCAGCAGGGTTTCCGCGGCGCGGTTCCACCATTCCAGGTTGCCGTCGCTGTCGAGCATGATCACCGCGTCTTTCAGGGCGGCGGTGGACTCCTGGACCCGGTCGATCACCGCTTGCAGGCGCCCGCGCACCCGCTGATCGCGGCGTTGCAGGTGGTAGATGCTGTCGAACACTTCACCCCACAGGCCGTAGCCATCGGGTGGTGCCTGGTCAGGCTGGTGCAGGCGCAGCCATTCGTGCAGGCGCAGCAGTTGTTTGAGGGTCCAAGCCAGGTAGATCGCCAGGCCAATGGCCATGCTCCAGCCGTAATAACCACTGATCAGGCCGACCAGCAGGCAGCCGGTGATCAGAAGCAGCATGTGGCGAATCAGGGTGCCATGCCAGTTTTGGTTCACGTAGGGGACAGCTCCAGTTTGTAAGCTGCAAGCTACAAGTTCAGAAGCGGTCAACTGGCCGCTTGCAGCTCATAGCTTGGCGCGGATGTCATGCCTTGGTTGAAAAGCGATAGCCGGTGCCGCGCACGGTTTGTACCAGGTTCTCGTAGGCTTCACCCAGCGCTTTGCGCAGGCGCCGAATGTGCACGTCGACGGTGCGTTCTTCAACATAGACATTGCCACCCCAGACCTGGTCCAGCAGTTGGCCACGGGTGTAGGCGCGTTCCTGGTGGGTCATGAAGAATTGCAGCAGGCGGTATTCGGTGGGGCCCATTTCGGCCGGTGTGCCGTCGATGGTCACACGGTGGCTGATGGGGTCGAGGCGCAGGCCACCAACTTCAATCGGTGCTTCGCCATCGGTCGGGCCCGCGCGGCGCAGTACGGCCTTGAGGCGCGCCACCAGCTCACGAGGTGAAAACGGCTTGGTGATGTAGTCGTCAGCGCCGACTTCCAGGCCCTGGATCTTGTTGTCCTCTTCGCCCTTGGCGGTGAGCATGATGATCGGGATGTCCCCGGTCAGCTCGTCGCGCTTGAGACGCCGCGCCAGTTCGATGCCCGAAGTGCCGGGCAGCATCCAGTCGAGCAGGATCAGGTCGGGTTTGCGGTCGACGATAATGGCGTGGGCCTGCTGGGAGTTTTCAGCCTCCAGGCAGTCATAGCCGGCCATTTCCAACGCAACGGCGATCATTTCGCGAATAGGCGCTTCGTCGTCAACAATCAGAATGCTTCTGCCAGCCATGCTTGAACCTCTTGTCATTTATCTGTCTTGCGCCGCATTAGATAACGGAATTATTGCAGTCGTGTGACAGTATTTCAGGCCGACGGCGGCCTGCGGGTTCATGAACTAAGCTTTGAGTCCGAATCCTGACAACCACAAGAGAAGGTTTCCATGACTCAACTGACGCAATCCTGGAAGGCCCTGCTGGCCGCTGCCGCCCTGGCGCTGCCGACACTGGCATTCGCTGCCGACCCCGCCATGAGCAAAGACGGGATGATGGTCGACCACAAGGGCATGACCCTCTACACCTTTGCCAAGGACGCGGGAGGCAAGTCCATGTGCAATGACAAGTGCGCCGGCAACTGGCCGCCCTTGATGGCCGAGGGCAGCGACAAGGCCATGGGCAAGTGGACCACGGTCAAGCGCGATGACGGCACGATGCAGTGGGCCTACGATGGCAAGCCGCTGTACACCTTCGTCATGGACAAAAAGGCCGGCGACATGACCGGCGAAGGCAAAATGGACGGCGCCTGGAAGGTGGCCAAACCTTAACTCTCTCTGTGCTCACGCCGGCCAGCGCAGCCTCGCTGGCTCGGCAGTGGCTACAGGTGTAGCCGCTGCGGCACGCTGCGCTGGCCATCAGCAGCACCGCATTCTTTCAGGTGTACTCCCGCCTCGTGTCAGCGAAAGCCGTAATCGGCGACGATCCCCAGGAAAATCGCCAAGCCCGCCCAATGGTTATGCAGGAAGGCGCGGAAGCATTTCATCCGGTCCTTGTCGCGGGTGTACCAGAACTCCCAGACAAAGCACCCGGCAGCCACCAGCAGCCCGAGGTGGAACCAACCCCCCAGGTCGAACCGCGCGCCTGCCAGCGCCAGGCAGCCCATGGCCAGGCCCTGCAGGCTGAGGATAATCACCCGGTCCGCTTCGCCAAACAGGATGGCGGTGGATTTCACCCCGATCCGCAGGTCGTCGTCGCGGTCGGTCATGGCGTAATAAGTGTCGTAGCCCACAGTCCACAGCAGGTTGGCGATGTACAGCAGCCAGGCGCTGGCCGGCAGCTCGCCGGTTTCGGCGGTGAAGGCCATGGGGATGCCCCAGGAAAACGCCGCGCCCAGTACCACCTGCGGGTAGTAGGTGTAGCGCTTCATGAACGGGTAGCTGGCCGCCAGCGCCAGGCCGCCCAGGGACAGCCAGATGGTAGTGGCGTTGGTGCACAGCACCAGCAGGAAGCTGATAAACATCAGCACCGCAAAGAACACCAAGGCCTCTTTGGAACTGATCTTGCCGCTGACCAACGGCCGTTGCTCGGTACGTTTGACGTGACCGTCGACCTTGCGGTCGGCCCAGTCATTGATCACGCAGCCGCCCGCCCGGGTCAGGGTCACGCCGAGCACGAAAATCACGATATTGGCCAGGGATGGCGCGCCCTTGCCGGCAATCCACAGGGCCCAGAGGGTGGGCCAGAGCAGCAGGTAGATGCCGATCGGCTTGTCCATGCGGGTCAGTTGAATAAAGTCCCAGGCCCGTGGATTGAGGCGATTCAGGGATTTGAGCAGGCTCTGGTACATCAGCAGTTCTCCGGATGGGCGCGTACGGCGCTCCACAGGGTCGGCAAAAAGATTTCCGCCACCAGCACACTCAGCGTGTCGCGGTCGAAGCGCGAGCGGCGGCCCCAGAGGGCGTCGGCTTGGGCCTCGGCGGGTAGCCATTGGCGCGGGTAATGGCAGACCTCGATGGCGCGGCGCTGGAACGCCTGATCGCAGAACAGCAATTCACCCAGGGAGCGGCTGCCGAGTTCGTCGATATTCAGCCCGCCGTTCTCCAGGGCCGTGCGCGCGGCGACGCTGCGGGCGAACACCCAGGCTTCGCCATGGCCGCGCAGGTACACCTCGCGCACCCAGCCCTGGCTGTTTGCGGGCAGGTCCAGGGCTGCGCACTCGTCGGCGCGCAGGGTCTGCCAGCCTTCCAGCAGCGGCGTGACGCTGAAGCCGTTGTCCGACAGCCGGGTCAGGCGCCGGGTCAGGGAACCTTGATCGAACAACCAGTCGACAATCTGCGCGTCGGGGAGGGGCGACAACTGGCTATGTGGCAGCCAGGCCGAGGTCGGAACGGGGGGATTGGAGTGCGGCACGGTGAGTCATTATTGGCAGCAAATGAGGCGCCGAGCTTAACATGTCGTCCGCGAACTTTGAGTGATCGGGGCGGCTTGGCGTAGCGAACATGCTTGCATCTGCGCTGAGCGATCAGTACAAAACGCCCTGAGCCGGACGGCAATCAGAGTCGACCCATCGACCGCCGTGCCGGCAACGCCTGAGAACCTGAGGAAATGCGTACATGAAAAAGTGGCAATGTGTGGTCTGCGGCCTGATCTATAACGAAGCCGATGGCTGGCCGGACGACGGTATCTTGCCTGGTACCCGCTGGGAAGACGTGCCGCAGGACTGGCTGTGCCCGGATTGTGGCGTGGGCAAAATGGATTTCGAGATGATCGAAATCGGTTAATGGCGATTTTTTGATCAATTGCATAACAAGGAGAAAGGGATGAGCGCACCTGTCGTGATCGTTGGCACCGGGCTTGCGGGTTACAACCTGGCTCGGGAGTTTCGCAAACTCGATGGCGAAACACCGCTGTTGCTGATTACGGCGGATGACGGTCGCTCTTACTCCAAGCCGATGTTGTCCACCGGCTTCGGCAAAAACAAAGACGCCGACGGCCTGAGCATGGCCGAGCCGGGCGCCATGGCCGAGCAGCTCAAGGCCGAGGTGCGCACCCATACCCGCATCAGTGGCATCGACCCGGGCCACAAGCGCCTGTGGATTGGTGAGGAGGCAGTGGCGTATCGCGACCTGATCCTGGCCTGCGGCGCGCAAACCGTGCGGGTGCCGGTGGAGGGCGACGCGCCCGAGCTGATCTTCCCGATCAACGACCTGGAAGACTACGCACGCTTCCGCGCTGCCGCCGCCGGCAAGCGCCGGGTGCTGTTGCTCGGTGCCGGGCTGATCGGCTGTGAATTTGCCAATGACCTGATCCTTGGCGGCTATGAGGTCGAGTTGGTGGCGCCGTGCGAGCAAGTGATGCCGACCCTGCTGCACCCGGCCGCGGCGGCGGCAGTGCAGGCCGGACTCGAAAGCCTGGGCGCGCGTTTCCACCTGGGCCCGGTGCTCAACCGTCTGCAACGCAGCGAGGATGGCCTGCAAGCGCACCTCTCCGACGGCCAGGTGATCGCCTGCGACCTGGTGGTCTCGGCCATCGGCCTGCGTCCGCGTACCGATCTGGCTGCGGCTGCCGGGCTGGTGGTCGGCCGGGGCATCGCTGTCGATCGGCAGTTGAAAACCTCCCACGCCAATATCTACGCCCTGGGCGACTGCGCCGAGGTCGATGGCCTCAACCTGCTGTACGTGATGCCGCTGATGAGCTGCGCTCGGGCCCTGGCCCAGACCCTGGCCGGCAACCCGACGGCCGTCGGCTACGGGCCGATGCCGATCACCGTGAAAACCCCGGTTTGCCCGTTGGTGGTATCGCCACCGCCCCGAGGCCGCGAAGGGGTCTGGAGCACCGAAGGGCAGGGCGCCGACATCAAGGCGCTGTGCCGCGATGCCAGCGGCCAGCTGCTGGGCTACGCCCTGACCGGTACCGCGGTGATGGAAAAGCTGGCCCTGAACAAAGAACTTCCGCCGTTGCTGGCATAAATAGCGGTCGTTCTGTCGGAATAACCGCAATTTTGCCCCTACAAAGGTCGTGGGGAGACTGGCGCCACTCTCAAGTGCGTGCCATCCTCACACCCGTCTGCCGCAGCGTAGAGCCTGCGGCGCCTTGGGCGCTGTTCCGGAAGAACAGCACGGACATAACAACAAAAAACCGTCAAAGAGGCTTCACTATGCGTAAACCAGAACTCGCCGCCGCCATCGCTGAAAAAGCGGATCTGACCAAAGAGCAGGCCAACCGCGTACTCAACGCCGTTCTCGAAGAAATCACCGGTGCCCTGCATCGCAAAGACAGCGTGACCCTGGTTGGTTTTGGCACCTTCTTGCAGCGCCACCGTGGCGCCCGTACCGGCAAGAACCCGCAAACCGGCGAGCCGGTAAAAATCAAGGCCAGCAACACCGTTGCCTTCAAGCCAGGCAAGTCCCTCAAAGACAGCGTCAACCCTTAAGCATTGCACGCCCCGCAGCGGGGAGAGCAGTACAAAAAATGAGCGCGCCGATCCATTCGGGTGCTCATTTTTTTATGCCTGCGTATTTGCCGATGGCGTCACTGAAAGCGTCTTGCGCGCGGCTTTGGGCATGGCTAGCATGCGCACTGCTTTACTTGCGAACAAAGGCCAAGGATGACCCGCTCGATACCTTCCCCGCTCCCAATCCCCTCACCAGTACCCCGAGTTGCCATGAGCCGTGCCTGGCGGATGGTGTGCGGGTGCCTCCTCGGGTTGAGCATGAATTCGGCCTTCGCCGTGGCCGAGCCGGGGTCGGCGCTGACGCAAGTGGGCTATCGCGAAGCCCTGAAGTGGTTCAACAGCCAGAAGTACGACAGCCCGGGCGTCTGGCTGTGCGGTTATTCACTGGCACGCCCCGACTACAGCGTTGCGCCCAAGGCCCCACGGCTGTTGGTGGAGATCGACGAACACTTCCTCTACCTCAAGACCGGCGGCCAACTGGTGGAGTTGACCAGTGGCGCCCAGAGCAACAACCGGGTCGAGTACCAGAACGCCTCGGCAGACATGCGGGTGACCTTGAACATCCTCAGGCGCAACAATTTCAGCGAATACCAGGAGTCCCACGACCGCCAAGTCGAGGCGCGCATCGAAATCGCCGGGCAAATCGAAACCCTCAAGCTCAAGGGACAATCATGCGGAACCTGAATCTGGCCATCCTCGCCCTGCTGGGCAGCCTGGGGACGATGCCGGCCCTGGCCGATGAACCGGCAGGCGTCGCCAGCTGCTATGGCTACCTCACCGAGATGGTCAGGAGCAGCAACTACCCCTACCGCGACTTCACCACCCCGGACAAACTCAAGCTGCTGATCGATACCGACAATGGCGACGAACTGTCGCTCCAGCTGTTCTACGACACCTCCGGCAGCGGCATCATCGGCTGGGTCAAATACCAGGTGGAACAGCAGAAGTTGTGGAACATCAGCCTCGACCCCGAAGAGCCCGAGGCCCTCACGTTCGACAAGCAATGGGCCAAGCGCTACGCGGCGTGCATTCAGAGCTAGGCCCAGCAGGCGCCTGCTCAGCCGAGCGCGGCATTCAGCTCTTTGAGGCTGTGGCTGTAATGCTTCTTCTTCGGGTGGAAATACACCCCTTTCAAGTGCTTGCAGGTCAGCAGCGGGCTCATGTCGCCGTCTTTCAGGTCCCAGAATTCGAGTGAGCTCAGCCGTCCCATGCCCGGGGCGAATGCCACCGAGTCGAACTCGGAAATAAACACCTCCTGCAGGGCTTCATTGTCCGCAAGGAATGCGTAATCGCGTAGTTGACTGCATTTTTCAACGTGCAGCTTCTGCAGATGCTTCAGCGCATTGATGGCGCTGATATCGAGCATTTTCGGGCTGTGCTGGATCTGAATCGACGCCAGCTTATCCAGCGCTTCAATACCGGAAAGTCGCTCGATACTGCCGCCGCTGATGCGCAGTTCCTGCAGCGTTTTGAGTGCTGAAGCAAACCCGCAATCGGTGTTCTTGACCGACACCAGCAACAGCTCCTTGAGCAACGGCAGTTCCAACGTCGGCAACTCCTGGTCGGCGCCGGTTATGTAGAGCGTTTCAAGGGTGGGCAATCGAGAGAAATCGATGCGCTCTTTCAAGAAGGGTATCGATAGCCACTTCAGCTTTTGCAATTGATACAGCGGGCTCAAATCAACCTGCGTCAGGTCAATGTCATCCGACAGGTCCAGGGATTGCACGGTGCCGTGCTGATTCAGCGGGTCCAGGTCCAGTGGCCGGCTCTTGGCCGCCTTGGCCGAGCCGATGACCCGGATGTTGGCGTAGCCATGCTTGGCGGCGTACTCGAGGCCGGCCGCAAACTGTTGGGCCGGTACTTCGAGTGCGTCCAGGTCTTGGTTGTCGTTGAAGTTCTTCAGTTCTTGACTCCTCTACGCTCCTGACCGCGCAGGTCAAGGCAACTTTCTGGCCGCTTTTACAGGCCGAGGCGCCTTCCAGGAAATAAGAATTCCGGCGTTGCCGCAGGCCTGGTTAATTGGCTCCAGGTGTTGTTCTTCGACTTCCCACGCCCAGATACCTTGTTCCAGCGCCTCAAGCGAGCCGTGTTCCTTCGTGCTCAGGATCCACTCTTTAAGGGGCATGTTTTCGATCAAGATATTGAGATGGTCGTCGTTGATCAGGTTATAGGGGTAAACCATTCTCAGCCGGCTGCCTGTGTAACGCTCCTGGCCTTCGTACAGGCCCGGAAGTTCCTCGCCCCAGGTCATGGGGTTCTCGTAGGGATACACGCTGACCATGTTATCCCCCGTGGCGTAATAGAAAGCCTGCGATGTTTTTTCACTGGCGTAGACGATTCCATAGGGATATTTGACTTGGGCAGTGAGCTGTTCAATGAACGGCAATGCCTCTTTATAAGCGAGTGAATCGCCAGGAAACTGCGCATCTAAATGGCAGAAACTGGAAAAGTCATGGGTCGAATAACCAAAAGAGCTTAGCCACGGAGAATGGCCTCTCTTTTGCGAGTAGATCCTGAATGCCGTCGCTTCCCCGGATAACAGCTTGCCTTTCAATTCGGCAAAGGGGATTTCCACAATGTCGTGGTCGCCAGGGTGGTCACCGTCACTCAAGTATTTGTAATAACCCGCACCGGTAATCGGGATAGTGAGAGATTTGAAAAAAGATTCACCCAGTTCATAGGCATGAAGAGGGCTTAGTTCGTCAGTGTTGTAGATCGCCAAGCCGATACTCATAAATCACCTAAATACCTGAAATTAGATTGTCGAGCATGGACTTCATGCTCGGTGCGTCGTAAGGATGATCGATTACCAATATTTTTCCGCGCTCATTGGCGGGCAGGTTTTTCATGGCTGCCGCGTTACGTGAGGTCAGGGTTGGCAACTTGCTGCCCATATCGGTTTTAGAGGCCAATTCGATAGAGTGCACCTTTCCATTCTTATCGATTGCCATGACATCAGGACGTCTTGCGGATGTGCCTTTGCCCTTGGCGAGGCTGTAGGTGCGGTTCAAATAAATGGCTTTGAATTTTCCGCTCATGGCCAGTTTGTTCGCGATGGCCTCGGAGAACTGATTATGTCCGGGAGTCTTGTCCACCTGCCCGGTGCCATGAATTTTCGTACCGTTGACCGAGCGCTCTGGACATTTTGCCAGGCCCAGAGGGTCGAACCAGGTTAATGGATTGGGAGCATAGGCATAGAAGTTCAGACCACCGGCCAACCCTATTGGGTCTGGAGTCGTGAAGCGTCCGATGTCCGGATCGTAGAAGCGCAGGGTGTTGTAGTGCAGACCCGTCTCGCGGTCCAGATACTGCCCTTGAAAGCGCAGATTCTGTTCTTCGATGTAATACGCTTCGCGGCTTTCCGCAGAGGTGTTGCCCCAGATTCGATATTGGGCCTGCCACACCGGGTGGCCATCGGTCTCTGTGAGCTGTTCGGGCAGCCCATTCACATTGTTGTGGTAGTAGCGGACTTTCTGCAGGTCGCCGCTGCCATCGATGCGGGCCAAGGGCTCATAACCGTCGTCGCTGTAGAGATAGAGGCTGGTCCGAGTGTGTCGCTGCTCTTGCAGCAGCCTCATGCCGTCCCAGTGGAAACGGACTTCACCAAGAGGAAAACCGTGAGTATCGTGCTGTGTTTTCTCGATTCGCCGGCCGAGCGGATCGTAGGTCATGCGCACGACATCTTCGCCGTGCGGGCCTCGGTTCCGGATCTCGATCAGCCGATGTTCGGCATCGTAGGCAAAGCGCTGTAGCCCTCGATGGCTGCTGATTTTTTCGATCATGCGGCCGAAGGCATCGTAGCGGTAGCGCTTGTCCTGATAGGTCAGGAGTTTGTTGTGCACCACCAGCCCTGCGGATTGCGCGGGGCCATCAAGCAAGTTGGCGGCGGCATCGTAGGCAAAGGTTTCGTTTTGCCTATGGGAGCTGTCCTGGCTGGCGATAATCCTGCCGGTGGCATCGTAGTGCAGCAATTGTCGATGTTGTCCGCTGGCATCACGTTCCATGCGACCGATCAGTTTGTCGCTGGGGTCGAAGTCGAACTGCTTCTGTGCTGAAGCTGGCAGTGCCCCAGGTTGATGATTCGGGCGAGTGATGCGCGAGCGCAGCCGGCCGTTTCGGTCATATTCGCTGCGAGTGCTGATTTGCCCTTGGGTGCGCAGCACCTCGCGATGCAGACGATCCCGTTCGAAGTCACTGATGACCTGTCCGTCGAGGTTGATCTGGTGCAAATGGCCGCTGCCGTAGTAAAGCCGATTGATCCAACGGCCGTCCGGCAACTGCGTCTGAATCAGATTGCCCAGTTCGTCATAGTGGTGCTGCAGGCTACCGGCCTGGCTGTCCTCGGCCAGCAACTGGCCCAGGGCATCGTAGGTAAAGCCGAGAGTTTGCTGGTTTCCGGCGTTATCGGTGAATTGCACCTGAGTCAGCTGGTGCCGCGGGTCATAACTGTATTGGGTCCGTCCGTCGTCCGTCACCTTGGCCAGCAGTCGGCCGAGGGCATCCCGCTCCAGCCTGTGGACAATGGGTTTGACCGGTGGCTCTAGCCCCCCTCCATGGTTTCCGGCGGGCGCAGGGGTCAGCTCGACCTGGGTGACAGCGTTGAGCGGATTGTATGAATAGTGGCGGACGCTGCCGTCCAGGTCATGTTGTTCGGTGAGCCGGTCGCCGGCATCCCAGCTAAAGCGATACCGTTCGCCGTTCTCATTGGTGAGTGCCTGGAGGCGACCGTAGTTGTCGTACGCGAATTGCACCTGCCGGCCGTGGGCGTCGATGCGCTGACGCACATGGCCACGTTGGTCGTATTGGTACCCGGTCGTATGCCCGGCGGGGTCCAGATAGCGTGTCAGCAGGCCGATGGAATCACGCTGGAACTGCTCCACCCGGCCATCGGGCAGTTGGCTCTGAAGGATTCGGCCCCGAGCATCGTGCTGGTATTGCACCCGTTCACCGAGGGCATCGGTGATGACGTGCAGATGACCTCGCCGATCGTAGGTGAACGACGTTGGGTAGCCTGAGCAATCGATATGTTTGATTACCTGCCCCTGGTCGTTCCATTGCAGGGTTTTGCGTTTGCCGATCGCATCAATGATTTCCACCACCTGCCCATGGGCGTCATGTCGGTAGCGCGTGACATGCCCCAATGGATCGGTCTGCTGGATGCAGTTACCGCGCGGATCGTAGCGGTAGCTCCAACTGTTGCCCGCCGCGTCGGTTTCCACCAGCGGTAGCGACCAGTGCTCAAGCCAGAGCGTCGAGTCTCGGTGACCGAGGGGGTCGACCGTCTCACTCAGGTTTCCAGCTTCGTCATAGCTGTACTGATACTGCCCACCCAGTGGGTCGGTGGCGCCGAGCAACTGGCGTTCTTCGTTCCATTGAAAGTGCCAGGTCTGCCCCAGGTTGTCGGTGTACTCGATAATTTGATGTTGCGGGTTCCATCTGCGCAGGCTGACGCGTTGTAAACCGTCGGCGATGCGCGTGATGCCTGCCTGCAGGTCGTAGTCGAACAGGTACTGCTCACCATCGTCGGTCCAATGCTTGACCACCCGCCATTCGACGTCATCCACACAGGCCCACTGATAAAAGCAACGCAGTCCGGTAGGCAACTGGTGCTCCACCATCCGCTGCCCTTGGTCATAGGCAAAGCGTCGCAGCACCTGGCCCTGCGGGTCGAGTACTGCGCACAGGTCGCCCTGCGTGTCGTAGCGATAAGCCGCGAGTACTTCCCGTTGCTGATCGGGGTACAGGCGCTCGATGGTTTCAACTCGATTTGCCCATTGCTCGCTGTAGGCCAGTTCGACCTGTATCAGGTCGAAAGTGTCGCGTATGCGCACAAGGCGCCCGGTACCGTCATAGTCGAAATAAAGGCGGTTTTCATTGCGGTCGCCGAGCTGGCTCAGGTGCAGATAGTCGGGGTTGAGCAGGCTGGGCTCGAGCAGGCGATAAAGGCCATCGTCACTTTCAATCAGCAGTTGTCCATTGCCATGGCGGCGCACGCACAGCCCTTCGCCCGGGCTGAAAACCGCGCCGCCCAGAGGAATCGAACCCAAGTCGATGCGGCGGGCCTGCTCATCGGTATAGATCAACCGTTCGCCACCCTCGGCGTGCCCTTCGATCTGCACGCTCACCTCATAAGGTACGCTCCAGCCCGCGCCGAACAGTCCATCACAACGCTGGTCCCGGCTGTTGTAGACGCGCTGCCAATCGATGGAAATCAGCCCCGGCAGGGCAAAATCCAGGTCGTCATCGCCACCCAGCACCTTGGCCCCAGTCGCCGCGTGCACCGGGTTCGGCGAACCCACCACTGCATTGGCCAGCGCCCCCATGGCCTGGCTGACCACAAACGAATTGACTCCCGCCAGCAACATGCACGGCAGGTTGGCCTTGAACGCGCCTTTGCCGCCCTTGAGCATCATCAGCGCGGTGACGGCCAAGCCCACGCCTGGGGTCTTGCCGCTGCGGATCTCGCGCACCACCACCGAGCCACCGCCGATGGTGACGTTGGACGAGACCATGCCGGCGGCGACGACTTTGGCGTCGCAGGTGCTGCGGTCGCCGCTGCGTACCGCGGGCTGGCCGTTGATGGTGACTTTTTCCGAGCCTTCGGCGAGAAACTGCGGCGGCATCGGTGGATGCTTCATGCAGGTCACCAGGTCCAGCGGCTTGGGCTCTGCGCCGGGGGCGGGGGTGGCGACGGTGGGGCGCCACATCTGCGAGAAGAACCCTTTGGCCATGTCCAGGAAACCAGGCTCTTCGGCCGGGGCCTGCGCCGACTCCGGCGCGGGCGGTTCTGCGCTTTCCGGCGTGCCTGACGGGACGACATGGGAGGGCACGGCGCCAGCGGCGCGGGCGGCCGGGATGTTGTTGGTCAGGGTGTCGGTGGAGCCGCTGAGGATGGTGGCCTGTACTGAGGGTGGAAACAGTGCGTTGCCTATCCAGTCGCACATTTTCGTCAGGCCTTTGTCGGCTCCGGTCTTGCTCATGGCCAGCCCGACGATCACCCCCACCACGGCGCCCAGCAGGCAGGCGCCGAGCCCGCCGGTGGCCACGGTGATGCCGGTCGCGGCCACCACGGCGGCGGTGGCCAGGGCGGTAATCGCGACGTTGGCCGCCACCTCCAGTACGCCGCTGAGGATGTCCGCCATCATCGAGCTGTGTTCGAGCCCGTCACCCAGGCGGGCGGCCCACAAAAGTGCGTCAGACATGCAGGCGGCTCGTCACTGAGGTCCGTCGAAGTTCAGGGAGCCCTTGATGATGGCCCAGTGTGCGGCGTCGGCGTCGTCCAGGGGCTGGGCCTTGACGTAACTGAGGGCGAGCATCTTGCGCGTGCCCGGCAGGACCAGGGCCAGCTGGCACTGAAATACCCGCTCGTTGCCCTTGTTGAACTGGCTGCGCAGCTCAAGGGCATCGACCTCTTGCGCGGTGCCGACACGCACCGCGACCCCGGGCTGATAACGCAGCTCCTGAACCTGTTGCTCGAGTTTCTTCAACTGGCTGTCGAAGCTGCCTTGCAGGGTTTCCCCCTCGGCCAGCAGGCTGCGACTGACGATCAGCGAAGTGCCCAGTTCCGGGAATTTGAGGATATTGATCGACGCGTCCAGCAGCTCGCTGGGCGGCAAGGCGAATTGGAATTCGTTGAGGCGATAGGTCATGGCGCGGGGCTCTGGTTAGGGGGTGCCCTTGGGCTTGGGAAACAGGGCGTCGACGCTGGCATCGATGCTGCCTTTGATGCCCTGGCCTTCAGGGCTCGCGCCGGCGCTGCCGCCGTTGTTCAGGTGCAGCACGCCGCCGGTGTTGAATTCGGCATCGCCCGAGGCATAGAAGCTGATCTGTTTGCCGGTGAGGTTGATCTGGCCGCTGGCGTTCAACTCCAGCACGCTCTCGCCGCAGACCAGGCGCAGGTTCTCGCCGACCTCGATGACATAGCTCTGGCTGATGCTGTCGGTCTTTTTGCCGCCCACCACCAGGATGTCCAGTTCCCCCACCGCGCGCAGGCGGGTCGAGCCGATGGTGACCGTTTCGTCACGGCCCACGCTCTTGTTCCGGTCATGCCCCACCGAATGGCTTTCATCGACCTCGACCACGATGTCCTGGTTGCGCTCGGCGTGGATGTACAGCTGCTCCTGGCCCTTTTTGTCTTCCATGCGGATTTCGTTGAAGTTGGCCGGGGTCCCGCCTTTGCTGGAGCGGCTTTTCATGCCGCTCTGGGTGGCGTTGGCGGGCAGGTCGTAGGGCACGCTCTGCTCGGCGTTGTACACGCGGCCGGTGATGATCGGGCGGTCGGGGTCGCCTTCGAGGAAGCTGACGATGACTTCCTGGCCGATCCGCGGGATCTGCATCGAGCCCCAGTTTTTGCCGGCCCAGGCCTGGGAGACGCGGATCCAGCAGGAGCTGTTTTCGTTGGACTGGTCGTGGCGGTCCCAGTAAAAGTGCACCTTGACCCGGCCGAACTGGTCGGTCCAGATTTCCTCGCCGCTGGGGCCGACCACGATCGCGGTCTGCGGGCCTTTGACGATGGGGCGGAGGGTCTCGGCCAGGGGCCGGAAGCTTTGCTGGGCGTCGATGCAGGTCAGGCCGCTTTCGAACTGCGCGCCGCCGCCACCGCCGCCCGACTCGAGGCTTTCCTGGACGATGGAGTAGCGCGCGCCGACGATCAGGTATTCGCGGTTCTGGTCATGGCGGCTGAAGCCGCTGAGGCTGAACAGATGACCGGAGCCGAGGCCGCGGGCGTTGCCGCTGAGTTCGACCCGTTCGTGCAGGCTTTGCAGGGCTTCGATGCGGGTGCGCGCGTAGTGTTCGCCGTCCTGGCTCTGGACGTAGGTGCCGGGGTAGTCGTACAGCGGGTAGTCGCCGGCGGTGTGCGGGCGCGGCATGACCGAGCGCACGTCGATCCGCGCGCTGGGGCGCTGGAAGTCGTAGTCGTTGAGTTCCAGGGAGCCAGGCTGGACTTGCTGCGCCAGGTGCCAGTCGAAAATATGATCGCGCTCGCGCTGCTGCTCGTCGCGCGGGTAGTAGGGCACCGCCTCATAGCCGGGGACGGTGCTGTGGGCGCCGTAGGCATCGGCCAGGACCAGCACGTGGCGGTCTTTTTCATGGCGAAAGAAGTAGTAGATGCCTTCCTGTTCCATCAGCCGGCTGACGAAGTCGAAGCTGTTTTCCCGGTACTGGACGCAGTATTCCCACTCGCGATAGGGCTGGCTGAGGGTGTCTTCGAAGTCGGAAAAACCCAGGTCGCGAAACACCTGCTTGATGATCTGCGGGATGCTCAGGTTCTGGAAAATCCGGCAGTCGGAGGTGCGGCTCAGCAGCCACAGCCAGGGGCGCAGGGTCACCTGGTAGCTGGCGAACTGGCCCAGATCGACATTCTGGCTGCAACGGGAAACGATGCCGTGGAAATGCCGCTCGCCACCGTCGTTCAGTTGCAGGCTCAGGCCCATGGGCTTACCCAGAAGCTGGTTGAGGTCGATGGCAGCGTCGTTCGAGGTCAGTTGCAGCTCATACTCGAACAGCCGCCCCAGCTCCTCGCCGCCGCCCATGTTTTTCAGCAGCAGAACATCCGGTCCCAAGGGACTGCTGATCTGTGCCAGCCGTGTGGATTGCGTGAATAACATGGCTTATCTCGTGAGATGCAATTGACCTGTAGCCGCAGGCTTGGGCAGCGGCGACATAATCCGTACCAACGTCAACCTGGCGCTTAAACCCCAACGTCACTGAACGCGTAATGCAATTCGTTATTGCGCTGGCTGATGCGCACTCCGGCCATTGGCTTGCCTTCGAGCATGCGCGTCAGGAATTCGCGGCTCATGTCCGGCAGCAGGCTGTTGGTGAGGATGGTGTCGATCATCCGCCCGCCGCTTTCGGTCTCGCTGCAGCGCGACACAATCAGATCGACCACCTCGTCGTCGAAGTCGAAGGCCACTTTGTGGGTGTTCTCCACACGCTTCTTGATCCGTCCCAGTTGCAGGCGGGTAATGGCCTTGAGCATGTCGTCGCTGAGCGGGTAGTACGGAATGGTCACCAGGCGCCCGAGCAGGGCCGGGGGGAAGATTTCCAGCAGCGGCTGGCGCAGGGCCTTGGCGATTTCCTCGGGCTCGGGGATGTTCTGCGGGTCCTTGCAGACCTGGGCGATCAGCTCGGTGCCGGCGTTGGTGGTGAGCAGGATCAGGGTGTTCTTGAAGTCGATCACCCGGCCTTCACCGTCCTCCATCACGCCCTTGTCGAACACCTGGAAGAAGATCTCGTGTACGTCCGGGTGGGCTTTTTCCACCTCGTCCAGCAGCACCACGCTGTAAGGTTTGCGCCGTACCGCTTCGGTCAGCACGCCGCCTTCGCCATAGCCCACATAGCCCGGCGGGGCCCCCTTGAGGGTGGACACGGTATGGGCTTCCTGGAACTCGCTCATGTTGATGGTGATGACGTTCTGCTCGCCGCCGTACATGGCTTCGGCCAGGGCCAGGGCGGTTTCGGTCTTGCCCACCCCGGAGGTGCCG
>Ga0302175_10000300_pt1 | contig 17444 bp, 12 predicted proteins | sample I_Fen_N3_3_FD_198791 | JGI IMG/M metagenome (GOLD analysis project Ga0302175, IMG submission 198791) | Peat permafrost microbial communities from Stordalen Mire near Abisko, Sweden - I_Fen_N3_3 | ecosystem: Environmental > Terrestrial > Soil > Wetlands > Permafrost | place: Sweden: Abisko... | reverse complement strand
GGCCGTGGCCGAGCACGGTGTTGACGTTTTCGTGGAGCAGCCCGGCGTCCAGCAGTTCGCGGATCAGGAACGACATGCCGCCCGCCGCCTGGAAGTGGTTGATGTCGGCTTTGCCGTTCGGGTAGACGTGGCTCAGGGTCGGCACGACTTCGGAGAGGTCGGCCATGTCCTGCCAGGTCAACTGGATGCCCGCCGCCATGGCGATGGCCGGCATGTGCAACGTGTGGTTGGTCGAGCCGCCGGTGGCGTGCAATGCCACGATGGAGTTGACCAGCGAGCGCTCGTCGACGATTTCGCCGATCGGCATGAAGTTGCCGTTCTGCTTGGTCAGACGCGTCACCTGATGCGCCGCTTCGCGGGTCAGGGCATCGCGCAACGGCGTGTTCGGGTTGACGAAGGACGCGCCCGGCAAGTGCAGGCCCATGACTTCCATCAGCAACTGGTTAGTGTTGGCGGTGCCGTAGAACGTGCAGGTGCCAGGGCTGTGGTAGGAATTCATTTCCGACTCCAGCAGCTCTTCGCGGCTGGCCTTGCCTTCGGCGTAGCGCTGGCGCACATCGGCTTTCTGCTTGTTGGAAATGCCCGAGACCATCGGCCCGCCCGGGACGAAGATCGTCGGCAGATGACCGAAACGCAGCGCGCCCATCATCAGGCCCGGCACGATCTTGTCGCAGATGCCGAGCATCAGCGCGCCGTCGAACATGTTGTGGGACAACGCCACCGCCGTGGACAACGCGATCACTTCGCGGCTCGGCAGGCTCAGTTCCATGCCGGGCTCGCCCTGGGTCACGCCATCGCACATGGCCGGGGTACCGCCGGCGAACTGGCCGACCGAGCCGATTTCGCGCAGGGCTTTTTTGATCTGTTCAGGGAAGACTTCGTACGGCTGGTGCGCCGAGAGCATGTCGTTATATGACGAAACAATCGCGATGTTCGCGGAGTTCATCATCCGCAGGCTGTTCTTGTCTTCCGTGCCACACCCGGCCACGCCATGGGCGAAGTTGGCGCATTGCAGCTTGCCGCGCATCGGACCGTCGCTGGCAGCGCCGCGAATGAGCGCAAGGTAAGCCTCACGAGTTGCACGGCTGCGGGCGATAAGCCGTTCGGTGACCTCAAGGACGCGGGGATGCATGTGTAGAACTCCAGGCTAACGGATGTGGCGACCTGATTGTCTATGCTGATCAAGGGCCGTTGTCGATGGGCTGACGGGCGGTTTCTTGATCGATCGGACCAGTTGATTCAGGTCACTCGTTGTAGATTGAACAAAATATTGCCATTAAAAAGGCTTGTTTTCTATTTTTATGCGAATAATCTTGTAATTCCAACAACAAAACGACGGCGGCGCTGTTAAATGACTCTTCGAATCGCAATCAATGGTTTTGGCCGAATTGGCCGTAACGTCCTGCGCGCACTCTATACCCAAGGCTATCGCCAGGATCTGCAGATCGTCGCCATCAATGATTTGGGCGACAGCTCGATCAACGCTCATCTGCTCAAGTACGACACCGTTCACGGTACTTTCGACGCTGATGTCCAGCACGATAACGAAAGCCTGACCGTCAACGGCGACCGCATTTCGGTCAGCGCCATTCGTAACCCGGCTGAACTGCCATGGGCCGCCGAGAAGATTGACGTGGTATTCGAATGCACCGGTCTGTTCACCGACCGTGCCAAAGCCGCCGCGCATATTACGGCCGGCGCGCGCAAAGTGATCATCTCGGCCCCGGCCAAAGGCGCTGACGCCACCGTGGTTTATGGGGTGAACCACGACATTCTGCGCCAGTCGCACCAGATTATTTCCAACGCCTCGTGCACCACCAACTGCCTGGCCCCGGTGGCCCAGGTGCTGCACCGTGAACTGGGCATCGAAAGCGGTCTGATGACCACGATCCACGCCTACACCAACGACCAGAACCTGACCGACGTCTACCACACCGACCCGTACCGCGCGCGTTCGGCCACCCAGAACATGATCCCGAGCAAAACCGGCGCCGCTGAAGCGGTGGGCCTGGTGCTGCCGGAACTGGCGGGCAAACTGACCGGCATGGCGGTGCGTGTGCCGGTGATCAACGTGTCGCTGGTGGACCTGACCGTGCAGCTCAAGCGCGAAGCGTCGGCCGATGAAGTGAATGCGCTGCTCAAAGAAGCCGCCCAGCATTCCAAAATTCTTGGCTACAACACCCTGCCGCTGGTCTCCAGCGACTTCAACCACAACCCGCTGTCGTCGATCTTCGACGCCAACCACACCAAGTCCAGCGGCAAGCTGCTCAAGGTGTTGGCCTGGTACGACAACGAGTGGGGCTTCTCCAACCGCATGCTCGATAACTGCCTGGCGCTGTGTAACGCGGAATAAGCCACAGCTTATTTTCGTATTGGCACGACGTCATTACGTGCCAAAGCGCGGACCTGTAGGAGCTGCCGAAGGCTGCGATCTTTTGATCTTGTTTCTCAGCGATCCCGGAAAGATCAAGATCAAAAGATCGCAGCCTTCGGCAGCTCCTACGCGGCGTATTACGCCTGGGAGCAGCATTCGATGATCGGTATCAGCTTCACGCAAAAGACCCTGGCGGCGCGCAAGCGTATCGCCCTGGTCGCCCATGACCACTGCAAAGTGTTTTTGCTGGAATGGGCCGAGCGACAAAAAGACAAACTCGCGCAACATGAATTGGTCGCCACCGGCACCACGGGGTTGTTGTTGCAACAACGCCTCGACCTGCCCGTGGAAAGCATGATCAGCGGCCCGTTGGGCGGCGACCAGCAACTCGGCGCCCGCATCGCCGAGCAGCGGGTCGACATGCTGGTGTTCTTCTGGGACCCGTTCGAACCGCAGCCCCATGACCCGGACATCAAGGCATTGCTGCGGGTCGCGGCGGTCTGGAACATCCCGGTGGCCTGCAACGAATGCAGCGCCGATTACCTGTTGAGCAGTCCGTTGATGGATCAGGTGCACACGCACCGGATTCCGGATTACGCGACCTATCTGGCGGGTCGCGGTTAACGCTTTGCAAATCAGCACTTGACCATTTGAGCGGATGATAAGCATTATCATTCGCTCAAAATGGATCAGGTCCTCCTGTGAGTCAATCGCGCTTCAATCACGTCTTCATTGCCCAGCGGGTTTCCCTGCTGCGCACCCTGGAGCGGATGGTCAACAATCACAGCACCGCCGAAGACCTGTTGCAGGAAACCTACCTGCGCGTGACGCGGGCGCTCAGTGAACGGGCCATCGATCACCTCGAACCCTTCGTGTTCCAGACTGCCCGCAACCTGGCGCTGGACCATTTGCGTGCGCGACGCATTCAATCGCGGACCCTGCTCGACGACGTCCCGCCGGAGGTGGTGGAAAGCATCGCCGCCCCCGTCAGCAGTGCCGAGGACGCCGCCCATGCCGAACAATTGCTGGAGCGTTTGAACGTGAGCCTCAGTGAACTCAGCAACCGTCAGCAGCAGATTTTCATCCTCAGCCGCCTGCATGGGCACAGTTATCTGGAGATCGCCGAGAAGCTCGACGTCTCGTTGAGCACCGTGCAAAAAGAGCTGAAGCTGATCATGGCGATTTGCATCGGTGTCGCAGAACGGCTAAATGCCGACTGAGCCTGTAGGTTTTTTCTGTAAGTGCCTTGAGCGACTGCGCAGGCCTTGCGGCTTTGCTACCCTTGCCGCACTTTCAAGCTTCACTAAAAAACAGCCGTGCACAGACACTGCCGAGGAAACACCGTGACGGACACCCACCGCTCCTCAGCGCCCTCCCCGGCGCGGGACCCTGCAAGCGCGATGGATCAGGCCCTGGACTGGCTGATCGTGCTGGGCAGTCCGAGCGAAGAACAAACCCGACAATTCCACGCCTGGCTCGCCGCCGATCCCTTGCACGCCGAAGCGTTCGCCAAGGCCCAGGCGATCTGGGACGGCCCGCTGGTCATCCAGTGCGCGCAAAGCCTCGCCGCCAAACCTGCGAAGGTCAGCGTGTTGTCACGCCTGCGCCCGCACTGGAAGCCGTTGGCCACGGCGGCGGTGTTGATCCTCGGGTTGTTCAGCTTCAGCAATTTGCCGATGCGCCTGCAGGCCGATCACCTGACCGTGGTCGGTGAGCGCCAGCGTCTGCAACTGGAGGACGGCTCCAAAGTCCTGCTCAATACCAATTCGGCCTTCTCCAGCACCATCAACGACCAGCAGCGTGTCGCCCGGTTGTATCAGGGCGAAGCGTTCTTCGAGGTACCGGCCAACCGTGGCCAGCCGCTGGAAATCGATGCGGGGCCGGTCAAGGCCAGCGTGCGCGACACCGCGTTTGCCGTGCGTTACCTCGACGGCGTGGCGCAGGTTCGGGTGCAGCGCGGCGATGTGGATTTGCGCGCCACCCGTGACGATGCGCGCGTGCGGCTGACGGCCGGCGAAAGCATCCGCATCGGCCCCAACGGTTTCGACCGCCCGGCCAAGCTCGATGCCGCCACCGACCTGGCGTGGGTCCAGGGCCGACTGGTGTTCGAAAACTGCCCGATGAGCCAGGTGCTGGCGGAACTGCGGCGCTACTACCCGGGCTGGATCATCAACACCAACGAGCAGTTGGCCGACGTCGCCGTCACCGGTAATTACCGTCTCGACCAGCCGCTGGACGTGGTCCGTTCCCTCGCCCACATCACTTCTGCAAGGCTCCAGGAGTTTCCCGCTCTGGTGATCTTGAACTAAATGAGAATTATTTTTACTCGATAGCCGAAGCTCGTACGTCTCGTTATAGCCAATGCAATTGATTCGCATCTATCGATGCCAATCTGCACCTATAAAGATTCGTGCGACACGGAGCACTATCGATGTCCTCTCGCCTCACCCGCCAAGCGTCTTCACCTTCCCGCGTGCTGTCACTGCTGACTGCCGCCATCCTGATGGCCGGCGCCGCGCCGCTCATGGCGGCCACTGCCGCCGAGCAGCCGAGCCGTAACATGGGCGATTACTCGTTCGCCATTCCTCAGCAGTCGCTGGTGTCGGCACTCAATGCCTTTACCACCGTGACCGGCTGGCAGGTCGGCTTGCCGGCCGAACTGGCGCAAGGCGTTGCCTCGCCGGGTGTGCGCGGTTCGCTGTCGCCGGAAAAAGCCCTGGATCGCCTGTTGGTGGGGACCAACCTCGGCTATCGCAAACTGGGCAATAACAACATCGTGCTGGAAAAGCGCAGCAACAGCGGTGCCCTTAACCTGCAACAGGTGACCATCAGCGCCACCCGCCAGGAACAGAGCATCGACAGCGTGCCGGCCACCGTCACCGTTCAGACCCGCGAAGATCTGGACCGCAACAACGTCAACAACATCAAGGATCTGGTGCGCTACGAGCCCGGTGTTTCAGTGGGCGGTGCCGGCCAACGCGCCGGACTGACCGGCTACAACATCCGTGGCATCGACGGCGACCGCGTGCTCACCCAGGTCGACGGCGTGCAAGTGCCCGACAGCTTCTTCAACGGCCCTTACGCCCAGACCAACCGCAACTACGTCGACCCGGAGATCGTCAAACGCGTCGAAATCCTTCGCGGCCCGGCCTCGGTGCTCTACGGCAGCAACGCCATCGGCGGCGCCGTCAGCTACTACACCCTCGACCCGGACGACATCATCAAGCCTGGCAAAGACGTCGGCGCCCGGTTGAAGACCGGCTACAGCTCGGCGGACGATAGCTGGCTGACCTCTGGCACCGTCGCCGGCCGCACCGGCGACTTCGACGGCTTGCTGCACTTGAGCCAGCGCAATGGCCATGAAACCGAATCCTATGGTGAAACCGGCGGCACCGGGCTGAACCGCACCGAGGCCAACCCCGAGGACGTGCGCACCACCAACGTGCTGGCCAAACTGGGCTGGAACTACGCCGACGACGCGCGCCTGGGCCTGACCTACGAGCACTACAAGGACGACCGCGACACCAATCAACTGAGCGCGGTCGGTGGCCCGTTCAACGCCGGACGCGGTTTCGGTTTCTACAAATCCCGCACCGGCAACGACACCGTCACCCGCGAACGTTTTGGCATCGAGCACAGCTTCGGCCTGGACACCGCGCTGGCCGACAACATCAAGTGGTCGCTGAACTACCAGATCGCCAAGACCGACCAGAGCACCGAAGAAATCTACGCCCCATCGCGCACCGTGCTGCGTGAACGCAACACCAATTACAAGGATCGCCAATGGGTGTTCGATGCCCAGGCCGACAAATCCTTCGCCATTGCTGACACCGATCACACCGTCACCTACGGCACCACCCTCAAACAGGACAAAGTCACCGGCCTGCGCACCGGCAGCGGCACCTGCCTGACCGTGGCCGGCGCGTGCCGCGTCATCGGCGCCCCGAGCGCCACGGACACCCTGAAACCGGCCAGCGACTTCCCGGACCCGACCATCAACAGCTACAGCCTGTTCGCTCAGGATCAGATCAGTTGGGGCAACTGGACCTTCCTGCCCGGCGCGCGTTATGACTACACCCAGCTCACGCCGCACATCACCAGCGAGTTCCTGGCCACCGCCGACCAGAGCGGCAACGGTGTGATCAGCGACGACACCAAGACCTGGCATCGTCTGTCGCCGAAGTTCGGCACCACGTACAGCTTTAACGATAACTACACTTGGTACGGCCAATACGCCGAAGGCTTCCGTACCCCGACGGCCAAGGCTTTGTACGGCCGCTTCGAAAACCTGGCCGGGGGTTATCAGGTCGCGCCGAACCCGGATCTGGAACCGGAAAAAAGCAAAAGCTATGAAACCGGCCTGCGCGGCAACTTTGAGGCGGGCACCTTCGATGTGGCGGTGTTCTACAACAAGTACCGCGACTTCATCGACGAGAACGCAATCACGCCCGGCTACACCGAGACCACGTTCCAGAGCAACAACATCAAACACGCCACCATCAAGGGCGTGGAGCTCAAGGGTCGCCTGAACCTCGACACCTTCGGCGCACCGAGCGGCCTGTACACCCAAGGCTCGGCGTCGTACCTGTATGGCCGTAACGATGACACTGGCCAGCCGCTGAACAGCATCAACCCGCTGACCGGCGTGTTCGGCCTCGGTTACGACCAGGACAACTATGGCGCGCTGTTGAGCTGGACCCTGGTCAAGCGCAAGGACCGCGTCGACAGCACCAGTTTCAAAACCCCGGACGGCACCAGCACCCAATTCAAGACCCCGGGTTATGGCGTGCTCGACCTGGCCGGTTTCTACAAGGTCACCGACGATGTGACCGTCAACGCCGGCCTCTACAACCTGACCGACAAGAAATACTGGCAGTGGGATGACGTGCGCGGCTACGACAGCGTCGGCGAAGCCTCGGTGACCCAACCGGCCAACCTCGATCGCCTGACTCAGCCGGGTCGTAACTTCGCGATCAACCTGGTCTGGGACATCTGACCCTGAACACCTCGCTGCGACACATTTGTTAATGAGTCGCCGTGAGTTTTTTTTACGCTCAGGCGTCTTCTTGTTCGTCTCGTTACCAAGTGCCTCTTTTTCTCAAGGATTTTCCATGACCTCCCCGGACACTGCTCAACGCCCAGCCCTGCGTTCGCAACGTTTGAACCAGATCACTCACGAGCCACATAGCAAACTCGATACCTTGGTCAAGGCTCACGCACCGTTCGAAACCCAGGCCAACTTCGCCCGTTTCGTGGTCGCGCAGTACTTGTTTCAGTCGGAACTGGTGTCGCTGTACAACGATGCCGAACTGACCGCCATCGTCCCCGACCTGCCGGCACGCTGCCGCGCCGAAGCGGCCAAGGCTGACCTGGCCGATCTCGACACCGAAGTTCCGGCACCGGTGGCTGGCGCGGTAAACAACCCGAGCAAAGCCTCGGCCCTGGGCTGGTTGTTTGTCTCCGAAGGCTCGAAACTCGGCGCGGCGTTTCTGATCAAGCGCGCCGTAGGCCTGGGCTTGAGCGACACCTTCGGCGCCCGTCACCTCGGCGAGCCGGCCGGTGGCCGTGCGGAAGGCTGGAAGAGCTTCGTCAAAACCCTCGATGCGCTGGAATTCAGCGCTGAGGAAGAAGCTGAAATCGAGCAGGCTGCGGTTGATGCGTTCAACCGTTTTACCGTGCTGCTGGAACAGGCCTACACCCCGGAACTCGCTTAACAACACCTTCGCAGGTACGCTGGCACCTGACGGGGATATCCCCGTGTAGGAGCTGGCGAAGCCTGCGATCTTTTGATCCTGATTCTCCTGTGTCCCAAAAAAGATCGCAGCCTTCGGCAGCTCCTACCACCATGCCCCACAAACCTCTAGCCTCCTCCAAACTCGTCCGTCTCCTGTTCGGCCTGCTGGCCTACGTCAGCCTGGGCATCGGCTTGATTGCGATTGTCGTGCCGGGCCTGCCGACCACCGAATTCATTCTGCTCGCCGCCTGGGCCGCGACCAAGAGTTCACCGCGCCTGAGTGCCTGGCTGGAAAACCATCGGTTGTTCGGGCCCATCCTGTGCAACTGGCGCAACGGCAAAATCATCGCCCGCCGGGCCAAGGTCAGCGCCACCGTCAGCATGTTGCTGTGCGCCGGTTTGATGCTGCTGATGCTCGATCACGGCTGGCCGATTTACCTGGCGATCGCCGGCATGAGCCTGGGCAATCTGTGGATCTGGTCGCGCCCCGAATCGGCGCCACAACCTTCCTGAAACCTGCACATCTCCCTCGCCACACAATCACCGCAAATCACCTGATTTTCAGCCTCTTTTCAGGGTATTTCCCCGCGCAAACGGTCAACTGCTACCGCTCGTCGGCGTGCCATTCATGCGAGCCCTGCCCGCGCCGATGTGCATTAAATGGCGCTGAATGGACTTGGCGGACGGGAGTACTCCCGTTTCTTGGCCAACACCTCATCCATTTGCGAGTTCGCCCTATGTTCGACTCTCTGTCCATCCGCCTGAAAATCGTCCTGTTGTCCGGCCTGTGCCTGCTCGGCGTCGTCGCCCTGATCGTCGGCATGAACATGTACCAGACCAATCAGAATGACGAACTGGTCAACGCCTCCAGCAGCAAGATGCTCACCGCCAGCGTCCAGGACCTGCTCCAGGCCAAAGCCGCCGAGCAAGCCGTGCGGGTGCAGAAGACCTTCGGTGAAAGCCTGCTGGTGGTCACGGCCCTGGGCGATCAGATCAAGGACATGCGCACCATGGCCGCCAAGCGTTCGCTGGACGCCGGGGCCCTGCGCGAAGAGTTGAACCAGAGCCTGAAAACCGCGTTCGAGCGCAACGGCAAAGTGCTGGGGATCTGGCTCGCGTTCGAACCCAACGGGCTGGACGGCAAGGACAGCGAGTTCGCCAATGACGCGGCCCGCCAGTCCAACGAATCCGGGCGTTTCGCCAGTTACTGGAGCCGCGCGGGCGGGGTCGGGTTGAACACGATCATGGTCGAAGACGACATGACCAAAACCACCCTGAGCCTCAGCGGTACGCCGTACAACAGTTGGTACACCTGCCCCCGCGACAACAAGCGCACCTGCCTGCTCGACCCGTATTCCGACACCGTGGGCGGCAAGGAAGTGCTGATGACCACCATTTCCGTCCCACTGTTGGTAGACGGCAAGGCCATTGGCGTGGTTGGCGTCGACATTGCCCTCGACGCATTGCAAGCGGCGGCGGTGGATTCCCAGCGTGAATTGTTCAACGGTGCCGGCCACATGCTGATCGTCTCCGGCAGCGGCGTGCTCGCCGGTTACAGCGTCGACGCCAGCAAGGTCGGTAAAAGCATCGGCGACACCTTGGGTGCCGATGGCAAGGAAGCCCTGCAATTGCTCAGCGGCGGCTCGCCAAAGATTCTTGAACAGGGCGACCTGATTCGCTCGGTGTACCCGGTCAGCCCGATCCCCGATTCAAAAGCCTGGGGCGTGGTGATCGACCTGCCGAAGCAAGTGTTGCTGGCCGACTCGGTGAAGCTGCAAGCGGTGCTCGATGACGCGCAACAAACCGGCACGATCAAGGCGTTGCTGGTGGCAGTCGCGGCGGGCCTGGTTGGGCTGCTGCTGATCTGGCTGACTGCGTCGGGCGTTACTCGGCCGATCAACAGCGTGGCGCAAATGCTCAAGGCAATCGCCAGCGGCGACGGCGACCTGACCCAGCGTCTGAACTACAGCAAAAAAGACGAACTCGGCGAACTGGTGAGCTGGTTCAACCGCTTCCTCGACAAGCTGCAACCGACCATCTCGCAGATCAAGCAAAGCATCACCGACGCCCGTGGCACCGCCGACCAGTCTTCGGAAATCGCCCGCCAAACCAGCGAAGGCATGCAGGTGCAGTTCCGCGAAATCGACCAGGTCGCCACCGCGTCCAACGAAATGAGCGCCACCGCCCACGACGTCGCCAACAGTGCGTCGAACGCCGCCAACGCGGCCAAAGGCGCCGACCAGTCGGCCCGCGATGGCATGCAGATCATCGAGCGCAGCACCCGGGACATCAACTTGCTGGCCGACGAAGTCAGCAAAGCCGTGACCGAAGTCGAAGCCCTGGCGGTGAACAGCGAACAAATCGGTTCGGTGCTGGAAGTGATCCGCAGCATCGCCGAACAAACCAACCTGCTGGCGCTCAACGCAGCGATTGAAGCGGCCCGTGCCGGGGAAAGCGGTCGCGGTTTTGCGGTGGTGGCCGATGAAGTGCGCAACCTGGCCAAACGCACCCAGGACTCGGTGGAAGAAATCCGCATCGTGATCGAACGCATCCAGACCGGCACCCGTGGCGTGGTCGCGACCATGCATTCGAGCCAGACCCAGGCCCACAGCAACGCCGGGCAAATCCAGCAAGCGGTCCAGGCCCTGGGCAAAATCAGCGAGGCGGTCACGGTGATCAGCGACATGAACCTGCAAATCGCCAGCGCCGCCGAACAGCAAAGCGCCGTGGCCGAAGAGGTCAACCGCAACGTCTCGGCGATCCGCACCGTCACCGAGACCCTGACCGGGCAAGCCACCGAATCGGCGCAGATCAGCAGCCAGCTCAATGCATTGGCGACCCACCAGATGAAATTGATGGATCAGTTCCGCGTTTAGCCTTTGAAAGATCGCAGCCTTCGGCAGCTCCTACACCGATCTCCGTAGGAGCTGCCGAAGGCTGCGATCTTTTGATCTTTTGCACTATGCTGCCCTCTCATTCCGGAGGGCCTTCGATGACTGGTTTACTCACGTCCATTCAAGCCGCACTCGGCTTGCCGCACACTCCAATTCCCTTCATGTCGAGCGGCGCCCTGCCCTCGGCGTTTGCCGTCACCGACCTGGCCTGCGCCAGCATTGCCGCCGCCGGCCAGGCTGTCAGCGAGCTGCTGCATGCGCAAACCGGCCGCGTGCCCGGCCTTGAAGTCGACCGTCGCCTCGCTTCGTTCTGGTTTGCCACCTCGATTCGCCCGCAGGGCTGGAGCGTGCCGCCGCTGTGGGACCCGGTCGCCGGAGACTACGCGACGCAGGACGGCTGGATTCGCCTGCACACCAACGCCCCGCATCACCGCGCCGCCGCTGAAAGCGTGCTCGGTGCGTGTGCTGACCGGGCGGCCATGGAAAGCCAAGTGGCGAAGTGGGCCAAAACCGATCTGGAACTCGCCGTGGTCGAGGCCGGTGGCTGCGCCGCCGAAATGCGCACCTGGGCGCAATGGCAGGCCCATCCCCAAGGCATCGCAGTGAACGCCGAGCCGTTGATTCAATTCACCGCCGGCAGTCACCCAAACCCCCAACCGTGGCAAGGCTCGGTGGCGCGACCACTGGCCGGGATCAAGGTGCTGGATTTGACCCGCGTACTCGCCGGCCCCGTCGCCAGCCGTTTCCTCGCGGGGCTCGGCGCCGACGTATTGCGCATCGACCCGCCGACCTGGAACGAGCCCGGCGTCGTCCCGGAAGTCACCCTCGGCAAACGCTGCGCACGTCTGGACTTGCACGACCCGGCTGACCGCGCGGTGTTCGAAAATTTGCTCAAGGACGCCGACATTCTGCTGCACGGCTACCGCGCCGATGCGCTGGAACGACTGGGTTATGGCGTCAGTAAGCGCCAGCAACTGGCCCCCGGTTTGATTGATGTCAGCCTCAACGCCTACGGCTGGAGTGGGCCGTGGCAGAACCGCCGGGGCTTCGACAGCCTGGTGCAGATGAGCAGCGGGATTGCCGAGGCCGGCCAGCAGTGGAAGAAGGCCGAGATACCAACCCCGTTGCCGGTGCAGGCGCTGGATCACGCCACCGGGTATTTGATGGCGGCAGCGGCGATCACGTTGTTGGGGCGTGGCGGTTCGGCCCGGTTGTCGTTGGCGCGGACGGCGAAGTTGTTGATCGAGAATGGCCCAGGGACTGATGAGCCGCTGCGGGCGGAGGATGAAAACGATCAAGGCCTGCTGATAGAACAAACACCTTGGGGGCCGGCGCATCGGCTGCACGTACCGCTGAAGATCACCGGGACGCCGTTGCAGTGGGCCATTCCGGCTGCGGAATTGGGTTCCCATCGCGCGCAGTGGTGGTGATCTTCAGATAGCGTTCGCGAGCAAGCCCGCTCCCACAGGGGCTGTGGGAGCGGGCTTGCTCGCGAAGAGGCCGGCCCCGCCACCACAAATCCCGCCCCTGCTCACAATGACAACAACCCGCTATACAACCCATACGCCGCCAGCCCCGCCCCGCTGACGACACAGGCAAAAATCCCTTTCTCGACATGGGTGAACAACGGTTCACCCTGCTCGCGTTTGGCCTTGGCGAACAGGATCACTCCGGGCGCGTAAAGCAGCGCCGACAGCAGCAGGTACTTCACCCCGCCGGCATACAACAACCACACCGCATAGCTCAACGCGATACCGCCAATCAGCAGGTCTTTGGTGCGCTCGGCCGAAGCGTGTTCGTAGGTTTCGCCGCGCCCGCTCAACAGCACCGCATAGGCCGCCGACCACAGGTACGGCACCAGAATCATCGAGGAAGCGAGGTAGATAAGGCTGGTGTAAGTGCCGGCGGAGAACAGGGTGATCAACAGGAAAATCTGGATCATGGAATTGGTCAGCCACAGCGCATTGACCGGCACATGGTTGGCGTTTTCCTTGGTCAGGAACGCCGGCATGGTTTTGTCTTTCGCCGTGGCGAAGAGGATCTCGGCGCAGAGCAACGCCCAGGACAGCAGCGCCCCGACGAGGGAAATCGCCAGGCCGATGCTGATCAGCAGCGCGCCCCAGGGGCCGACGATACGCTCCAGTACCGAGGCCAGCGACGGGTTCTGCAACGCGGCCAGTTCCGGCTGGCTCATGATCCCCAGCGACAGCACATTCACCAGCACCAGCAGCGCCAACACCCCGAGAAAACCGATGACCGTCGCCCGCCCCACGTCAGCACGTTTTTCCGCCCGGGCCGAGTACACGCTGGCCCCTTCGATGCCGATAAACACGAACACCGTCACCAGCATCATGTTGCGCACCTGGTCCATCACCCCGCCGAAGTTCGGGTTGCTCTCGCCCCAGATGTCACGGGTAAAAATGTCAGCCTTGAACGCCACGGCGGCGATGACGATGAACATAATCAGCGGCACGATCTTCGCCACGGCGGTCAGTTGGTTGATGAACGCCGCCTCCTTGATCCCGCGCATCACCAGAAAATGCACCGACCACAACAACACCGACGCGCAGCCGATGGCGATCGGCGTGTTGCCCTGGCCAAAGATCGGGAAGAAATAACCGAGGGTGCTGAACAGCAAGACGAAATAGCCGACGCTGCCCATCCACGCGCTGATCCAGTAACCCCAGGCCGAAGAGAACCCCATGTAGTCGCCGAACCCGGCCTTGGCGTAGGCGTATACGCCGGAGTCCAATTCAGGCTTGCGATTGGCCAGGGTCTGGAACACAAATGCCAGGGTCAACATACCGACAGCGGTGATCGCCCAGCCAATCAATACCGCTCCGGCATCGGCCCGGGCCGCCATGTTTTGCGGCAGGGAGAAGATCCCGCCACCCACCATCGACCCGACCACCAGGGCGATCAACGCGCTCAGGCGTAGCTTTTGCGTCGGTTGCGACATTCCTGCATTCCTCTTTATTGAACTGAATCTGTGGCGAGGGGCCCCCTCACCACAACAAACCCCTGGCCACAGCAACCGTCACACAATTGAATTTAACTAAATAGATAAGGCGTTATTACGTTTATTAATTAACGCCCATGAACGCCTCTTATTTATAGCCGATCAATCTATCGCTATTGGCGTATAGCAGTTTTATGTGTCAATCCTGATAAAGCAATTCTGTACTGAAAACAGACACCAAAAAGTTGCGAAAACCAGAATACGAACTAGCTTAAAAAGCTCCATGCACTACGGGTTATACCCGTTCGATCTATCCAAGCCGTCTGGAATGGGCTTTCCAGCGATACCTTTATGCCGGCGAAAAGTTCATAAGTCTTTCATTAACAATGGAATGTGCCCATGCACTGATCTATGTCAGCTAATTGCACAGTTAACAGATTTAATCTGTTGTCTCTCTTCTCCTGCATTGGAGTCATGCAATGTCTGAATCCCCCGGAAAACTGAAACTCGGCGCGCTGGTTGCGTTAGTGGTTGGCTCAATGATTGGTGGCGGGATCTTCTCCCTGCCGCAAAACATGGCGGCCAGTGCTGACGTCGGCGCCGTATTAATTGGTTGGGCCATTACTGCCGTTGGCATGCTGACCCTGGCGTTCGTCTTTCAAACCCTCGCCAACCGCAAACCTGACCTGGACGGCGGTGTGTACGCCTACGCCAAGGCCGGTTTCGGTGACTACATGGGTTTCTCGTCAGCCTGGGGTTATTGGATCAGTGCCTGGCTGGGTAACGTCGGCTACTTCGTGTTGCTGTTCAGTACCCTCGGCTACTTCTTCCCGATTTTCGGCGAAGGCAACACGGTCGCGGCGGTGATCGGCGCCTCGGTGCTGCTCTGGGCCGTGCACTTCCTGGTATTGCGCGGGATCAAGGAAGCGGCGTTCATCAACCTGGTGACCACCGTCGCCAAGGTCGTGCCGTTGCTGCTGTTTGTATTGATCGCCGTGTTCGCGTTCAAACTGGACATCTTCACCGCTGATATCTGGGGCGCAAAAAACACCAGCCTGGGCAGTGTGATGAATCAGGTGCGCAACATGATGCTGGTCACCGTCTGGGTGTTCATCGGCATCGAGGGCGCGAGCATCTTCTCGGCCCGCGCGGAAAAACGCAGCGACGTCGGTAAAGCCACCGTGATCGGTTTCATCACTGTGCTGTTGTTCCTTGTGCTGGTGAACGTGTTGTCCCTGGGCATCATGACCCAACCGGAACTGGCCAAGTTGCAGAACCCGTCGATGGCGGCGGTGCTGGAACATGTGGTCGGTCACTGGGGCGCGGTGCTGATCAGCATCGGCCTGATCATTTCCTTGCTCGGTGCCTTGCTGTCCTGGGTGCTGCTGTGTGCGGAGATCATGTTCGCCGCCGCCAAGGACCACACCATGCCGGCGTTTTTGCGCCGCGAAAATGCCAACCATGTACCGGCCAACGCGCTGTGGCTGACCAACGCGATGGTGCAGATATTCCTGATCATCACCCTGTTCTCGGCCAGCACTTACCTGTCGCTGATCTACCTCGCCACCTCGATGATTCTGGTGCCGTACCTGTGGTCGGCAGCCTATGCCCTGCTGCTGGCGGTACGCGGCGAGACTTATGAAAAGGCCCTGGCCGAACGCAAGAAAGACCTGACCATCGCCGGCATCGCCGTGATCTACGCGGTCTGGCTGCTGTACGCCGGCGGCATCAAATACCTGCTGCTCTCCGCTTTGCTCTACGCCCCCGGCGCGATCCTGTTCGCCAAAGCCAAGATGGAAGTGGGCAAACCGGTTTTCACCAATGTCGAGAAGCTGATTTTCGCTGCTGTTGTCGTGGGCGCCCTGGTGGCGGCTTACGGGCTGTACGACGGCTTCCTGACCCTGTAACACCTGATTGATTTGTCATCTGGAGGATCACTGTAATGACCACGGAAAAAGTTAAGTACGGCGTACATTCCGAAGCCGGCAAACTGCGCAAAGTCTTGGTTTGCTCCCCCGGCCTGGCCCACCAGCGGCTGACCCCGAACAACTGCGACGAATTGCTGTTCGATGACGTGCTGTGGGTCGCCCAGGCCAAGCGTGACCATTTCGATTTCGTCACCAAAATGCGTGAACGCAACATCGACGTGCTGGAAATGCACAACCTGCTGACCGACATCGTTGCGATCCCGGAAGCCCTGGACTGGATTCTTGAACGCAAGATCACCGCCAATTCGGTGGGCCTGGGCCTGGTCAACGAAGTCGGTTCGTGGCTGCGCAGCCTGGAGCCGCGCAAGATCGCCGAGTTCCTGATTGGCGGTGTGTCCGCCGATGACCTGCCGAACAGCTTCGGCGGCAAGACCATCGAGATGTTCCGCGACTTCCTCGGCCACTCCAGCTTCATTCTGCCGCCACTGCCCAACACCCAGTTCACCCGCGACACCACCTGCTGGATCTACGGTGGCGTGACCCTGAACCCGATGTACTGGCCGGCGCGCCGTCAGGAAACCCTGCTGGCCAGCGCCATCTACAAATTCCACCCCGAGTTCACCAATGCCGACTTCCAGGTCTGGTACGGCGACCCGGATCAGGAACACGGCAACGCGACGCTGGAGGGCGGCGACGTGATGCCAATCGGCAATGGCGTGGTGTTGATCGGCATGGGCGAACGTTCGTCCCGCCAGGCCATCGGCCAATTGGCGCTGAACCTGTTCAAGCACAAAGCCGTGGAGCGCGTGATCGTTGCCGGTCTGCCGAAGTCCCGCGCCGCGATGCACCTGGACACCGTGTTCAGCTTTTGCGACCGCGACCTCGTCACCATTTTCCCGGAAGTGGTCAGTCAGATCGTCGCCTTCACCCTGCGTCCTGACGAGAGCAAACCGGGCGGCATCGACATCCGACGCGAAGAAACCAACTTCCTCGACACCGTCGCCAAGGCACTCAACCTCAAAACCCTGCGTGTAGTGGAAACCGGCGGCAACAGCTTCGCCGCCGAACGCGAGCAGTGGGATGACGGCAACAACGTGGTGGCCCTGGAACCGGGCGTGGTGATCGGCTACGACCGCAATACCTACACCAACACCCTGCTGCGCAAGGCTGGCGTGGAAGTGATCACCATCAGCGCCGGCGAACTCGGTCGCGGCCGTGGCGGCGGCCATTGCATGACCTGCCCGATCATTCGCGACCCTATCGACTATTAATAATTCGTATGCCCTGCTTCGCGCTTATAAAGCCTGAAGCAGGCGGATAACCGAAACCCAAGGAGATCCAAAATGGCTTTTAACATGCGCAACCGCAGCTTGCTGAGCTTGATGCACCACACCACTCGCGAGCTCAACTACCTGATCGACCTGTCCCGGGACCTCAAACGCGCCAAGTACACCGGCACCGAGCGTCCACACCTGCAAGGCAAAAACATCGCGCTGATCTTCGAAAAAACCTCGACCCGCACCCGTTGCGCCTTCGAAGTCGCGGCCCATGACCA
>Ga0302175_10000297_pt1 | contig 17740 bp, 15 predicted proteins | sample I_Fen_N3_3_FD_198791 | JGI IMG/M metagenome (GOLD analysis project Ga0302175, IMG submission 198791) | Peat permafrost microbial communities from Stordalen Mire near Abisko, Sweden - I_Fen_N3_3 | ecosystem: Environmental > Terrestrial > Soil > Wetlands > Permafrost | place: Sweden: Abisko... | reverse complement strand
CACGGTGGAGCACTTGCTCTCGGCCATGGCCGGCCTGGACTTCGGACGCGGAGAGCTCGACGGAGGCGTTATCGATGCCCAGGCCGGCCATGGCCGAGAGCAAGTGCTCCACCGTGTCCACTTTGGTGTCACCGTTGACCAGCGTGGTCGACATAGTGGTTTCACCAACGTTTTCCGCGCGAGCAGGAATCTGCACCACAGGGTCCAGGTCGGCACGACAAAACACAATGCCGGTGTCTACAGGCGCAGGCTTGAGGGTCAGGTATACCTTCTCCCCGGAGTGCAGGCCTACACCTGTGGCACGGATAATATTTTTCAGGGTGCGTTGTTTAATCATGGCATTGGCCGCTTCAGCGCAAGTTGCGAACTGGTATCAACAAAGGCTGGCGATAATAGCAGACCAGACCTTTGCTGAACACCAATCACCCTAATACCCCTGATACATTCCATCAATCGGCCTGGCGACGCAGGAATGCCGGGATGTCCAGATAGTCCAGATCATCTTGCGGATTCAGCTTCGCCGCGGTCGCAGCGCTCGACTGAGCTTGATTGCGCATCACGGTCGGACGATCCAGGTCGCGGTAGTTCACCGACGGCAATTCCTGACGCGAAGGCGCTGGCTGGGACTGCGAAGCCATGGAAGTTTGCACGGTGTTGTCGATCACCTTCATCGGCTTCTCGATTTTTGCACCCAGGCCTGTGGCAACCACCGTCACGTGCAACTCGTCGCGCATGTCCGGATCGATAACAGTACCGACCTTGACCATGGCGTGCTCGGAAGCGAAGGCTTCGATGATGCTACCCACGTCGGAGTACTCACCCAGGGACAGGTCAGGACCGGCGGTGATGTTCACCAGGATGCCGCGTGCACCTTGCAGGTTCACGTCTTCGAGCAACGGGTTGCGAATGGCGGCTTCAGTCGCCTCACGCGCACGGTTCGGACCGCTGGCGCAGCCAGTGCCCATCATCGCCATGCCCATTTCGCTCATCACGGTACGCACGTCGGCAAAGTCGACGTTGATCATGCCCGGACGCTTGATGATGTCGGAGATACCGCGAACGGCACCGGCCAGCACGTCGTCAGCCTTGGCGAAAGCCGACAGCAGGCTGGCGTCCTTACCGAGGATGGTCAGCAGCTTCTCGTTGGGGATGGTGATCAACGAGTCGACGCTTTCCGACAGCAGGCGGATGCCTTCATCGGCGATCTGCATGCGCTTGCGACCTTCGAACGGGAACGGACGAGTCACGACAGCGACCGTCAGGATCCCCATTTCCTTGGCCACTTCGGCAATGATCGGCGCAGCACCGGTACCGGTACCGCCGCCCATGCCAGTGGTGATGAACACCATGTTGGTGCCCGCCAGAACCTCGGCAATGCGCTCGCGGTCTTCCAGAGCGGCCTGACGACCGACTTCCGGATTTGCGCCAGCACCCAGGCCCTTGGTCACGCCGGTGCCCAATTGCAGGATGGTCCGCGCGCCGATGCTTTTCAGCGCCTGGGCATCAGTGTTGGCGCAGATGAATTCGACGCCTTCAATGTTGCTCTTGACCATGTGATTGACCGCGTTGCCGCCGCCACCGCCAACACCAATAACCTTGATTACCGGGCTTTGCGGGATGTTGTCTACGAGTTCGAACATTTTCCCTCTCCTTTCATTTCTCTAGTTTTTTCGCCTACTGCCTACTGCTTTGTTGCGTGCCGCTTGAAACTTGTCGCTTGAAACTGCTGCTTAGAAATTGCCTTGTACCCAGCTCTTGATGCGATCGAGCAAGGCGGCTTTGGGTTCTTCATTGCTGTAGCTGTCGCGGCTGCCGATGCCGGAGAACGAAATCCCGTCGGACTGTTTCTGCAGCCCGTACAGCAGCAAGCCCACACCGGTGGAATAGATCGGGTTGCGCACCACGTCGGACAGACCCTTGACGGTGTGCGGCACGCCCAGACGAACCGGCATGTGGAAAATTTCTTCGGCCAGCTCGACCGCACCTTCCATCTTCGAGGTACCGCCGGTCAGCACGATGCCGGCCGGGATCAGGTCTTCGTAGCCGCTGCGACGCAGTTCGGCCTGGATCAGGGTGAACAGCTCGTCGTAGCGCGGCTCGACCACTTCGGCCAGGGCCTGGCGCGACAGTTCGCGCGGCGGACGATCACCGACACTTGGGACCTTGATGGTTTCACCGGCACCGGCCAGCTTGGCCAGGGCGCAGGCGTAGCGAATCTTGATTTCTTCGGCGTACTGGGTCGGGGTACGCAACGCCATGGCGATGTCGTTGGTCACCTGATCGCCGGCAATCGGGATCACCGCGGTATGACGGATCGCGCCTTCAGTGAAAATCGCGATGTCGGTAGTACCACCGCCGATGTCCACCAGGCACACGCCCAGCTCTTTCTCGTCATCGGTCAGCACCGAGTAGGCCGAGGCCAGTTGTTCGAGAATGATGTCGTCGATTTCCAGGCCACAGCGACGCACGCATTTTTCGATGTTCTGCGCTGCATTTACCGCGCAGGTCACGACGTGCACCTTGGCTTCCAGGCGAACGCCGGACATGCCCAGGGGCTCACGCACACCTTCCTGGTTATCGATCACGTAATCCTGCGGCAGGGTGTGCAAAACCCGCTGATCAGCCGGAATCGCCACGGCCTGGGCCGCATCGAGGACCCGCTCAAGGTCGGCCGAGCTGACTTCACGATCGCGAATCGCCACGATCCCGTGGGAGTTCAGGCTGCGAATGTGATTGCCGGCCACACCGACAAACGCCGAGTGAATGCGGCATCCAGCCATCAGTTGCGCTTCTTCGACGGCGCGCTGGATGGACTGCACGGTGGACTCGATATTCACCACTACGCCCTTCTTCAGGCCGCGGGACGGATGGGTACCGATACCGACGATTTCCAGCGTGCCATCGGCCCCGACCTCACCCACCAACGCCACCACCTTGGAGGTGCCGATATCGAGACCGACGATCATTTTGCCGCTTTGCACATTTGCCATGGTCCTGCCTCTTCTTAATTCTTCGCGACGGCGGGTTGGGCCGTCGTGGGCGCTGCAGGTTCCCGCCAGCCGACGGCCAGGCCGTTGGCGTAGCGCAGATCGATGCGCGCAATGTTCGTAATCTGTTCTTTCAGCGTTTTTTCATAAATGGCAATAAAGCGGCGCATCTTCTCCACCAGATGATCGCGGCCCAGCAACAACTCGATACCCGGGCCCGCACTGCCGGCCCCGGTCGTCAGGAACCAGCTGCCGCGCTCACGCAGCTCCAGACGAGCGATCGAGAAGCCCATCGGTCGCAGCATCTGGCTCAACACCTGATACTGCTGCATCACTTGCTGCTGGGCCCGCTGCGGGCCGAACAACTGCGGCAAGTGTTCGTAGTTGGCCAACTCACGCGGCGTAAACGCCTGGCCCTGGTTGTTCAACAACGCCTCGTCACCCCAGCGGGCCACGGGCAGTTGCTCCTCCAGGCGGATAACCACCTGGTCCGGCCAGACGCGACGTACCTCGGCATGTGCGATCCATGGCATCTGCTCCAGCTCGGTACGCATGCTGGCCAGGTCAATGGTGAAGAAGCTCGCCGCCACGTAAGGCGCGATCCGCTGCTGCACCGCTTGCTGGCTGATGTAACTCAAGTCGCCCTGCACCGCGACCTTGGTGATCGGTCGGTCGGCATAAGGCAACAGGCGCTGCGCGCCTTCGTAAGTGCCAAAACCCAACGCCACCAGCAACACCGGCCAGAACAGGGCCTTGAGGAAGCCGAAGTTGGCTTTGGGCAGGCGCACCGACATCGGCTCTTTAGCCACCATTCGGCTGGCACCCCGCGGCACCGGCTTGCGGCCGGGTGCGGGTGGCTGATGACGTAGCGATGCGCCTTGCATGGACTTAACCCCGCGCCTCTTCATGACTGGCAACGCTCGCCGCCAGGATTGCCAATACCAACTGCTGGAAATCCAGGCCGGCCGCCCGAGCCGCCATCGGCACCAGGCTGTGATCGGTCATGCCCGGAGCCGTGTTGACCTCCAGGAACCAGAACTGCCCGTCGGCGTCCTGCATCACATCTGCACGCCCCCAACCGGCGATACCGAGCGCCTCACAGGCTTTCGCCGTGAGGTCCATGAGTTCTTGTTCCTTGGCGCTATCGAGGCCGCAAGGGATCCGGTACTGGGTATCGGAGGCCAGGTACTTGGCGTCGTAGTCATAAAAAGTGTGGGGCGTGCCCAGGGCAATCGGAGGCAACACCTGGTCACGCAGCATCGCGATGGTGAACTCCGGACCTTGAATCCATTGTTCAACCAAGACTTGCGAATCGTAGGTACTGGCCGCTTTCCATGCGTCGATCAAATCGGACGCGGAAGTCACCTTGGCCATACCGATACTGGAACCTTCATGAGCCGGTTTGACGATCAAAGGCAGGCCCAGTTCCGCCACTGCAGAAATACAGTCGGCTTCGCTGCTCAGCACGCTGTGGCGCGGAGTCGGAATACCCAGGCTGTGCCACACCTGCTTGGTGCGCAATTTGTCCATGGCCAGGGCCGACGCAAGGATGCCGCTACCGGTGTAGGGAATGCCCAGGCACTCCAGCAGGCCTTGCATGCTGCCGTCTTCACCGCCACGGCCGTGAAGAATGATAAAGGCGCGATCGATTTTCTCGTTCAACAGGCGCTGCAGGAAGTCATCACCGACGTCGATGCCAAACGCATCGACACCGGCGCCTTGCAGGGCCTGGAGCACGGCATTGCCGGACTTGAGCGAGACTTCGCGCTCGGCGCTCTTACCACCGAACAACACGGCAACGCGGCCGAAGGCTTGCGGCTCGATGGTCGAGAACAGGTTGGCGTAGGCGGCGGTCATTTCAACTTCCCCTGTACAGCAGCCACCGCTCCGGCAAACAGCGGACTACTCAATAGTTTCGGCGCGAGGCCGCCGATATCACCGGCGCCCTGGCACAACAGAATGTCGCCGGCACGCAGCAACGGCTTGACCAGCGGCGCGAGGTCGACGCCGCGCTCGATGTAGATCGGGTCCAACTGCCCACGCTGGCGAATGCTGTGGCACAGCTGGCGGCTGTCGGCCCCCGGGATCGGCTCTTCGCCGGCCGGGTAGACTTCCATCAGCAGCAGCACGTTGGCGTCCGCCAGAACCTGCACAAAGTCGTCGTACAGATCACGGGTCCGGCTGTAGCGGTGCGGCTGGTAGACCATGACCAGGCGACGCTCCGGCCAGCCCCCGCGCACAGCCTTGATCACTGCGGCCACTTCAGTCGGGTGGTGACCGTAGTCGTCCACCAGCATCACGTTGCCGCCTTCGACCGGCAGCTCACCGTAGACCTGGAAGCGCCGGCCCACGCCCTGGAAGCCCGACAAGCCCTGGACGATGGCTTCATCGCTGACACCTTCGTCGCTGGCGATGCAGATGGTCGCCAGGGAATTGAGCACGTTGTGGTTGCCCGGCATGTTCACCGACACATCCAGTGGCGCACGGTCGGGACGCAGCACGGTAAAGAAGGTCTGCATGCCTTGCTGGCGAACATTGATCGCCCGCACGTCGGCGTCTTCGCTGAAGCCGTAGGTGACGGTCGGGCGCTTGACCAGCGGCAGGATCTCGCGAACCACCGGATCGTCCAGGCAAACCACGGCCAAACCGTAGAACGGCAGGTTGTGCAGGAACTCGACGAAGGTTTTCTTCAACTTGTTGAAGTCGCCGTCGTACGTCGCCATGTGGTCAGCGTCGATGTTGGTGACCACGGCCACCAGTGGCTGCAAGTGCAGGAAACTGGCGTCGCTTTCATCGGCCTCGGCGATCAGGTAACGGCTGGTCCCCAGTTGTGCATTGGTGCCTGCTGCATTCAGCCGACCACCAATTACAAAAGTCGGGTCCAGGCCGCCAGCGGCGAATACCGATGCGATCAGGCTGGTGGTGGTGGTCTTGCCATGGGTACCGGCTACGGCGATGCCGTGGCGATAGCGCATCAGCTCGGCCAGCATCTCGGCCCGCGGCACCACCGGAATCCGGCGCTCCAAGGCTGTGGCGACTTCCGGGTTGGAGGTGTTCACAGCACTGGAAACCACCAAGACATCGGCGTTGGCGGCGTTTTCGGCACGGTGGCCGATAAAAATCTGCGCACCGAAAGACTCCAGGCGCTCGGTAACCGGCGACGCCTTGAGGTCGGAGCCGGACACTTGATAGCCCAGGTTCAGCAGCACTTCGGCGATCCCGCACATGCCCACGCCGCCGATACCGACGAAGTGAATACGACGGATACGGCGCATTTCCGGCTGATGCATGGCTTTCTGATTCTCAACCACGGGCCACCTCCAGGCAGATATCGACCACATTGCGGGTAGCATCGGGTTTGGCCAGACGACGCGCGGCGTCGGCCATGTTGTTCAGTCGTTCCGGTTGCATCAAGACCTCTGTCAGGCGTGCGGCAAGATCCGCAGCACCAGTCGTTCTTTGCGGCATCAGGAAAGCAGCGCCTTCACGAGCCAAATAATCGGCATTGCGGGTCTGGTGATCGTCGATTGCGTGGGGCAAAGGCACCAGCATCGAGGGCAGGCCGGCGGCAGCCAGTTCACTGACAGTCAGCGCACCTGCGCGACAGACCACCAGGTCGGCCCAGCCATAGGCTTGGGCCATGTCTTTGATAAAGGGCTGCACTTGCGCCTCGACGCCCGCAGCGCGATAGCGCTCGGCAGTCACTTCATCATGGTTTTTGCCCGCCTGATGGAACACCTCTGGACGCAGCTCGGCAGCGACCAGCGCCAGGGCTTCAGGCAGCAACTTATTCAACGGTTCCGCGCCCAGGCTTCCGCCCAAAATCAGTAACCGCGCCTTGCGTCCGGCGAGGTCCTGGCGCGGGGTATCGAGGAACAGCTCGCGGCGGACCGGATTGCCGGTGGTGCGCCGGCTGTCGGAGGCAGCAAAGGTGTCCGGGAAAGCTTCGCAGACTCGGGCGGACAACGGCACCAGCAGCCGATTGGCGGTACCCGCGACGGCATTTTGTTCGTGAACGATGACCGGCACACCGGACAATTTCGCCGCGACACCGCCAGGGCCAGTCACATAACCACCAAAACCCAAGACACAGACCGGCTTCAGTTGAGCAATGATCTTGCGCGCCTGGAGCACGGCCTTGATCAGCACGAACGGCGCCTTGAGCAGGGACAACTTGCCCTTGCCTCGCAGGCCGGTGACGTTGATCAAGTGCAGTGGCAAGCCAGCGCTGGGCACCAGTTCGTTTTCGATGCCACGCGGGGTCCCGAGCCAATGCACGGTGTAGCCACGGGCTTCGAACTCGCGAGCACAGGCCAGGGCCGGGAACACGTGGCCGCCGGTGCCGCCGGCCATGATCAGCACATTAGCGCCCATGGCTTGGCTCCTCGGCGAAGTCGCTCTCGCTGAACTCCATCTCCTCGCTGCCCAGGTGGGTTCGACTCTCCCACTCGATGCGCAGCAACAAGCCCAGGCAGGCGCAGCAAATCACCAACGAACTGCCGCCATAACTGAGGAATGGCAACGTCAGGCCCTTGGTCGGCAGCAGGCCGACGTTCACTCCGATATTGATCAAGAACTGACCAATCCACAGGAACGCCAGGCCATACGCCACATAAGCCGCGAAAAATTGCTTGGCCTTCTCGGCCCACAAACCGATGTACATGGCGCGCACGCACACGAAGACAAACAGCCCGACGGTGACCAGCGAACCGACCACGCCCAGTTCTTCGGCCAGGACCGAGAACACGAAGTCGGTGTGGGCCTCAGGCAGGTAGAACTGCTTCTGCACACTGTTGCCCAGGCCCACGCCGAGCCACTCGCCGCGACCGAAGGCGATCAGCGCCTGGGTCAACTGGTAACCGGAGCCAAACTGGTCGGCCCAAGGGTCGGTAAAGGTAATCAGACGGGCCATCCGGTAGGGCTGGGCCTGGACCAGAATGGTCACCGCCGCCACTGCCAGCACCACCATCAAGGTGAAGCGAAACAAGCCTACGCCGCCGAGGAATAGCATGGCCGCGGCCGCGCCCATCATCACCACGGTGGCACCGAAGTCCGGCTCCATCAGCAACAGGCCGGCCATGGGCAGGAGGACGATGAACGGCTTGAAGAAGCCCATCCAGCTCTCGCGCACTTCCTTCTGCCGCCGCACCAGATAACCGGCGAGGTAGATCACCACAAAGACCTTGGCGATTTCCGAAGGCTGCACGTTGAAGAAGCTGAAGCCGATCCAGCGCATCGAGCCGTTGACCTCACGGCCAATACCCGGCAACAGCACCATCACCAGCAAACCAAAGGCGCCTATCAACATCAGCCAACCCAAGCGCTGCCAGGTGGCGATCGGAATCATCATGGTCACGATGCACGCGCCCAGGCCGATCACCAGGTAAATCAGGTGCCGAATCATGTGATACAGCGGGTTGCCCGATTGCACTGCGGCCACTTCAGACGAGGCCGAGGTGATCATCACCAGGCCCAGGCCGAGCAAGGCCAGGCAGCCGGCGAGCATCGGGAAGTCGAGGTCGATACCACGCCCAGTAATGAGCGGTGACGGATAAGGCTTGATGATATTTCCGAGTTTCATGCCAAGCCCCCCACAGCCTGGGCAAACAGCTGCCCACGCTCTTCGTAGTTCTTGAACATGTCAAAACTGGCGCACGCCGGCGACAGCAGCACCGCGTCTCCAGGCTCGGCCAATGCGCGGCTGCGTTCGACCGCCTCGAGCAACGACTGCACGCGAATCAAAGGCACCGCGTCACCAATTGCCGCGGCGATCAGTTCACTGTCACGGCCCATCAACACCACGGCCCGGCAATTGGCCGCGACCGGACCACGCAGGTCCTTGAACTCGGCACCCTTGCCATCGCCGCCGGCAATCAGCACCAGCTTGCCGCTGATGTCCGAGCCCAGGCCCTCGATGGCCGCCAGAGCGGCACCGACGTTGGTGGCTTTGGAATCGTTGTAGTAGGCCACGCCACCCAGTTCTCGTACCCACTGGCAACGGTGCTCAAGACCGGCAAAGGTCCGCAGGCTGGCGAGCATCGCGTCGAATGGCAGGCCGACCGCGTGCCCGAGGGCCAGGGCCGCCAGGGCATTGGACTGGTTGTGTGCGCCACGAATTTTCAGCTCACTCACCGGCATCAGGTTTTGCAAGCCGAAGGCCAAGTACTTCTCGCCCTGCTCTTCACGCAGGCCGAACGCCTTGAAATCGGGTACGCCCAGGCCGAAGGTCCAGCATGGCAAACCTTCGCCGATCAGTGGGCGGGTCAGCGCATCCTGGCGGTTGAACACCACTTGCCGCGCGCCACGGAAAATCCGGTGCTTGGCCAGGTGATAAGCCGGCAGGCCGCTGTAGCGGTCCATGTGGTCTTCGCTGATGTTGAGCACGGTGGCCACTTCGGCGTTGAGCTGGTCGGTGGTTTCCAGCTGGAAGCTGGAGAGTTCCATGACGTACAGCTCGACGTCGTCGCTGAGCAGGTCCAGCGCCGGAGTGCCGAGGTTGCCGCCCACGGCTACGCGTTTGCCCGCCGCAGCGGCCATTTCGCCGACCAGGGTGGTAACGGTGCTCTTGGCATTGGAACCGCTGATGGCGACGATCGGCGCCTTCGCGTTACGCGCGAACAGCTCGATATCACCGGACAGTTTCACGCCACGGGCTGCCGCCGCTTGCAGGGCCGGGGTCGCCAATGCCAGACCGGGGCTCACGTAGAGCTCGTCGGCGCGGCACAGGAACTCCACATCCAGCTCGCCACAACGCACTTCCACCTGCGGGTAGTCACGGCGCAGCGTGGCCAGCTCCGGTGGATTTTCCCGCGTATCGGCCACAGCAAACGCCACGCCCCGGCTCGCCAGGAAGCGAACCAGGGACATGCCGCTCTTGCCGAGGCCGACAACGATGCGGAAGTGGTCAGAAGCGATCAGAGACACGAGTTTCTACCTCAGCTTCAGGGTGGCAAGGCCGACCAGCACGAGAATCACGGTGATGATCCAGAAACGGACGATCACGCGCGGCTCGGGCCAGCCCTTGAGTTCAAAGTGGTGGTGAATCGGCGCCATGCGAAATACGCGGCGGCCGGTCAGTTTGAAAGAAGCAACCTGGATCACCACCGACAGGGTTTCCATCACGAACACACCGCCCATGATGAACAAGACGATTTCCTGGCGGACGATCACAGCAATGGTGCCCAGGGCTGCGCCCAGCGCCAGCGCGCCGACGTCGCCCATGAATACTTGCGCCGGGTAGGTGTTGAACCAGAGGAAGCCCAGGCCCGCACCGATCAACGCACCGCAAAACACGATCAACTCACCAGCACCCGGCACATAGGGAATCAGCAAGTACTCAGCGAATTTCACGTTACCCGACAGGTAGCAAAAAATACCGAGCGCGCCACCGACCATCACCGTCGGCATGATCGCCAGGCCGTCGAGGCCATCGGTCAGGTTGACCGCGTTGCTCGAACCTACGATCACGAAGTAGGTCAGGACCACAAAACCAGCCCCCAGGGGGATGCTGATGTCTTTGAGCATCGGAAGGATCAACGTGGTTTCCACCGCGCTTGGCGCCGTGACATACAGGAAAATCGCCGCGCCCAGGCCGAACACCGATTGCCAGAAGTACTTCCAGCGACTTGGCAGACCCTTGGAATTCTTTTCGATCACCTTGCGGTAGTCGTCGACCCAGCCAACCGCACCGAACAGCAAGGTCACGATCAGCACCACCCATACATAGCGGTTATGCAGGTCGGCCCACAGCAGCGTGCTGATACCGATGGCCGACAGAATCAGCGCGCCACCCATGGTCGGGGTGCCGGACTTGGACAAATGCGACTGCGGCCCGTCATTGCGCACCGACTGGCCGATCTGCAGGCTTTGCAGGGTCCGGATCATCCATGGCCCCAGGAACAGCGACAACGACAGCGCGGTCAGCACACCCAGGATCCCGCGCAGGGTCAGGTACTGAAAGACCGCGAAGCCTTTGTAGAACTGTTGCAGATACTCAGCCAGCAGCAGCAGCATTAATGTCTCTCCGTACTTGAACCGCACAAAGCCGCGACGATGTTTTCCATCACCGCGCTGCGCGATCCCTTGATCAAAAAGGTGGTATTGGGGTCTTGCTCGACGTTCAGTGCCGCGATCAGATCGGCCTGGCTGGCGAAGTGGCGAGCGTGCTCACCAAAGGCAGAAACGGCATGCGCCATCAGCGGACCGACCGCGTAGAGGGCCGACACTTTGCCGGCAGCATATGCCCCAACATCGCGGTGCCCCTGCTCCGCCCACTCGCCCAACTCGCCGATGTCTCCGAGCACCAGGACGGTGCGGCCGGAAAAGCCGGCGAGTATATCAACGGCGGCGCACATCGAGGTGGGGTTTGCGTTGTAAGAGTCATCAATGACCCGCATACCGTTTTTCGCCAATTGCGCGACGGTACGCCCCTTAACCGACTGCACCGCGTTCAAGCCGGTGGCGATGCCAAACAGGGAAATGTCCAGGGCATGTGCAGCGGCGGCCGCTGCCAGGGCATTGGCCACGTTGTGCGTGCCCAACAAATTCAATTGCACCTGCTCCTGGCCTTTGGGGCTGTGCAGGGTGAAGGCCGGGCAACCCCGAGCATCCAGGACGACATCACTGGCGTGCAGATCCGCGGCACTGTTGTTCAGGGCGAAAGTCAGCACCTGGCGATTACCGGCGCGAGCCTTCCAGATCGCAAAGGCCTTGTCGTCAAGATTGAGCACGGCGATACCGGAAGCATCGAGCCCTTGCAGAATCTCGCCTTTGGCTTCGACGATTTTTTCCGGGCCGCCGAATTCGCCAACGTGGGCGGTCCCGGCGTTGTTGATGACGGCCACGTGCGGTTTGGTCATGGCCACGGTGTAGGCAATCTCGCCGATCCGCGAGGCACCCAGCTCGATCACCGCCGCCGTGTGTTCCGGGGCCAGTTCCAGCAGGGTCAGCGGAGCGCCGAGGTCGTTATTCAGGTTGCCACGGGTCGCCAGCACCGGCCCACGCGTGCGCAGGATACTGGCGAGCATCTCCTTGACTGTGGTCTTGCCGCTGGAGCCGGTAATGGCCACCACCGGTTTATCGAAGGCCGCACGGTTAAGTGCACCCAACTGACCCAGCGCCAGACGGGTATCGCTGACCAACAACTGTGGCAAGGTGCTGTCAGGCACCTCACGCTCGACCAAGGCGCCAACGGCACCTTTGCTCGCGACGTCGTTCAGGTAGTCATGGCCGTCGAAGCGCGGGCCGGTCAAGGCAATAAAGAGCTGCCCCGGCTGAATCGCCCGGCTGTCGATACTGACACCATCAAAGCTGCAATCGGCGGCAATCAGACGCGCATTCAGGGCAGCGCTCAGCTCGCTGAGTTTCAGGGCCTTAAGCATGGGCCACCTCCCATGCGGTCAACGCCCTGTCCGCCTCGACCAGGTCGGAGAAGGCATGGCGCTGACCATTGATTTCCTGATAGTCCTCATGCCCCTTACCGGCCAGGACCACCACGTCGTCCGCCGACGCACTGGCGATCAACTTGGCGATGGCAGCGCCACGTCCCGCGACGAAATCGACCTTGTCCACAGCGCTGAAGCCGGCGCGGATATCGTTGAAAATCAGCGCCGGATCTTCGGTACGCGGATTGTCGTCGGTCACCAGCACGCCATCGGCCAGGCGCTCGACCACTTGGGCCATCAGCGGGCGCTTGCCGCGGTCGCGATCACCGCCGCAACCGAACAGGCACAGCAGGCGCCCCTTGGCATGCGGGCGTAGGGCCAGCAGGACTTTTTCCAGGGCATCCGGGGTATGGGCGTAATCGACCACCACCAGCGGTTGGGTACCACCACCCAGGCGCTGCATTCGCCCGATCGGGCCTTCAAGTTTGGGCAAGACGCGCAGGATTTCGTCCAGCGCATAATCCAGGCCGAGCAAGGCACCGACCGCAGCCAGGACATTGCTCAAGTTGAAACGGCCCAGCAAGGTGCTACGCAGATGATGCTCGCCCTGCGGGGTCACCAGAATCGCGCGCACACCGTCGTCATCGAACTGTGCTTGCCGGCAATACAGGTAGGCCGATGCATCTTCAAGGCTGTAACTGATCAACCGCGAATCGTGTTTCTCCCCGGCCAGTTGCCGACCGAACTCATCGTCGAGGTTGATCACCCGGCAGCTCAGGTCGGACCAGCCGAACAGCTTGGCCTTAGCCTCGCCATACGCCTGCATGGTGCCGTGATAATCCAGATGATCACGGGACAGGTTGGTCAACACCGCCACATCAAACGCCAGCGCGGTCACCCGTCCCTGATCCAGTCCATGGGAAGAAACCTCCATGGCGACCGCTTTGGCACCGGCCTTTTTCAGGTCGGCCAGTGTCGCCTGCACGGCAATAGGGTTCGGCGTGGTGTGCATGCCGCTTTGCAGCGCACCATTAAAGCCGCTGCCCAGGGTCCCGACAATCCCGCAATGCTGCCCTAGCAGGTCCAGGGCCTGAGCCACCAACTGGGTAACGCTGGTCTTGCCGTTGGTCCCGGTGACCCCAATCAGGTTCAGGTGGCGGCTCGGGTCGCCGTAAAAGCGCCCGGCAATATCCGACAACTGCGCCGCCAGGCCCTTGACTGGAATCAGCGGCACATCGGTGATGGGCAACACGGTGGCGCCTTCCACTTCATAGGCCACGGCAGCAGCGCCACGCTTTAACGCGTCGGCAATGTGCTCGCGCCCATCGAATTTCCCGCCCGGCACGGCGAGAAACAGATCCCCTGCACGCACGTTGCGGCTGTCCAGCGACAGCTCACGAATCAACAGATCGCGACCGGCATGGGCAAAAATCTTGTTCAGGCTAAGAGACATCAGCCGCGCCCTCCTTTGGCAGGTGCTGCATCGGCTTGCTGCGTAGGTGGCAGGTTGTCCGGGGTGATGTTCATCAGGCGCAGGGTGCCAGACATCACTTTGCTGAACACCGGCGCCGAAACCAGGCCACCGAAGTAACCGGCCTTGCTCGGCTCATCAATCACCACCACGATCGCGTAGCGCGGGTCGCTCATCGGGCCGAAACCGGCAAACAGCGAGCGGTAGGAGTTTTCGGCGTAGCCCTTGGTGCCAACCGATGTCTTACGCGCCGTACCGCTCTTGCCTGCGACGTGATACGCCGGGACCTGGGCGCGGAACACGCCTCGCGGGGCCTCGATCACTTGCTGCAGCATGCCTTGCATGGTTTTGGCGACATTTTCCGGAATCACCTGGGTGGTCTCAGGCACCTTGTCAGTTTTGATCAGGGTCAGGGGTGCGATACGACCGTTGTTGGCCAGCGCCGAGAACGCGTGAACCAGTTGGATCGCCGTCACCGACAGGCCGTAGCCATAAGACAGCGTGGCCGTCTCGGCCTTGCGCCATTCTCGGTAGTTCGGCAGGTTGCCGACTCGCTCGCCCGGGAAACCAAGGCCGGTGTCCTGGCCGAGACCGATCTTTTGCGCCAGACGGAAAATGGTTTCGCCGCCAATATCGAAAGCGACCTTACTCATGCCCACGTTACTGGAGTTAATCAGAATCCCGGTCAGGTCGAGCACCGGGCCTTCCGTCTTGGAAACGTCACGAATAGTGTATTTCCCCAACTGCAGCGTGCCCGGGTACACCTCGACGGTATCACTGGGTTTCCAGCGACCGGTTTCCAGGGCGGCGCTCATGGAGATCGCCTTCATGGTCGAACCGGGCTCGAAGACGTCGATCATGGCGCGGTTACGCATCATCGCCGGCTGCAGGTTGCGACGGTTGTTCGGGTTGTATGTCGGCTGGTTGACCATGGCCAGAATCTCGCCGGTCTTCACATCCATGATCACCAGGCTGCCGGCCTTGGCGCCATTCTCGACGATGGCATTACGCAGTTCGCGGTTGGCCAAGTATTGCAGACGCAGATCAATCGACAACGCCAAGGGCTTGCCGGCCTTGGCGTTTTTGGTGACCTGGACATCCTTGATCAGCCTGCCACGCCGATCCTTGATGACCTGTCGTTTGCCGGCGACCCCGGCTAGCCATTCGTCGTAGGCAAGTTCGACACCTTCACGACCGCGGTCGTCGATGTCGGTAAACCCGACCATATGTGCGGTGACTTCACCCGCGGGATAAAACCGGCGGAACTCTTCGATGCCGTAGACCCCCGGCACTTTAAGATCCAGCACGACCTGGCCCTGCTCAGGCGTCAAGCCACGCACCAGGTAAATGAATTCTTTATTGGCCTGTGCCTCAAGGCGCTCGGCCAGGGCTTTTGGATCCTGACCCAGGGCTGCGGCCAATGCCGGCCACTTATCCTTGGCCTGCTGCATTTCCTTGGCGTTGGCCCAGAGGGTGGTGACTGGAGTACTGACGGCCAGGGGCTCACCGTTGCGGTCGGTGATCAGACCACGGTGGGCGGGAATCGGAATGTGCCGGACGCTGCGCGCATCGCCCTGACCCTTGAGGAAATCACGGTCAACCACCTGCAGGTCGACAATACGCCAGGCGATTGCCGACACCATCACCGCCAGCAGCCCCAGGACCACACGGAAACGCCATGGGTAGAGCGCGCCCTCGAGTTTCATCATGGCGCCACCATCCGCACTTCAGCAGCGCCGGGAATGTGCATCTTCAACTGTTCGGTGGCCAGCACTTCGATGCGGCTATGGGCCGTCCAGGTGCTTTGCTCGAGAATCAGCCGACCCCATTCAGCCTGGGCCTTGTCGCGCACACTCAACTCCCCGTACAGCGAGTTGAGCAACTGACGGTTCCAATGGGCGCTGTAAGACACGGCGATAGCGGAGACCAGCACCCCGACGAATAGCAGGAGCATGAAAAAGCTCCCGCCCGGGAGCGGTTTGGCGAAGAGCTTGCTCAACGGAGCTTCTCCGCCACGCGCATGACCGCACTGCGGGCACGCGGATTGGCTTTGAGCTCAGCTTCGGAGGCGAACTGCGCCTTGCCATGGACTTTGATCTTGGGCACGAAGGCTTCGAAACGCACCGGCAGGTTACGCGGCAGGTTATCGTTTTCACCCTTCACCAGGCGGCGCATGAACAATTTGACGATACGGTCTTCCAGCGAGTGGAAACTGATCACCACCAGGCGACCGCCCACTTCAAGGGATTCCAGCGCCGCCTCAAGGCCGGCTTCCAGATCGCCCAGTTCGTTATTGACGTGAATACGCAAACCCTGGAAAGCACGGGTGGCAGGGTTCTTGCCCTTTTCCCACGCTGGGTTGGCAACTTTCAAGACTTCGGCCAGGTCGGCAGTGCGCTCGAACGGCTGGATTTCACGGCGCTCGACCACGGCGCGCGCCATGCGACCGGAAAAGCGCTCTTCGCCGTACTCCTTGAAGACACGGGCGATTTCTTCAACCGGCGCCGTGGCGATGAACTGCGCAGCGCTGACGCCACGAGTCGGGTCCATGCGCATATCCAGCGGGCCATCATTGAGAAAACTGAAGCCGCGCTCGGGGTCGTCCAACTGCGGCGAAGACACGCCAAGATCCAGCAGCACGCCGCTGACCTTGCCTGCCAGGCCGCGCTCGGCCACTTCCGAACCCAGCTCGGCAAAGCTGCGCTGTACAACGACAAAGCGGCCGTCTTCGGCCGCTAGCGCTTGCCCGGTGGCAATCGCTTGGGGATCCTTATCGAATCCAAGGAGCCGACCATCCGGTCCGAGCTTGCTAAGAATCAGCCGGCTATGCCCGCCACGCCCGAACGTGCCGTCCAGATAGCAGCCATCAGGACGTACGGCGAGAGCCTCGACGGCTTCATCAAGCAGTACGGTGATGTGGTTAAAGCCGCTATCAATAGTCACAGGATCAAATCACGCAGTTCATCAGGCATAGAGCCCGGTTGTTGAATAGCAGCCAGGTCCGCTGCAGAAACAGCATCCCAGGCATCCTCGTCCCACAATTGGAACTTGTTCAGTTGGCCAACCAACATCGCGCGCTTATCCAACTTGGCATACTCACGCAGACGAGGCGGTACCAGAAAACGACCGCTGCCATCGAGCTCAAGGTCGACGGCATTACCAATCAGCAAACGTTGCAAACGGCGGTTTTCTTCGCGAAGCGAAGGCAGTGCGCGCAGTTTGGTTTCAATCAGCTCCCACTCATCGAGTGGGTAAACACACAAACAAGGATCAACGGCGTCGATCGTGACGATTAACTGCCCGGAACTTCGCGATTCAAGCTCGTCACGATACCGGCTCGGCATGGCGAGACGGCCTTTTGCATCGAGACTGATAGCGTTAGCTCCGCGAAACACGTCAGCGTTTCTCCAAATTTTAGCGTTTTACGCCCAAAAAACCCACTTCATGCCACTTTCCGCCACTTGCGCACACTATAGGAATGCGCCCACCACACCGTCAAGGCGCGCAGCGACGGAAAAGCCTTATAGAACGGAGATTTAGGAGACCAAAAGAAGGGACAACGAGAATCTGGATGAGGTTTTGACCCATTAACTTGAAGCAGCTCAAGGCGCTGCACTCGGAAGTTAAAGTGATTTGTTAAGAGTAAGATTTTTTCGGCATTACAAAAGCGCTTCTGCCAGTGATTCCAGCAGGGAGGGAAAAGGTGGAGAGTCGATCTGTAAGCCGGGTTCTGTCGAGGACAGTCATTCCTCTACGATGGCCATCACTGGACATCTTTAGCAACCTACCCGGTTCCAGCGCGGGCCACGCCTTGGAACCCTATTTGGTCTTGCTCCGAGTGGGGTTTACCTAGCCACGAACTGTTGCCAGACGTGCGGTGCGCTCTTACCGCACCTTTT
>Ga0302175_10000294_pt1 | contig 17882 bp, 18 predicted proteins | sample I_Fen_N3_3_FD_198791 | JGI IMG/M metagenome (GOLD analysis project Ga0302175, IMG submission 198791) | Peat permafrost microbial communities from Stordalen Mire near Abisko, Sweden - I_Fen_N3_3 | ecosystem: Environmental > Terrestrial > Soil > Wetlands > Permafrost | place: Sweden: Abisko... | reverse complement strand
CGAGGACCTGGAAACGGCGTTACGAAGTCAGAAAGAGGTCCGCGATTGCGCCGTGATTGGGCTGGATCGCGGCGGGAATGCCGAGCCCTGTGCCGTTTTGATTCTGCGCGACCGCGATGCGGACCCGCAGCCGGTCGTCGCCCGCGCAAACCAGGGCTTAGCGGAGTACCAGCGGATGCGCGCGTGGTTGGTATGGCCGGAAGAGGATTTTCCGCGAACGTCCACGCAGAAGCCGCGCCGGAATGTGATCCGCGACGCAGTGGAGGCGAGTCTCCAGGGGCAGTCGGTAGCCAGTGCGGCCAGCCCGTTGTCGGAACTGCTGGCGAGAATTGCCGGGCGAGCACCTCAGAGTCTGACTGCTGAAGCCAACCTCGAAAGCGGGTTGGGACTGAGTTCCCTTGAACGAGTTGAATTGCTGGGCGCGCTCGAAGACCGCTACCAGGTAAACCTGAGCGAAACGAAGTTCGCCAGTGCCGCCACGGTCGGCGACCTGGAAAAACTGCTGCAGGGAGAACGCGGGGAGCGCCGCGAGTTTCACTATCCTCTGTGGACGCTGCGCTGGCCGGTGACCTGGGCGCGTCTGCTCGCGCACTATCTGATGGTGAGGCCGGCAGTGTTCCTGCTCGGCTGGCCGCGCGTGATCGGGCGGGAGAACCTGCGGGGCGTTCGCGGACCGGTACTGGTTGTCTCGAACCACATTGACGACGTGGACGTAGGTTTCATCCAGACCGTGCTTCCCGCACGCCTCCGCCATCGCCTGGCCACTGCGACTGGTGGAGAAGCGCTCGAGCTTCTACGCGCTCCCGCGCCGGGTCGCGGCTGGCTGGGCCGGATCTACGACCGGATGCAATGGACGCTCGGGGTCGCGCTGCTGAACTTGTTCCCCCTGCCCCGCCAGTCCGGCTTCCGCAAGAGCTTTGCCTATGCCGGGGAGGCTGTAGACCGCGGCTACAGTGTGTTGGTATTTCCGGAAGGGCGGCACACCGAGGATGGGAAATTGCTTTCGTTCCGGTCCGGGATCGGTTTGCTGGCAAATAATCTGCAGATCCCGATTTTGCCGATGCGAATTGACGGGCTGTTTGAGGTGAAGAAGGCGGGCCGGAAGTTCGCGGCGCCGGGAAGGATTCAAGTGCGGATTGGAGAGCCGGTAAATTTTGCAGCGGGCAGGGATGCGGAGGAGATTGCGCGCGAATTACAGAACGTGGTGGAGGGGTTGTAATCACCTGACGTGCCGATACCGGAGGAGAATTTGCCGGGGGCAGGGGTGCTTCGACTCCGACCATGATTCGCTTCGCGAATCACGGTCTCCGCTCAGCATGACATTAGGATTGAGATGCGGAGTGGCACGACAGCAGCCTTAGACGCTCGCAGTCATCGCTTTCGGCTGAAGTCCGGTCACGCGTCGCATCTCTTCGATCAGCCAGTCAACTTCCTGCTTGTTCTTGAGAGTGCGTCCGAGCGTGACTTTTTTGCCATTGCGCAAGCTGAGTTCGATGTCGTAGTAGGGCGTGCCGGTGCCACCGCCTTGCTGGCTGCCGATCTTGCTCGCGATCGAAGCCATGTCGGAAAGCGCGAATCGCTGAATCTTGCCGCCGCCGAGCAAGCCATCCTGCAAGAGCAGGGCTCCATTGCCAATCCCGGCTCGCGTGGTGCCAAACCACATCTGCACGCAAATATAGAGAAGGAGCAGCGCGAAGAACCCGAAGGCGATGGGAAAGATGACCGGCGCACTGGAACGTGCGAGAAAGAACGTAACCGAACTGAAAATCAGCAGGAAGAACGTGGTCCCCAGAGCGAAGCCCTTGTTCCGTGCCGCCGGGAAATAAAACTCCACGCCGGCGGCGCTCTCGGTGACTGCGACCGTCAGAGTACTGGGCTTTGCAGTGGCAGAATCTGTCTTCGAGGCTAGCCCCTCCGCAGGCCGCTGCGCTGGAGTCTGCGCGGTGCGGAAGACCGGCACTTCAAAGATGTCGTGGTAGTCCACGCCCGGCACATCGGCCAGAGCATCCAGCATCCATACGATCGAATCCCGGGGCACCTGTGTCTCGGTCGGCCGAGCATCCCAGGGAACGCGGAAGCTCACCGGGATCGAAGTGCCGGCGGGCCCGGGATAGATCTGCGCCGGCGAGAGGCTCTGCTCGCCGCGCCACACGATGCGCTCGGAGGTGTTCTGGTTATTGCCGGAACCGGTTATGACGCGGTTCACGCAGGAAAGGCGGAGCTGGATGCCGTGCTCCGGCGAGTGCGGGAATCGCGCCTGGATCATGCCTTTCAGGTCGCCACCAACGACACCCGGCACGGGCGACATTTCAAAGCAGGTCTTGCCGAACTCGAGGTAAGCCAGGGTGAAGCGAACGGCGCGGACCAGAAGGAAAACTCCAACCACGGGAAAAAGGAGGCCAAGGTAGGCAATCGGTTTCCTGGCAGCCTGCTGCGGGACGAAGACCAGCATGGGCGCGGAAACCAGATTCCAGAAAGCGGCAAATACCCAGGCGGTGATCATGCCGGACTGGGTGTTGCCCTTGATGCGGCCCTGGGCCCAGTCTTCGCGCCACAGCCAGGGCTCCGCCGGATGCTCGGATTGGGCGCGCTGCTGCCGCTTCAGGAACTTCGAGCCGCAGATCGCCATGCACATCAGCCCGCACCCAACTCCGCTGAATACCACGCCAAAAATCAGCAACAGCCACACCTGGGAGTTGCCGGTGCCCGCGAGCATCTGGGTGATCGCCCTGGAGAGAGCGAACAGACCGAAGCCGGCAAAGGGCAGCGCGAACAGGCAGATGAATACCGCTCCGAGTTTGGAGGTGCGGTCCACTCCTGATCATTGTGGAGGGAATAATGGAGGAGGTGAAGAGGCGGAAGGTGAGCCACCCAAAGTAACGAACGCCGGGCGTTGCTGATTCCCAACAAGAAGAAGGGGATGCCCCAGCGGCATCCCCTCGTGGTTTTTCAAACTAAGTCCGAGCTACTTCTTGTCGAAGTTCAGAGCCTGCTCGCACTCCGCCAAAGCCTGGTTTACATGCTCAATCGCTTTGACGCGGTGACCGCCGAAATCATGGTTGGCGTGTTCCAGGGCGTTCTTGGCTTCGCGCAGGTGCTTGACGGCGGCCTCGATTGCCGGGTGCTGCTCCATTTTCTCGTGCTTCTCGTCCTTCATCTTGTCCATCTTGTCAGTCTTATCCTGGGCGGCGACGGGCAGACACATGGCGAATGTCAGGGCACCGGCGGTCAAAATGGCGCAAACAGTTTTCTTCATGGTAATAACCTCTCTCTGAAATTGTGGATTGGGACCCGGCAGAAATGTACCACAGGCAAGCGCACAATAAAGACGCGGAAAGGCAATGGCGGTCCAGAAACAGGAAAGCCGGGCTGTTTGGCCCGGCTTATCGCATTGGGAAACGTCCGTGCTCAGTTGAGCTGGATCAGTTTTCCGTTAACCTCGTTTTGTTAACTGTGCGAACTCTTACATCACCATGGCGAGCCCTTCGAGCTCGCGCTGCAGGACGGGCAGGGAGCAGCCGGCCATCTCCACGCGGCCAGCGGCATCCATGGCGTCGGCCTGAGAAACTCCGTAGCCGCGACCCATCAAGAAGACCTGCAACACTTCCGCTGCTTCCCGGGAATCCACCATGCCGCCCTGGAGAAGGTCGTTCCGCAGGGCATTCAACTCCGTCACCGAAAATTTGTCTCTCATGGCCCCACCACCCTCCGACCGCTCTGCCCCTAGTTATCTACTTAGACTCATCGGCAGTTCTCTACGTTGCATGCAATTGTTGTGCCGTAGCTTTCAGGCAAAACGCGGGGCCGCCCAAACTTGTGGAAATGCGGCCGAACACCATGAAAAACCACTAGTTCGGCTGCTGCCCGGGAATGGCATGGCGATGGAGAGGGGAATTCTGGCGGGTCAAAACTGACATTCTGTGTCGTTTCAGAAACGGTGTGGGCTGGTTTTGTCTGGCACTTTCAGGCCGCTTCGATGGTGGCCGCATCAATCAGCAGAATCGGAATGTCGTCCTGAATAGGATAAACCCGGCGGCATTCGCCGCATTTCAGGCTCATCCCGTTCTCTTTCAGGGCCAGCGTCTTCTTGCACACGGGACAAACCAGAATGTCGAGCAGATCTTGGCTGATCATACTGGCCCATTCTAACGCTAGAGTGGCCGGGAAGCAGCGCGGCAATTTGAGATAAAATCGCATCGCAATCTGTGGGTCCCGCGAGGTGTGATGACGGCCAAGATTCTCGATGGCAATAAAATGGCGAGCGAAATCCGGGCGGAAGTCGCTCGCGAAGTGCAGGCCCTGGCCGCCTCTGGCATACGCCCCGGGCTGGCCGTGGTGCTGGTGGGGCATAATCCAGCGTCGGAAGTCTATGTGCGCGGCAAGGTGAAGAGTTGCGAAGAAGTCGGAATCTACAGCGAAAAACACACGCCTGCCGAGAGCACGACGACCGAGGAACTGCTCGCGCTGGTGGATGACTTGAACCGGCGTGACGAGATCGACGGCATCCTGGTGCAGTTGCCCCTGCCTCCCCACGTGGACTCGAAGAAGGTGCTGCTCGCGGTGGACCCCGCCAAAGATGTGGATGGGTTTCATCCCATGAATGTGGGATATCTTTCGACCCAGCGTCCCGGGCTGGTGCCTTGCACGCCGGCCGGAGTGATGGAAATTCTGAAACGGAGCGGGATCGCGATCGCCGGGCAGGAAGCGGTGGTGGTGGGGCGGAGTGACATCGTGGGCAAACCGGTCGCGATGCTGCTGCTGAACGCGAATGCAACGGTCACGGTGTGCCACTCCAAGACGCACGATCTGCCGGGAGTCTGCCGGAGGGCGGATATTCTGGTGGCGGCGATCGGGCGCGCGGGCATGGTCACCCGCGACTATGTGAAGCCGGGAGCGTGCGTGATTGACGTCGGCATGAACAAAGTCAGCGAGCGGGCCGAGTTTGATCGCCTCTTTGCCGGAAACAAGAAGCGGGAAGAAACGTTTCTGACGAAAGGCTCAACGCTGGCGGGCGATGTGCATCCCGAAGTGGCCGAAGTGGCGGGTGCGATCACTCCGGTGCCGGGAGGAGTGGGGCCGCTGACCATCGCCATGCTGATGGTGAACACCGTGAAAGCGGCGAAGCTGCGGCGCGCAACCCCGGTCGCCGAGTTGACGAGAAGTTGAATGAACTTCCACCACGGAGGCACGGAAACACAGAGAAAGGCAAAACGAACGACTTCGGAGCAGGAATTTGTACTTGATTCAGATTCTCGATTCTTGAATTGCAATTCCGGTTTGTGCCCTTGCATTCCTCCGTGTCTCCGTGTCTCCGTGGTAGATTTTCTCCGTCCAGGTGAAACCACATTGCTAAAGGTCGGGTTGACTGGCGGGATTGCGAGCGGCAAATCGGTGGTCGGCGAGATGTTCGTCAAACTCGGCGCGCACCTGATTCTGGCCGACACCATTGCGCACGAACTGATGCAGCCCGGGCAAGCGGTGTATGAGAAAGTAGTCCGCCATTTCGGACGGGAAATCCTGAATTCCGACGGCAGTGTTAACCGGCCCAAACTTGCCGAGATCGCGTTCGGCCATCCCGGTAGTGCAGGGCGCGTGCAAGAACTCAATGCCGTCGTTCATCCCGCCGTGGTCGAGCATGAAAACCAGTGGATGGAAGGGATCGGCCGCCGCGATCCTCATGGCATTGCAATCGTGGAAGCGGCGCTGATCCTGGAAGCCGGCGTCGCCGACCGCTTCGACCGGCTCATGGTTGTAACCTGCTCTCCCGAACAACGCGTTCAGCGTTTCGCGGGCAGGCTGGGAGTTTCCGAAGAAGCGGCGCGCGTTGAAGTCACCCGCCGCATGGCTGCGCAGTTGCCGGACAAAGAGAAGATCAAGGCCGCCGATTTTGTGATTGATAATTCCGGGTCGCTGGACCGGACCGCGGCACAAGTCCACAAGGTTTTTGCCGCCCTGCAAGACGCAGCGAGGGCTTCGGCGAGGTGAAGGCACTTGAAGCGACCCCCAAAGAAGCCCCAGGCAAGGCCTGTCGCTCCGAATGCAGACCTGGCCGCCGCGGGCGAAGAACACCTGCGGAGGGTCCGGCGGCTTTGCGCGGCTCTCCCCGGAACGGCAGAGAAGATCTCGCACGGCGAACCGACTTTCTTTGTGGGAAAGAAGGTCTATGTGATGTTCGCCAACAACCATCACAACGACGGCCATATCGCAGTCTATCTGCCGGTTCCTCCCGGCCTTCAGGCTTCCCTGATCAAGAACGAACCCCGGACTTTCTTCATGCCGCCGTATGTGGGAGTGCGCGGCTGGGTAGGGATCGAACTCGATTCGATCAGCGATGATGAATTGGGCTTCCACATTTGCGAGGCCTGGCGGCTGATCGCTCCTGGCGGGAGGCAAGGCTCATTTCCTGGATCCGCAAAGCGGGGCTAGCAAGTGCATTTCCTACCCCAAAGCAATCACGGAAGGGGTGGCAGACCAACGTCGGCAAGCAACTGGCGGAAGGCGGGTTCATGGTGCAGATTGTCGAAGGCATGGTTGGATTCCATCTGGGAAACGCCGTCGGCATGCTGGTCGTAGGCAGTTTTGAGGTACAGCAGCGCCTCCCGTTTATTTCCCAGCACGGAGTAGGTTTCGGAGAGTAGGTACGGTGAAAACCGGCCCCGATCATAAAGCCGTTGCTGTTGAAGCCGGAGGGCCTCGAGCAGGCCTCTCCCGCCCCCGGCTGCGAAACTCTTCGCGGTCGCGTCTGCGATGACAAGGGCGGAACTGTCGTGCATCAGCACCGCTTCGCCTTTTGATTCCGCGAGGTAGTGGGGATAGTCCGCTGTCTGGAAGTAGATGATCTTCAGGTAGCGGTGGGGGGAAATGAAGCCTGGCTCGTTGTCCTCCATTTGTTTCAGCAGGGTGATGGCTTCCTGCTGCCGGCCTGCGCTGAAAAGAATGGAACCTTTGTCGGCCAGCACGGACTTGGAAGCCGGATCCAGCGCCTGGGCGCGTTCGATCTCCGCCAAGGACTCGGGGTAACGGTGCACGCACATGAGGTACGTCGCATACCAATGATGCGCCGTGGCATTGTTGGGGTCGAGCTCAATCGCCCGGCGGAATTCCCGGTCCGCCGCCGCCGCATCCCACATCCCGTGGAAGGAAACAAAAGCCAGGGATGCGTGCGCTTCCGAAGACTGATCATCAAGTTCGACGGCTTTCTTAGCCGCTGCAAATGCCCTCGGGTACGCTTCCGATGAGGGCATCAGGGTGTACTCGCGGAGCAGGTTGTAGCAGTCCGCCAGCCCGACGTAAGCCTCCGCGTAGCCGGGATCATGGACAATCGCCTGGGTAAAGGAATCGACGGCCTTGTTCAGATCCTCAGGTGTGCGCTTGTTCCAGTAGTAGCGCCCCTTCAGGTAGAACTCCTCGGCCTCCCGGTTGGCGGGACGATGCGAAAGAGCGGAACCCGCCGAAGAAGACGGTGGTTGCGCGGCCCCGCCCGCCTTCGCCGATCGATATCCCGGACGATAAATCCAGGCCGCAAATACCAGCGCCAGCACCGGTAACACGAGCGCCCACTTCCATCTCTCGGGGGAGGCGGAAGCTGCCTTTTCATCCGGCGCCGGAACGGCCGCCAGCATCGCTGGTTCGGGGTTGTGGGTGGGCGCAATCCAGCGGTAGCCGCGTCGCCCCACGGTTTCGATGAACACCGGATTCTCCGCCGTGTCCCCCAGCGCCTCGCGCAGCCGGTTGATGGCGCTGGTGATGCCGCGGTCGAAGTCCACAAACACGCCATCCGGCCACAGCACCTGTCGGAAATCGTCCCGGCTGAGAACTCCGTTGGGCCGGCTGAGGAGCAACTTCAGCGCGCGGAAGGGTAGTTCCTGGAGCTTGACCTTGACGCCGTTCCGGCGCAGCTCGCCCGAGCGCAGGTCGGCTTCAAATACCCCGAAACGAACGACTGGGCCGGCAACGGCCGCAATAGAGGAGACACCTGGGCGCATGGGTCGGGACGTTCTGAGGGAGGAGGTTCAGTTTAACACGGGGTGTTAGGCACCAAGACCCGCTATTTTCAGGGCGCCGTTCCTGGCGTGACCGTTCCCTACATCGTCAAGGAATGAAGGGTCTTGACGCGTGACCAGCGATCAGCCGAGAGGTGACCAGTGGAGCATTGACCGGCGCTCACTTTCAAGCAAGAGTCAGCTCGCGTTCGGAGTCACCTCGCGGCTCGAAAAAGCGGGCTCCAGGGACATTCGACGCCGGTCCCCCGCCGCCGAACGAAATACTTGCCCCTCTCAGGAGACAACCGGATGAATTGCACTTTGTTACAGGCTAAGACATTTGCGCTCACGATGCTGATCCTCGCCTTCGCCACGGCGGCTTTGCCGGCTGCGGCCCAAACGCCAACCGTACTCTACAACTTTCAGAATAACCTCTCGGACGCCTGCGTACCTCAGGGCTCCCTCGCCCAAGGCCGTGACGGCAGTCTCTACGGCGTTGGCGTGGACGGCGGCTTTCACAGTTGCGGGGCGAACGGATACGGCGCGGTGTACAAGATCTCTACGACTGGAGTCGAAAACGTTGTATTCAACTTTCCGACCGGCTGGGGTAGCTGCAATTCCGGTCTTACGCTGGGATCGGACGGGAACTTCTACGGCGCTTGCGAGACGGGCAATCCCGCGACGGGCTTAGGCAGTATTTACAAGGTCACGCCCAGTGGAGTCTTTACCGACTTGCATGACTTCACGGCAACCGCCGGTGATGCGTATCCGCTGTTTGCGCCGATCCAGGCCCTCGACGGCAACTTCTACGGAACAACCGGCCTGCAGAATGCCATCTGCGGAAATGTCTACAAGTTGACGACCGCCGGCGTCTACACCAATCTGCACACCTTCAGCGGCGACTGCCTTACCGCTTCCGGGCTGACTCAGGGGAAAGATAAGAACCTCTACGGCACCCTGCTGTTTTGCTCGGCCAGCGGCAACCGCGGGTGCGCCTACAAAATCACTACCAAAGGCGTTTACAAAGTGTTTTACGGTTTTGTGGACGCTACGGGCTGGACTCCCAGTTCTGGCCTGATCCAAGCCACGGACGGGAAGTTTCGTGGAACCACACAACTTGGCGGGACCGGCGGCAATGGAGCAATCTACAGCCTGACTTTGGCGGGCAAGATTACCGTTCTTCACAACATCAATGTCGCCACCGATGGAGGCATCCTCAGCATCCTGCAACCGACCGACGGAAATTTCTACGGTGGTGGGCTGAACGGCGGCCTTGGGTCGGGCAGCCTCTACGAGTTGACCGCCAAGGGCGTCTTCTCGGCTTTCCTGTTTCCAACCAATGGATCCGATGGAAGCGAGCCCGCGTCGCCTCTGATCCAACACACGGACGGACTTCTTTATGGAACAACCAGCGCCGGCGGCAGCCACGGCGTCGGCACTTTTTTCAGCGAGGATATCGGCGCGAAACCGTTTGTCAGGCTGGCGTTGACTTCCGGAATTGAAAGCACCTCGGTCGGAATTTTTGGACAAGGTCTTTCGAACGCCACTGGAGTTACGTTCGGCGGCACCACCGCAACCTTCACTACGTCGGGTGACGGCTATCTGACGGCGACCGTCCCCAGCGGGGCCAAGACCGGCTCGGTTGTGGTGCAGATCCCATCCGGCAATCTGACGAGCAGTGCCACCTTCAGTGTGACGCCCACCATCAAGACGTTTTCGCCGACCAGCGGGCCGGTGGGGACTTCAGTCACGATCACCGGGACGGGCCTGCTCCAGGCGACAAAGGTGACGTTCGGTGGGGTGGCGGCCGCATTCACCCCGAACTCCGACACGCAGGTGACGGCAACCGTGCCGACGGGAGCGAAGACGGGCACGATCGTGGTCACGACCAAGGGCGGGAAAGCCACTGGCAAAGGGAAGTTCACGGTGAACTAAGCCGGAATGAACCGGGGTTCCCGGGGCGGTGTGCCGAGGAAGTGACAAACTCTGCGGTGGCTGGTCTCCTGGTTCGCCGCAACCGGAGCGCGGGTAGAGGCTTGCGCTCCGGATTTTATTGATGGCTCGGCCGGTGACTTACCCATTCGACAGCTGTTTCCCCGCAACCGGCTAGTTCGCCTTCCGGTTCGGATTTACCAGCCATTGCAGCAGCGAACTTACCACGCTCAGCACGATGGCCCCGAGGAAGGCTGCCAGGAAGCCATGCACCTCGAATCCGGGCACGAGCACGGAAGCGAGCTTCAACATGGCCGCGTTGATGACAAACCAGAACAGGCCGAGCGTAAGCAGGGTCAACGGAAACGTGAGGACCTTGAGCAGCAATCCCACGGTGGCGTTGATGAAGCCGATGGCCAGCGCCGCAATCAAAGCGGCCACGGGACCACTCACGCTGATGCCGGGCACGACATGGGAGACAATCCAGACAGCCAGGGCGCTCAGCACCCAGTTGAGTAGAAGACGCATGGCGGACCTCCGTCGAAGAAGCAATATACACCGGCTGTTGGCTGTTGGCTGTTGGGCTTTGGGATCAGGAACTATGACGCAGAGAAGTCCGCGTTTCCAGAACTCAGCCCCTAAAGGGGAATTCGAAATGACCATTCTTGCGGCATCGCTAAAGCAATGCCCTGATACAAAGCTAAGCCCTGATACGAATCGCGACTTCTACCGCAGGCCGCCCAGGTTGTCTGACAAGTGAGGGTTCCCCATTCCCTTACAATTCCCTGGTGCCTCAGAAAACCAACGCGGCGCGGCTGCTCGACCAGATGGGGATCCGCTATGAGCTGCGCGAATATGCGGTGGACCCGGACGACCTGGCTGCAGAAACGGTGGCGGCGAAGATCGGCCTGCCGGCGGAGCAGGTCTTTAAGACGCTAGTGGCGCGCGGCGACCGTCACGGCCACTGCATGGCGGTGATCCCGGGAGATCAGGAACTGGACTTGAAGGCGCTAGCCGCGATTTCAGGGGAAAGGAAAATCCAGCTGGTCCCAGTGAAGGAACTGCAAGGCCTCACCGGGTATATCCGCGGGGGCGTGACGGCGCTGGCGGCCAAACGAGACTTTCCGGTCTTTGTGGACGAGACGATCGAACTGTTCGATGTGATCTCGGTCTCGGCGGGTATTCGAGGCCTGCAAATCCTGCTGGCGCCGGTCGACTATCTGCGTGCGACAAAAGGCCAAACGGCCCCTTTGGGACAACCGAAAAAGAGCGCCTAAGCAAGCAAAAGCCGCGCGGGTAGGGCAATCTCAGGTGCAGCCCTCCGTAATGACCTTTTGTACGGGGGCATGGGCCCTTCGAAACCTTTGCAGCCCCCTCCAAACCAGCCAGAATGGGTTTTTACAGGAGTTCACCCCCTGGGACTCATGGCCAACGCTACTGGTACCGCTCTCGCTCCCCTTCCAATACACCGGAAAACCGCTGCGCGCGTCGCTTTGTTTGATCTGGCGTCCACAGCCTCAAGCCTGCTGACCGACTGCTTCCGCCAATATGGGATCGAAACCGTAGTCATTCCAGGAGAAGATGCGGAGCGGCTGGGGCGCGAAAAGTTCGACGCCTGCGTGCTTCCACTGGACGCAGACGTGGGAGCGATTATCGAACTGGCGCGGAGTTCAGCCTCCAACAGCCGCATTGTGATCTACGGGCTGGGCGGCAGCGCGCAGGACGCCTTGCGGTACTCCAAGTACTGCATCAACGCCGTCTTCCACGAACCGCTGGAACGATCGGCGGCGCTGAAACTGGTGCGCTCAACCCGGCCGCTGGTCTTGCACGAGTTTCGCCGCTACGTGCGAATTCCGGTGATGACGGAGGTTTCGATCGTGACCGCCGACGGCTCCCGCCTCAGCGTCACCAGCCAGGAAATCAGTTCGGGCGGAATGTCGTTGAAGGGAACTCACACCCTGGACCCCGGGTCGCTGGTCGAGGTCTCCTTTTCCCTACTGACGCTGCCCCGCATCTGGATGCGCGGCTATGTCACCTGGAAGAAACCGAACAAGAGCGTAGGCATTCGCTTTGATCCCACCGACGAGCGCCGGCGGCGGCTGAAAGACTGGATTGTTGCGTACCTGGAATCGTAAGAGCAGGTGGCAGGTCGCAGGTCGCAGGGAAAGCCAACCTGATTCGATGTCACCCTGGTTGCGTAAGGGGCTTGCGGCGTGCATTGTCGGCGCGCTCTGTTCTTGTTCTTCCTGACACCTGCGACCTGACATCTGCGACCTCCTTCCCGCTTCCCGGCTAGAATGCTTCCGTGAGTTCCTCTCCGGTTAGCATCGAACCTGCGCGGCAATCTGCTACCGAATCTCGCACGTTTACGCTGCGGGAGAAATTTCTGCTGTGGATCATCTGTTGGGCAGGTTATCTTGCCATCGCGCTGATCGGGCGGACGCTGCGCTACTCGATTTCCTGGGAAGACGAGTCCATCCCGGTCAACACACTTTTTGCGAAACCCGGAATCTATTCCTTCTGGCACCGGTGCGTCTTCCCCGCGGCCTGGATGTGGAAAAAGCTGGGCATCGCCGTCATGGTGAGCCGCAGCTTCGATGGGGAGTACATTGCCCGGGTCATCGAAAAGTTTGCCTTTGTCGCGGTTCGCGGTTCCAGTAGCCGGGGTGGGGCCGAGGCTTTGCTCGGAATGAAAGCACAAGTGGAACAGGGCGCGGCGGCCGCATTCACGATTGACGGCCCGCGAGGCCCAAAATATGTCGCCAAACCCGGACCCGTACGGCTCTCGAAGGTCACCGGCGTACCCATGGCGGCGTTTTACGTGGCGCTCAGTGATGCGTGGGTGCTCAGAACGTGGGACGAATTCATGATCCCGAAGCCGTTTGCGAAGGCGCTGGTGCGGGTTAGTCCGAAGGTGCAGGTTCCGGCGGATGCCGATGAGACCCAGATGACCGACTATCACGCCCAGTTGCAGGCAGCGCTCGACCGCGTGACAAGATTCGCGGAGGAAAATGTGGTGCGGGTGGGATCGAAGGAATTCCCGGAGCTCCGCCGCTAGGGGGCGGAAAGCGTGGCTTCCGGTTGGAAGAAGAACACGGGCCGCTACTGGCCCAAGATGAGACTTACTTGTCCTTGGTGGTTTTGCTCACGGTTCGCGCAGCGGCTTGGCTTGCAACCTCAGATTTGCACTTGTGCGCGTTGAACTGCGATTGGATGGCAGACTGCGCATTCCCCATGTTGGGGTCGCCCAGGAATTCGGTGTTGCAGAGTTCACAAATTGCGATCACCGGGACGTTCCTAACCCGTTTCACGATCCGTAGATTGCGCTTCGCCATGCCCACAGTCTCCCACAGGCTGGATTCCGGCGCTACCCCCGGTGGATTTCAAGCTGCGCCACCACCGATTGTTGCGATGGTTCGCCGTCCCGTCGATTCAGGTCTAAAATGAAGGCAGCAGGGAGGTTTTTATGCGCTTTGGAAAATATGAAAAGTCGGACGGCAGCAATGTGGGTACTGCCATCACATTTTTGTTGATTGGGTTGGGCGTGGGTGCCGCGGCTGGCATGTTGCTGGCCCCGAAGGCGGGGAAGCAGATCCGCAAAGACCTGCGGCGCTCCTATGATGACGCCCTGGATACCATCTCGGATTGGACCGATGAAGCGAAAGAGCGCTTCGAGGAAGCAATCGAGAAAGGCGCGGACTTCACCGAGGAGCTGCGCGCCAAGGCCGAGCCGCTGGGACAAATCCTGAAGCGCTCCTAGACTGCGAATCCTGGCAGGCTGCGGAAAAAGTCCACTCTTCCATTCCAGCCCCTAAAGGGGCCGTTGAAAGTGAACCGTTTGCGGCATCGCTAAAGCGATGCCCTGATACGAATCTCGACTTTTGCCGCGGCCAGATGGATCCCCGAGCCTAAGCTTGATGAGGGGACGCCTGTCGCTCCATCACCCGCCTTCAGTTCTGGGGCGGGTTTTCGTCTTCGAGGGTGCGCTTCTTGTGGGGCACGGTGCGGATCACAATGCCTACCGAGAACCGCAGGTTGTCCTGTTTCTTATGGCCGAATGACGGAAACGATGTGCGGGTCTGCAGGTAGTCGGCCTTGAAGCGCACGGCGAAACGCGGGTTGATGTTGTAGTCCGCCCCGCCCCCGGCCACCAGGCCCAGGCCGCTGCTGACCTCGGCGAACCCCGGCACCTCCCCGCGCATCTTGGCGCGTCCAAATAAGAGCTCGCCGAAGGGGGTCCAGCGCTCGTACTTGCGGTAAGGAAACTGCACGCCGAACAGGTAGGTATACAGCTTGGTTTTCACGTCGAACGTGTCCGTTCCCGGCGGGCAGTACCCTGGGTTGTCGCTGCATCTCGGAAAGGGCGCGGGCACCGCCACGGGGATTTTTGAATTCCCATAGTTCCCGCTGCCGTCGATGACGAACCCCAGCCACCTGGCCGCGTTCAACTGCACCGAGGCGTTCCAGCCATTCAGCCCGGCGCGGTGGCCGGAGTTGAACAGATCGGTGTATCCGTAGGAGTAGCCGCCGAAGAGTTCGGCACGGGGATACTGGGGCACGGGCTGGGGATTCTCGCCCGGGAGCTGCGCCCACGACATCATAGATAGCGCAGCCACTACCAATACCACTCCCAGGGTTTTGCTCACGATTCCTCCTTGAAATCAGTACCCAGTACCCGGTTGTCAGTACCCAGTGAACACCGCCCTCCGGGTACTGGCTACTGACTACTGGGTACTGTCTTCCCGTACATCGTATTGTAATGAAGCTGGATTTCTCCGCAGGTGCCCTGCTCCGGCGAGTACACCACGCAGGTATCAAAGGGCCGCGAATACACGTGCAGGCTGACGGCCCGCTGGTTGAACTCGCGCGGGTTCACCACCCGGTGCACCGGTTCCCGCGGATCGACGGCGCACGGGTTCTCCACCGTCAACTCCACACGGTTGGATGCTTCCAAACGGCAGTTGCCTGCCTCGATATCTTGAAATCCGACGCTGAAATTTTCCACCACCAGTTTTCCGATCGGGGCCGCCATCCAGCAGTTCTGGTCGCGATGGTTGTGCACCGAGCTGAACTGCCCGACTTCCCAGCAGATGGCGATCAGTTCGTACAGGTCCGTCCTGTCGATCAGATTGCGCGTGTAATGCTGGCGGTCCCAGGTCAGATAAGGAGCCAGGCTCGCTTCGTCAACGGGCGTCCCGGCCAGAAACCGGCGGATCTCCTCGGTGGTGTCGAACGAGGTTGCGGGAAAGGCGCGCAGTTTTCGCGCAAATTCATTGATTGCCACCCGCGTTCGGACCGCTACAGCGCACATAGAATGCCCCAAGCAAAAGATTGAGTATACCCGAGCGGTCGCCGTCGTCCGCGTGGGCTGATCCACTGCACTCACTCCACGAACATGCAGTCGCCGTAGGAATAAAAGCGGTAACCGGCTTCCACGGCGTGCCGGTAGGCACTCATCACAAAGTCTTTTGCGCCGAGAGCGCAGACCAACATCAGCAGGGTGGATTGGGGAAGATGGAAATTGGTCAACAAAGCGTCCACCACGCGGAACTTGTATCCGGGATAGATGAACAAGTCCGCCTCGCCGGTTCCCGTTTCTACCCGCTCGCCGCCCGCCTGCTGCGCCGCGTACTCGAGGGTGCGGGCTGTGGTTGTCCCGACGGCAATCACCCGGCGCCGGTGTTGTTTGGCCGCATTGATGCCGCGTGCGGCTTCCGCTGAAATTTCGTACCACTCCCGATGCAACTGGTGGTCTTCCACGTTGGCGGCCCGCACCGGCTGAAACGTCCCCAGACCGACGTGCAGTGTGACTTCGGCGATTTCGATCCCGCGTGCGCCAATGCGTTCCAGGATTTCCGGCGTGAAGTGCAGGCCCGCGGTCGGGGCGGCCACCGATCCTCGCGCCCGGGCATAGATGGTCTGGTAGCGGTCGCGATCGGCCGCCTGGTCCTCACGATCGATATAGGGCGGCAGCGGGATGTGCCCAACGCGTTCGATTCGAGTAAAGAAGTCGGCGACGGGAGCAAACCGGATGCGCCGCTCCCCAAAACCGCCGCGCGCGATGACTTCGGCCTCCAATGCGGGCCGATCACCAACGTGAAGATCGCCAAACGAGAGCTTCTCTCCGATACCAATCTTGCGTCCCGGCCGAACCAGGCACTCCCATTCGTTGGGATCGTCGGACAGGCGGCGGGTAAGAAGCACCTCGACGCGCCCCCGCAGAAAGTCCCGGGAGGCCGGGTTCTGCGGGCTCAGAGGCTGCGCCCGTTCTCCGCTCCGGTGCCCGTAGAGCCGCGCCGGAAAGACCCGGGTGTTGTTCAGAACCAGCAGGTCGCCAGATCGGAGCAGATCCGGAAACTGCCGGAAAGCCCGGTCCTGCCAGGTCTGGGTCTGCCGGTCCAGGTGGAGCAGGCGCGAAGCGGCGCGATCCGGCAGCGGTTCCTGGGCAATGAGTTCCGGCGGCAGATGGTAATGGAAGTCGGAGACAAGCACCGGGAGATTATAGGGTTTGAGGCCGGCTTCCCCCATGGTCCGCCGCGCCGGTTCCCGGCACCTTCTATTTACATATTTTCACGTTGGATTGGTTGTAAGGTTTTGGAGACGTGCGGTACCATGACCGCGGGGCTTGGTAATGTCGAGTGAACGCAAACATCGGCTCGAGATCGTGGAGTACGGGCGGCGGCTGCATGCCCAGGGGTTCGTGGCGGCGACCGATGGCAACCTCTCCGTGCGTCTCGACGATCATCGCCTGCTGGTCACGCCCACCGGGATGAGCAAAGGCGCGATGCGCCCCGCCGACATGGTTATCGTCGATCTGGACGGGAACCGGCTCGCGGGCAAGCGCAACGTTTCCAGCGAGATCGGCATGCATCTGCTGATCTACCGCATGCGTCCCGATGTGCAGGGTATTGTGCATGCGCATCCCACGACCGCCACGGGGTTTGCCGCTTCCGGAATTGCCCTGAACCGGCCGCTGGTCTGCGAGGTGGTGGTTGGCCTGGGCGCGATTCCGCTGGCGCGATACGGCACCCCCGGCACGCCTGAACTGGCGGAGGCGCTTGAGCCGCTGGTTCCGGACCACGATGCCATCCTGATGGCGAATCATGGAGTGGTCACCTGCGGCCCCACGCTGGAAAACGCCTTCATGAAGATGGAAACCGTCGAGCACTTCGCCAAGATCGCCCTGGTGGCCCGCCTCATCGGGCACGAGCAGCCGCTCGGCGAAGCGGAAGTAGAAAAGCTTGTGGCGGTGCGCCATCGCTACAACGGCGGGGCAAAGCCTGCTTCAGAAGCACGGCGCATCCCGGTTGCAGGTGACGGACTCCGATCCGAGACCGAGTCGAAGGAAACGGTCGGCAACCGGCGGTAACAGCCCGGCAGTTCCATGCGCGAATGGTGAGGTTTCCGTGAAAGTTTTCGCCGCTGTCGTGTTTCTCTTGTTTCCTTGTATCTTATCCGCCCAATCTCCAAGCACCACTCCGGCGCAATCAGACGGGCAAAGCGCTCCGTTACCTGCTCTTTCCGAGCAACCTCTGAAGATTGATCCTGCCAAGGAGGCCGACATCCGCCGCCTCTTTGAACTAACCGGGGGCTAGCAACTAGCGCTTCAGGTGATGGACAATATGGGAAAGAGCCTTAAGCCATTGATGACGCAAGCTCTTCCGCCGGGGGAGTACCGCGAGAAACTGGTCGATCTCTTTTTTGTGAAATTCCAGTCCAGACTCGACATGCAACAGCTCCTCGACCTGGCGATCCCCATTTATGACAAGTATCTGTCGCACGAAGAGGTCAGGGGCTTGATCGAGTTTTATCAAACGCCGTTGGGCCAGAAGACCCTCAAGGTACTTCCGACCATGCTTACGGAGTTGCAGGAAGCGGGTAGAAAGTGGGGCGAGAACCTGGGCCGCGATTCCATGAGAGAAGTCCTTGCCGAACATCTGGATCTCGCCAAGGCTTTGGAGGGTGCAG
>Ga0302175_10000293_pt1 | contig 17940 bp, 16 predicted proteins | sample I_Fen_N3_3_FD_198791 | JGI IMG/M metagenome (GOLD analysis project Ga0302175, IMG submission 198791) | Peat permafrost microbial communities from Stordalen Mire near Abisko, Sweden - I_Fen_N3_3 | ecosystem: Environmental > Terrestrial > Soil > Wetlands > Permafrost | place: Sweden: Abisko... | reverse complement strand
CTTGAACCCTCGATACATTATTAAATACTGCCAACGCCAATACAGCCGCATTAACAACTACCAATACAGCTAACCAAAAGAAAATTTGTTTATTTGTAAACGTTCTTTTTGTCATAACGCGCCTCGGTATTTCCTTCGAGCATAGCCTCGAAGTCTGCTGGCATAAAAATACCGTCCTGAGTAGATTTTTGAGTCCGTGCCGCTTGCCTTTCCACCCAGGAAAGCCCTCTCATCTCTCTATATTCAGAAGGATTTTGCACAATCGCCTTTCCTGAAGCCTTCGCGCCTTCAATTGTCACCGTCGTACAATTATTTGTCGTCGGATGATAATCCCCAGGCAGTACATAACGTGCAGCGGTCGCCGTCTTTTTTCTTAGCTCTTTCTTCTGCGCGACGATCCCGTCGAAATGCGCAATAACGGCCTCGGCCTTGGCTTTATCCAAAGAATAGACAAAACCTGTCGTTGTTCTTCCGAGGCTGTTCTCCCCTGAGATATAAGCCTTGAAAGATGTCCAGACATTCAATACGCCTTCTCCCTCGCTATCAAAGGTGCCCCAGGTTTTCCCATAACGTCCAAAGTCGTACGTAACATCTTTTCCGCCCACGACGACATGTAAAGCAGCATGCCCAAAAAGGTGCTCCTCTTTGTCACGAGTGTAGGGGCCACCCACCAGAATTTCCATGTAAGCGCCTGATACCACCAACTGATTGGTCTTGGTGGTTTTACCAGATGCTCCTGTATTTTTTGCCGTCTCTGTCGTGCCGGACGTTTTAGTAGACTGAACCATTAAAGATGTTCCGTATCTTCAAGTTTTGGGAATTTTATGCTGCAACTTCCTCTAGGGACGTTCGCTACATGCACAAATCCGTTGCCATCAAGAGCGCCAGTAACAACGGCACCATCTGGAAGTGTCAGTACATACTCCTCATTGGCAATTGGCTCTTCTCTTTCGTTGAGTAGTTGAAACTCAACGAAGGTTTTTTCTTTCAAGAATTGAGAGAAGAAGCTACTAGCTCCGCTTGAACCAGAATGGCCTACAAATGTATCGGGTGAACCGGCGGTAATGGTGGCTCCACAAGCGGTTAGCGATCCAACGTGCGCCACATCCTTACCGAGCCCAAAAACGTGAGGAGCTCCTGTCGTTATCGGATTGCTGCCGTGAATGGGACAGGAGTAGACGTCTCCTACCAGGGCCACTGGAAGAGTGTTAATAAAAATAGGGCTTGAGCCAGTCGTGATGTTTCCGCCGTGACTGCCTGGGTCTCCAAGTCGCGCTACTGGCTTTCCTGCCATGATTTTTCTCCTTTGAACATCAAGAGTCGCGAATGGTACATGATCCTCGCGACAGATCTTGCATTGTTGTAAGGCTCGGAACATACCTACAAGCACAGTGCCGGTTTCGGACTTTTCGCCGGTTGACTGCCCTGCCCTCACTCCCTATCCTCGCGCCTGTCACGACTCATTCGTGATCGGGTTTGACGGCTCGGCGGTTTTAAGGTGCGCATTGTTCTCCAACTTTGCTCGTGCACGTGTGTGTGCTCGACACAAAGCTTAATGGTGACTGTGCGCGGGGCACTTTCGAGTGCGCCGGGTACCTTAGACCGGTCCGTCAACCTGCGCACAGTTGCCACCCCATCGTTTGACGGCGACCAAGTGGCAGCTCTTGATGACTAAGGAGCTACACCCATGACCAACGCAACCACAAAATCCACCCCCTTCGCCCCCTGCGACCACGTCGACCATCACCTCTTCGCCGTCCAACCCGGCATCCCCCTGCTCGACGCTCTGGAACACGCCTCGGTCTACCTCAGCTGCGCCGAAGCCCTCGCCCATCAAGCCCCCAACGCCACCCGCCCGGAACACATCGCAACGTTACGCTGGGCCAGCAAACAAATGCTCGGTACCGCAAGTTCGTTGCTTCAAGCCTCCATCGACGGCATGCACGCCGCGCAGGCGGGAGGTGACGCATGAACCCGCATATGCCGATGACCAATAATGAGTGCGACATTCCGGTGTTGTTGGTGGCCACGCAAGCACCGTTGGATGTGTTGCACAGCAATGCCGCGACGCGGTTTCTGGCGGGGACGCAGATGATGGAGAGCTTGGCCAGTCTGGACATCACCCAGGCCAAGGGTGCTGATATACAGCAACTGGCCCACGCGGCGGCGATGTTGTTGCGCGATGGTTGTGATGTGATGGATGTGTTGGGGCGACAGATTCGGGCAGCTATGGTTTAGCAGTCATTCTGTAGGAGCCAGGCTTGCCGGCGAAGGCGCCCTCAAGTACGCCTTCGCCGGCAAGCCTGGCTCCTACAGGGGGTATCCGGGGTCAGATGCGGAATTGACCGACCAATTTACCGAGGCGTGCCCCCAAATCCGCCAGGCTACGAGACGTCTGCGCACCGAGCTGCGTCTCACCCGCCACGCTGTCCACCGCCACCGCAATCTGGTGCACGCTGCGGTTGATTTCCTCGGCCACGGCGGTCTGTTCTTCGGCGGCGCTGGCGATCTGGGCATTCATGGAGTTGATGGTGCCGATCAACTGGGCCATGGTGTCCAGCGACGCGCCCGCTTCGTTGGCCTGGGCCGAGGTGCCGTCACCCGCTTCGCTGGATCGGCGCATGGCTTCCACCGCCGACTGCGTGCCGGCCTGCAAGCGGTCGATCATGCCCTGGATTTCCTGGGTGCTGATTTGCGTGCGGCTGGCCAGCGCCCGCACTTCGTCCGCCACCACCGCAAAACCACGACCGGCCTCACCGGCACGGGCCGCTTCGATGGCGGCGTTGAGGGCCAGCAGGTTGGTCTGCTCGGCAATCGAACGGATCACCCCGAGCACGCTGACAATCGACGACACGTCTTTTTGCAGGCTATCCAGAGACACGCCGCTGCTACGGATGTCGTCCACCAATGCATGAATTTTCACGATGCTGCCGGCCACCACCCGCTTGGCGGCCTGGCCTTCGGCGTCGGTCTGCTGGGCCGCGACTGCGGCGTTCTGGGCACTCTTCGCCACTTCCTGGGCGGCGGCAGACATCTCGTTGATCGCCGTCGCCACTTGATCCGTCTCGTGGCGCTGACGCTCCATGGCCTGATCCGAGCGATGGGCCTGATCCGAGACCTGATCCACCAGCCCGGTCAGTTGCGAGGTCATTTCGGTGATCTGACGAACGAGACCGTGGATCTTGTCGACGAAGCGGTTGAACGAACCGGCCAGTTGTCCGAGTTCATCGTCGCTGGTGATGGTCAGGCGCCGGGTCAGGTCGCCCTCGCCCGCCGCGATGTCGTCGAGGTTGGCTTTCATCAGGTTCAGCGGCCGCAGAATCGCGTTGGCCAGCAACATCCCCGCCGCCGCGATCACCAGCAACACGATGACGGCAATGCCGACGATGCTCAGCACCACGCCTTCCATCCGCTCGGTGACTTTGGCCTGAACCAGCGCCACCTGAGCTTCGATGCCATCGAGGTTGACCGAGGTGCCGACCGCCATGTCCCACTTCGGCAGGTATTCGGTGTAGCCGAGCTTGGGCACCTGCACCTGGCTGTTGCCGGGCAGCGGCGAACTGTATTCGAGGTAGTGAGTGCCGTCCTTCGCGACCTTCACCAGATCGCGGTTGACGTAGACGCCGTTCGAGTCGCGGTTGTCCTTGAAGCTCTGGCCCACGCCTTCAGGGCTGTTGGCCTTGAACAGGCGCACGGTGTTGGAGTCGTAGCCGAAGAAGTAGCCGTCCTTGCCGTAGCTGATGCTCGACAGCAACTTGACCACCTGGGCCCGCGCCGCGTCGTCGCCGGGGGCGGCCGCGTCGTAAAGCGGTTTGATCGCGGTCATGGCCACGGCCACATAACTTTGCAAGGTTGCCTTGGCGTCCTTGAGCAGGCTCTGGCGGGTTTCCTCGACCTCCTTGCGCGCCTGTTCCTGAAGAATGAACAGCGTGGTCAGGCTGATGACCAACGCAAAGAGCAACACCGGGAGGACGGCAAGGGACAGGACTTTAGCCTTGAGGCTCATGCGCATGACGGTTCACTCTTTTGATTTTATTGGCGTGGTTAAAGGCTTTAACGGCACGCCAGGGCAAAAGTTGAATCGTCGGATATCACAATCCCTGTAGGAGCGAGGCTTGCCCGCGAAGGCGTCGTGTCAGACACATCCGTGTTGAATGTGCCGCCGCCTTCGCGGGCAAGCCTCGCTCCTACAGGGGTTTCGGGGGTTACAGCACCATCGCGGCCACCCAGCCGAACGCCAGCAGCGGCAGGTTGTAATGCAGGAACGTCGGGACCACGGTGTCCCAGATGTGGTGATGCTGGCCGTCGATGTTCAAACCCGAAGTCGGGCCCAGGGTCGAGTCCGAGGCCGGCGAACCGGCGTCACCCAAGGCGCCGGCCGTGCCGACGATGCACACGATGGCGATCGGGCTGAAGCCCAGTTGCACGCACAGCGGCACAAAAATCGCCGCCAGGATCGGCACGGTGGAAAACGACGAGCCGATGCCCATGGTCACCAGCAGCCCCACCAGCAACATCAACAGCGCACCAATGCCTTTGCTGTGACCGATCCACGATGCCGAGGCTTCAACCAGCGTCTGCACGTCACCCGTGGCTTTCATCACTTCGGCGAACCCCGAGGCGGCGATCATGATGAAGCCGATCATCGCCATCATCTTCATGCCTTCGGTGAACAGGTCGTCGGTGTCGCGCCACTTCACGATGCCGGACACCGAGAAGATCAGGAAACCAACCAGCGCGCCGATGATCATCGAGTCCAGCAGCAGTTGAACGATGAACGCCGCCGCAATGGCCGCACCGGCCACCATCAGGCTCAGCGGGTTGTACGCCACGGCGACCTGCTCGACTTGCTCGATCCTTTCCAGGTTGTAGACGCGTTTCTTGCGATAGCTGATAAACGCGGCCGCCAGCCCCACCACCATGCCCAACGCCGGAATGCCCATGGCATGGGTAACGTTGATACCGCTGATGTCTACGCCGCTGCGGGCCACGTTGGCCAGCAGGATTTCATTCAGGAAGATGTTGCCGAAGCCCACCGGCAGAAACATGTACGGCGTGATCAGGCCGAAGGTCATGACGCAGGCGATCAGCCGGCGATCCAGTTGCAGCTTGGTCAGCACATATAAAAGTGGCGGCACCAGCAACGGAATAAAGGCGATATGTATCGGCAGAATGTTTTGCGAAGCGATGGCCACCACCCACAGCAGGCCGATCAGCAGCCACTTGACTGAACCGCCGCCGCTGGCGTGCTGGCGATCAACCATGGTCAGGGCTTTGTCCGCCAGCGCATGGGCCAGGCCGGACTTGGCAATCGCCACCGCGAAAGCACCGAGCAAGGCATAAGACAACGCCACCGTCGCCCCGCCGCCGAGGCCACTGTTGAAGGCTTTGAGTGTCGCGTCGATCCCCAGGCCACCGGTCAAGCCACCCACCAGGGCGCCGACAATCAGCGCGATCACTACGTGCACGCGGGACAGGCTGAGCACCAGCATGACGCCGACCGCGGCAATTACAGCATTAATCATCGTTACCTCAAGGCAAGCGGAATGAGCCCGGCCGGCAGTCTGCGAAGCGCCGCCAGCGGAGTTAAGGAATGGGTTTTATTAGAGGGCGCGCACTGTGCCGCAGCATCCGCGCCTTGTCAAAGCGAACGCCGTCCTTCTCATTGCAATCACCGCCCCCGGTAGGAGCTGCCGAAGGCTGCGATCTTTTGATTTTCAGGCCGGTGGCGACGCCAAAGATCAAAAGATCGCAGCCTTCGGCAGCTCCTACCGGGGGGTATTCGATATTTGGTAACGGCCGTAAAGAAAGCCAATTCGCGGCCGTTACAGTGCAAAGTCTCAGATAAATATCGAATAAGGACGTCTCTCCATGTCGCTCAGACAACTTTCCATCCAATGGAAAATCACCCTGCTGGCCGGGTTGTGCCTGGCCGGCATCGTGACCCTGCTGGTGGGTCTTTCGCTGTATCGCATGGAGCACAGCTCTGCGCTGGTGAAGGCCTCGAGCATGGAGATGCTCACCGAAGCCGCCCAGGCGCGGATCGAGTCCCAGGGTGAAAACCAGGCGCTGAACATTCGTCAGCAGTTCATGGACGCCTATCAATATGGCCACGGCTTCTCGCGCCAGGTGCTGTTCCTGCGCGATCAAGCCGAGAAGCGCTTTCTCGATGCCTTCGACCTGCGTGAAGACCTGACCCGCCAAGTCAAGTCAGCCCTGCAAGCCAACCCGGAACTGCTCGGCCTGTCCCTGGTGTTCGAGGCCAATGCGCTGGACGGCAAGGACGAATTGTTCGCCGGCCAGGCTGAGCTCGGCAGCAACGACAAGGGCCGTTTCGCCCTGTACTGGTCGCAACCGACGCCGGGTAAGCTGACGTCGATGTCGCTGCCCGAAAGCGACATGGCCGACACCAGCACCGGCCCCAGCGGCGAGGCGGCCAACGCCTGGTTCACCTGCCCGCGCACCACGCTCAAGCCCTGCGTGATCGAACCCTACTTTTATGTGATCGACGGTCAGAACGTGCTGATGACCAGTATCGTCTTCCCGCTGATGGTCAACGGCAAAGTCATCGCCTCGCTGTCGGTGGACATCAACCTCAACAGCCTGCAAGCGATCAGCCAGGGCGCGAGCAAAAAGCTCTATGACGGCCAGACCAGCGTCAGCATCCTCAGCCCCGTCGGCCTGCTTGCCGGTTACAGTCCGGACGCCAGCAAACTCAGCCAACGCCTGGAGGCCGTGGACAAAACCAACGGCGCCGAGCTGATTCGTATGCTGGGCACCAGCAGCAAAACCACCAGCCTGCACAGCAATGCGCAGTTGAAAGTGTTGTCGCCGTTCCAGCCGATTCCGGGCGGAAAATCCTGGGGCGTGCTGCTCGACGTGCCGGAGAAAGTCCTGGTCGGCCCGGCCGAGGCGCTGAAAAAACAACTCGATGAAGGCAACAGGGCCGGCACGTTGATGGAACTCGGGCTGGGCGTGATCGCCGCGCTGATCGGCCTGTTGCTGGTGTGGTTGATGGCCCGCAGCGTGACCAGACCGATCCTCGGCGTGGCCCACATGCTCGAAGACATTGCCAGCGGCGAAGGTGACCTGACCCGGCGCCTGGCCTACGACAAGCAGGACGAACTCGGCCAGTTGGCCGGTTGGTTCAACCGCTTCCTCGACAAGCTGCAACCGATCATCGCCGAAGTGAAACGCTCGGTGCAGGACGCGCGCAGCACGGCGGATCAGTCCTCGGCCATCGCCACCCAGACCAGCGCCGGCATGGAACAGCAATACCGCCAGGTCGATCAGGTGGCCACCGCCTCCCATGAAATGAGCGCCACCGCCCAGGACGTGGCCCGCAGCGCCGCCCAGGCCGCCCACGCAGCGCGGGATGCCGATCAGGCGACCCGTCAGGGCTTGACCGTGATCGACCGCACCACCACCAGCATCGACAACCTCGCCGCCGACATGAGCGCGGCGATGGTGCAGGTCGAAGGGCTGGCGGCGAACAGCGAGAAAATCGGTTCAGTGCTGGAAGTAATTCGCGCCATCGCCGAACAGACCAATCTGCTAGCCCTGAACGCGGCGATTGAAGCGGCCCGCGCCGGTGAAGCCGGGCGCGGTTTTGCGGTGGTGGCCGATGAAGTGCGTAACCTCGCGCGGCGCACCCAGGAGTCCGTCGAAGAAACCCGCCAAGTGATCGAGCAATTGCAGAGCGGCACCCAGGAAGTGGTCAGCTCGATGAACAACAGCCATCGCCAGGCCCAGGGCAGCGTTGAACAGGTCGGCCAGGCCGTCACCGCGCTGCGCCAGATTGGCGAGGCGGTCACGGTGATCAGCGACATGAACCTGCAAATCGCCAGCGCGGCGGAAGAACAGAGCGCGGTGGCCGAAGAGATCAACAGCAACGTGGCGACCATTCGCGATGTGACCGAATCGCTGTCGGGGCAGGCCAATGAATCGGCGCGGGTGAGTCAGTCGCTGAACAGCCTGGCGAACCAGCAGCAAAGCTTGATGGATCAGTTCCGGGTTTAAACCGAAATCCCAGGCATATCGCAATCCCTTGTGGGAGCGGGCTTGCTCGCGAAAGCGGTGTGTCAGCCGCTATAGATGTCGACTGACACGACCTCTTCGCGAGCAAGCCCGCTCCCACAGGATCTCCACAGGTTCTGGGGTTCAGGCTGTCGAGTGGATATTTGCGCGAAGCTGATTATGCTTTTAACAAGCCCTGCAGCAATGCAGGGCTGTGTAGGAGCGAGGCTTGCCCGCGAAGAACGACAATGCGGTGTGTCAGACCTGACGCAATCCGACGACATCAGCCCCAGGGCCTGGGTGCGGCAATAACGAAAAAATGAAGTGCTCCGGCCTACAGCAAGCGCAAGACGGAGAACACTCATGGCCACAATCGACAGCACCACCACGAGCACGGGCAGCGCGCCCCACCACGGGATCACCAAAGAGGAACGCAAGGTGATTTTCGCCTCGTCCCTGGGCACCGTGTTCGAGTGGTACGACTTCTACCTCTATGGCTCCCTCGCCGCGATCATCGCCAAGCACTTTTTCGCGGGCGTCAACGAGACCACCGCCTTCATCTTCGCCCTCCTCGCCTTCGCGGCGGGTTTCGCCGTGCGGCCCTTCGGGGCGATTGTGTTCGGCCGACTGGGGGACATGATCGGGCGCAAGCACACGTTCCTCATCACCATTGTCATCATGGGTATCTCCACCGCCGTGGTGGGCTTTTTGCCCGGTTACGCGAGCATCGGCGTGGCGGCGCCGGTCATCCTGATCACCCTGCGCCTGCTGCAAGGCCTGGCGTTGGGCGGTGAATACGGCGGCGCCGCGACCTACGTGGCCGAGCATGCACCGAAAGGCAAACGCGGCTATTTCACCTCATGGATTCAAACCACCGCGACCCTCGGCCTGTTCCTCTCGCTGCTGGTGATCCTCGCCTGCCGCACCGTGCTGGGCACCGAAGCATTCGAGGCCTGGGGCTGGCGGATTCCGTTTTTACTGTCGATCCTGCTGCTGATTGTCTCGGTGTACATCCGCCTGCAACTCAGCGAGTCACCGGTGTTCGTGAAGATGAAAGCCGAGGGCAAGGCCTGCAAGGCGCCGCTGACCGAATCCTTCGCCCGCTGGGACAACCTGAAAATCGTGATCATGGCCCTGCTCGGCGGCACCGCCGGCCAAGCCGTCGTCTGGTACACCGGGCAGTTCTATGCGCTGTTTTTCCTGCTGCAAACCCTCAAGATCGACCCGCAGACCGCCAACCTGCTGATTGCCGGCTCGCTGCTGATTGGCACGCCGTTCTTCGTCATTTTCGGCAGCCTGTCCGACCGCATCGGTCGCAAGGGCATCATCATGGCTGGCTGCATCCTCGCGGCGCTGACCTACTTCCCGATCTTCCATGCGTTGACCCAGTACGGTAACCCCGACGTGTTCGTCGCCCAGGAGAACAACCCGGTCACGGTGATCGCCGACCCCGATCAGTGCTCGTTCCAGTTCGACCCGGTGGGCAAGGCCAAATTCACCAGTTCCTGCGACTTGGCCAAGACCCTGCTGGCGAAACGGGCGATTCCCTACAAGAATGAAAAAGCCGAGCCGGGCACCGTTGCGCAGGTTCGTATCGGCGACAAAGTGATCCCGAGTTTCGAGGGCAGCAGCCTGCCGGCCGCCGACTTCAAGGCCCGCAATGACGCTTTCACCGCCACCCTTGGCACTGCGCTCAAGGACGCCGGCTACCCCGAAAAGGCTGACCCGGCCAAGACCAACTACCCGATGGTGCTGCTGTTGCTGACCATCCTGGTGATCTACGTGACGATGGTCTACGGCCCGATTGCGGCGTGGCTGGTGGAACTGTTCCCGGCGCGTATCCGCTACACCTCGATGTCGCTGCCCTATCACATTGGCAATGGCTGGTTTGGCGGCTTCCTGCCGACAGTGGCGTTTGCCATGGTCGCGGCCACGGGGGATATCTATTACGGGTTGTGGTACCCGATTGTGATTGCGTTGATGACGGCGGTGTTGGGGATTTTCTTTATGCCGGAAACCAAGGATCGGGAGATTCATCACACCTAGACGACAGGCCATTTCACCGTAGGAGCAAAGCTTGCTCGCGATGGCGTCCTTGAGATCGCCATCGCGAGCAAGCTTTGCTCCTACAGGGGTGAATTCGTCTCAGCGCCTGGGCAAGCCGATCAGCACTTTCAAGCCGCCCCACTCGCTTTCCTGCAACAGCAATGTCCCGCCCCAGGTGTCGACGATGTCGCGCACAATGCCCAAGCCCAACCCATGCCCATCGGTCTGCTCATCCAGTCGGGTGCCGCGACCGAACACCTGCTTGCGCTGTTCTTCGGGAATCCCCGGGCCGTCGTCTTCGACGCTCAACTCAAAGCCGTCCGCCGTCTCGACCACGCTCAAGCGCACCTCGGCATCCGCCCATTTGCAGGCGTTGTCCAGAAGATTGCCGAGCAGCTCCAGCAAGTCCTCGCGATCCCACGGCAACTGCAAACCGGCCGGTGCTTGATAGCTCAGGTCCAGATGTTCACCGTGAATCATGTTCAACGTGGCCAGCAGCCCCGGCAGCTCTGCATCACAATCGAACAACGCCCCCGGCAAGGCATCGCCGGACAAACGTGCGCGATTGAGCTCACGATTAAGCCGTTGCTGAACCTGTTCCAACTGTTGCTGGATAACCTTGCGCAACTGCGGATGAGCATCGAGCTGTTCGCTGGAAGCCAGGCTGAGCAACACCGCCAATGGGGTTTTCAAGGCATGGCCGAGGTTGCCCAAGGCATTGCGCGAACGCTTGAGGCTGTCCTCGGTGTGGGCCAGCAAATGGTTGATCTGCGCCACCAGCGGCTCCAGTTCCACCGGCACCTGATCATCGAGTTGCGAGCGTTGGCCTTGTTGCAACTGGGCGATCTGCTCGCGAGCCGTTTCCAGCGGGCGCAAGGCCCGGCGCACGGTGATCCGCTGCAACAGCAGAATCAGAATCAACCCCGCCAGTCCAAGGCCTAGACCGACCTGTTGCATGCGCAGAAAACTCTCGCGCACCGGCGTGTAGTCCTGAGCCACGCTGATGGAAATCGACTGGCCGAGCCGCCGATAGTCCGAACGCAGCACCAGCAATTGCTGGCCTTCCGGGCCCAGTTGCAGGTTGCTTTCCAGGCCGGGGTTTTCCAGGCGCGGCAGTTCCTGGTCCCACAGCGAGCGCGAGCGCCAGTGGCTGTCGGCAAAATCGATACGGAAGTAGTGCCCGGAAAACGGCCGCTGATAGGCCGGCGCCAGGTGCCGCTCATCCAGTTGCAGTCCCTGCGGCCCACGCACCAGCGCCACCAGCAGGTTTTCACTGTCGTTGCGCAGCCCGGCTTCGAGGTAGCTCTGCAAGCCCAGTTCGAAACACCACAGACTGGTTTGCGCCAACACCAGGCCCACGATCACCATCACGCTGATCAGCCCCAGGCTCAGGCGGCGCTGGATCGACCTCACTGGGCTTGCCCGCCGAACAGATAACCCTGGCCGCGACGGGTTTCGATCACGCTACGCCCCAGCTTGCGCCGCAAGTGGTTGACGTGGACTTCCAGCACATTGGAATCGCGCTCGGTTTCACCATCGTAGAGGTGTTCGGCAAGGTGACTTTTGGAGAGGATTTGCTCGGGATGCAGCATGAAATAGCGCAACAGACGAAATTCGGCGGCGGTGAGCTGGATGTCGGCGCCGTCGCGGGTCACGCACTGGCGCCCTTCGTCCAGATGCAGACCGGCAGCCTTGAGCGTCGGCTGGTTTGACTGACCATGAGAGCGGCGCAGCAAGGCCTGAACCCGCAGGTGCAGCTCTTCGGGATGAAAGGGTTTGGTCAGGTAATCGTCGGCGCCAGCCTTGAGGCCTTCGATGCGTTCGGCCCAGGAACCGCGCGCGGTGAGGATCAGCACTGGCGTCGACAAGCCGCCGGCCCGCCATTGGGTCAAGACCTCAAGCCCCGACAGACCCGGCAGGCCGAGGTCGAGGATGATCAGGTCATAGGGCTCGCTGCTGCCCTGGTACACCGCGTCGCGCCCGTCGGCCAGCCAGTCCACGGCGTAGCCCTGGCGATTGAGGCCGGCCATCAATTCGTCGGCCAGGGGCACGTGGTCTTCCACCAGCAGCAATCGCATCGGTCAATCTTCCTTGTCTTTCAATAAACGGCCTGTGGCGGCCTCGATGTCCAGCTCGCGAACCACGCCTTCGGTGGTCAGCAGTTCGACTTCATAAATGTAGACGTCATGTTTTTCTTCGAGCTCGGCTTCCAGCAGTTTGGAGCCGGGGTAGCGGTCCAGCGCCTGTTGCAGCAGTTGCTCCAGCGGCAGGATCACCCCTTGCTGACGCAGGCGCAGGGCTTCGTCCTGATCCAGGTCACGGGCCATGACCACCGAGCAAAACGCCAGGAGCACCAGCGCCATGCGTGAAAATGAAAACACCTTCATTACGTATCCTGATGATTCTTGAGAACCTGTCCACTGACGGCGTCTAATTCCAGATCCCACTCAATGCCTTGCGGATCGCGCATTTCCACTTGGTAGATGTACTTGCCGTACTCTTCTTCCAGCTCGGTTTGGGTGATGGTGGAACCCGGATGCTGGGTCAGTGCGGTGGCGTTGAGCTTCTCGAAAGACGCAATGGTACCAGCGTCGCGCAGCCGCAGGGCTTCGTCGGGGCCCAGGTCGCGGGCGTGGGCGAGGCTGGCGGTCAGGCCGATGAGGGCAGCGATGGACAGGGCAGTCAGGGTTTTCATGGGTGTCTCCGTATTTTTATGTGTTGCCTACGCAGGGCACCTTAGCGGGGACAACTTAACTGAAACTGAATTGCCATCATTGCTCATGACAACACCCCGTAGGAGCTGCCGAAGGCTGCGATCTTTTGATCTTGATCGTTGACGGCCATGACGCTGCCGAAGATCAAGATCAAAAGATCGCAGCCTTCGGCAGCTCCTACATTGATCGGGTGCGACGCGTTTATAATCCACCGCTTGCCAGACATCGAGACCCGCATGAGCGCTATCCACATCAAGTTCCCCTCCCTGACCCTCAAGGCCGGCCCTCGGGCCTTCGCGCGCATTCGTGAAAACGGCTTGAGCGCCGCCGACGTCGGCACGCTGCCGGGGGCGGCCGGTGGGCCCAAGGCGTTGGGGATTCAGGGTCTGGACCTGGCGCTGTTCGGCGAATGGCTGCCGGCTGCGCCCCGGGAGCGTTCGTTGATTGGCGCCTCGGTGGGCTCCTGGCGGTTCGCCAGCGCGTGCCTGCCGGACGCCGCCGAAGGCATTCGGCGTCTCGGTCATCTGTACACCGAGCAGAATTTCGACAAGGGCGTGACCATGGCCCAGATCAGCCAGAGCTCCCGGCGCATGCTCAATGATTTGCTCGACGGTCGCGACGCGTCGATCCTCGACAACGCCCATTACCGACTGAACATCATGGTGGTCAAAAGCCACGGCCTGCTCGCCCACGATCATCGCGGTCGCCTGGGGCTGGGCCTGTCGTCGGTGATCGCCGATAACCTGCGGGGTCGGGCGCGGTTGTCGCGGCATTTCGAGCGGTTGATCCTCCACGACCCGCGCCTGGCGCCGCCGGTCAATGCCCTGACGGATTTCCCGTCACGCTTCATCGCGCTGAATGCCGGTAATCTGCGTCAGGCGCTGCTGGCGTCAGGCTCGATCCCGATGGTCATGGAAGGCGTGCGTGATTTGCCCGGGGCCGGGGCCGGGACCTTTCGCGACGGTGGTCTGCTGGACTATCACCTCGACCTGCCCTACAGCGGCGATGACATCGTGCTCTATCCGCATTTCACCGACCGGATCATTCCCGGCTGGTTCGACAAGACCCTGCCGTGGCGCCGCGCCTGCCCGGCACGCTTGCAGGATGTGTTGCTGCTGGCGCCATCCAAGGATTACCTGGCACGCCTGCCCTACGGCAAACTGCCGGACCGTAACGACTTTAAACGCTTCATGGGCGATGCCCCGAGCCGGCAGAAATACTGGCGCGCGGCGATGGATGAAAGCCGGCGGATGGGCGACGAGTTTCTCGAACTGGCCGCCAATGGTCGCCTGGGCGAGCGCTTGCTGACCCTTTAGTCAGTGTTTTACACAGACTCTGTTAAACTCGCCGCCTGCCCCTATCGCTGCGGCGATCGCCACCTGACAGAGCTCAAACCACTGTGGAAATCTTCAAAGAGTTTACCTTCGAGTCCGCCCACCGCCTGCCCCACGTACCGGACGGCCACAAGTGCGGTCGCCTGCACGGTCACTCGTTCAAAGTGGCAATCCACCTGAGCGGCGACCTTGATCCGCACACTGGCTGGATTCGCGACTTCTCGGAAATCAAGGCGATCTTCAAGCCGCTCTATGAGCGTCTGGATCACAACTATTTGAATGACATTCCCGGCTTGGAAAACCCGACCAGCGAAGTGCTGGCCAAGTGGATCTGGACCGAGCTGAAGCCTTTGCTGCCGGAACTCAGTGCGATTCGTATCCACGAGACCTGCACCAGCGGTTGCATCTATCGCGGCGAGTAAAAACACCTGGCCCAGAAGAACCACCGGCGACGGTGGTTTTTTTATGCCTGTCGTTTCAGCCCCACGCCGAGTAAAGTCAGGCCCCATCCTTGGCCCAAAGGAACCTGACTCATGTCACCGCTCATCCGTCCTGCAACCCTTGAGGACATCGCGCAGATCGAGGCCATTGTCGAGGCTGCTTACTCGCCTTACATCGAACGCATCGGCCGCAAACCCGCGCCGATGCTCGATGATTACGCCAGCCAGGTGCTGGCCCGGCGTGTTCACGTACTGGCCCATGAACAAACCCTCAGCGGCTTCGTGGTGCTGATCGACACCGAAGAGTACTTGCTGCTGGACAACATCGCGGTCAGCCCGGCGGTCATGGGCCAGGGCTTTGGTCGGCAATTACTGGAATTCGCCGAACGCCACGCCCGGGACGCGGGCTACCCGTCAATCCGGCTCTACACCAACGAAGCCATGAGCGAAAACATTGCCCTGTACACCCGCCGAGGGTTTGTCGAAACCCATCGGGTCGAAGAGAACGGCCTGCGCCGGGTTCACATGAGCAAGAAACTGGGCTGAAACACACCGGACACCTGCGGGAGCGGACGTTTCGTTCGTGAGTATGAAAACAGCCTTTAACGGTGGTTTTTTATACCTATGCTTTTTTGGCTCTTCCCGTCGTGCAAAAGGATGCGCCGGAGGTGATTGTCGCGGCGTTGATGCGGTTTTTGCCTTTGGCCAATGGATTCAAAGATCAAAAGATCGCAGCCTTCGGCAGCTCCTACGGGATTTATGTGCGTCGAGGGATAACGGTCGCACTCGGCCACTGTAGGAGCTGCCGAAGGCTGCGATCTTTTGATCTGGCCTTTTAATAACCCCACAAATGTTCCAATTTGACTCAACCCCGCACCGCTTTCGTGCCCCTGCACCGGCCAACTCCCCGCGCTGGTCTATACATAACCCCGCAATCCCCCGTTTGGCACGACCACTGCAACCCTCCCCGCGTCTCTCTCATTCAGCAAGGAACGCCCCATGACGCAGAACGATCCGGGTAACGACTACCCCCTCAGCGAAGTCCCGATGCACGCCCGCAAGGGCCTCGCCTCCACGGCGATGGTGTTGCTGGGTTTCACCTTCTTTACCGCGACCATGTTTGCCGGTGGCAAGCTCGGCGTTGCGTTCAGTTTTGGCGAGATGATGGCGGTGATTGTCGTCGGCAATCTGCTGCTGGGCCTCTACGCCGCTGGCCTGGGCTACATCGCCTTCAAGAGCGGCCTCAACTCCGTGCTGATGGGGCGGTTCTGCTTCGGCGAAGTGGGCAGCAAGCTCAGTGATTTGATCCTCGGCTTCACCCAGATCGGCTGGTACGCCTGGGGCACGGCCACCGCAGCCGTGGTGCTGGGCAAGTATTTCGAACTGGACCAAGGCACGGTGCTCGGGTTGATGGTGCTGTTCGGCCTGTTGTTTTGCGCGACCGCGTATGTCGGTTATCGCGGGCTGGAGATTCTGTCGTACATCGCGGTGCCGGCCATGATGTTGCTGCTGATGCTGTCGATGTGGGTCGCGACCGTGAAGGTCGGCGGCCTCGACGGTTTGCTCGCCGTGGTGCCGACGGGAACGCTGGACTGGTCGACGGCCATCACCCTGGTGTTCGGCACGTTCGTCAGCGGCGCGACCCAAGCCACCAACTGGACGCGGTTCTCCCGTTCGGCGCGGGTGGCGGTGCTGGCGAGCCTGATCGGATTTTTCATCGGCAACGGCTTGATGGTGTTGATCGGCGCCTACGGGGCGATCGTCTACCAGCAACCGGACGTGGTTGAAGTGCTGTTGCTGCAAGGTTTCGCCATGGCGGCGATGGCGATGTTGCTGCTCAACATCTGGAGCACCCAGGACAACACCATCTACAACTTCGCCGTCGCCGGTTGCAATCTGCTGCGCACCGGGCGGCGCAAAACCGTGACCCTGGCCGGCGCGGTGATCGGCACGTTGCTGGCGTTGCTGGGCATGTACGACCTGCTGGTGCCGTACCTGATTTTGCTCGGCACGGTGATTCCGCCGATTGGCGGCGTGATCATGGCGGACTTTTTCTTCCGCTATCGTGGTCAATATCCACGACTGGCGGATGCGCGTCTGCCGGCGTTCAACTGGCCCGGCCTCAGCGCTTATGCGGTCGGCACCGTCGCCGCGTTCAGCTCGCCGTGGGTCGCGCCACTGGTAGGCATTGCCGCCGCCGCGCTAACGTATGTGATATTGATCGGCGTGCTGGGTGTCCGCACTGCCGATGCACCACTACAAGATCTCTAAAAGGATTCGCCTGATGCACATCATCAACGCCCGCCTGCGCAACCAAGAAGGCCTGCATGAATTGCACCTGGAAAACGGCCTGATCGGCAATATCTCCCGCCAGACCGAAGCCCCGTCCCTGGGCCCCGGCGACCTCGACGCCGGTGGCAACCTGGTGGTGCCACCCTTCGTCGAGCCACACATTCACCTCGATGCCACCCTCACCGCCGGCGAGCCGCGCTGGAACATGAGTGGCACGCTGTTCGAAGGCATCGAGTGCTGGGGCGAACGCAAAGCCACCATCACCCTGGAAGACACCAAGACCCGCGCCAAAAAAACCATCCAGACCCTGGCCGCCCACGGCATCCAGCATGTGCGCACCCACGTCGACGTCACCGACCCGACCTTGACCGCGCTCAAGGCGATGCTCGAAGTGCGCGAGGAAAGCCGTCATCTGATCGACCTGCAAATCGTCGCGTTCCCCCAGGAAGGCATCGAGTCCTACCGCAACGGTCGCGAGCTGATGGAAGAAGCGATTCGCATGGGCGCCGATGTCGTCGGCGGCATTCCGCATTTCGAATACACCCGGGATCAAGGCGTCAGTTCGGTGAAGTTCCTGATGGACCTGGCCGAACGCACCGGTTGCCTGGTGGACGTGCACTGCGATGAAACCGACGACCCGCATTCGCGCTTCCTCGAAGTGCTGGCCGAAGAGGCCCGCAGCCGCGACATGGGCTCACGGGTCACGGCCAGCCACACCACCGCGATGGGTTCTTACGACAACGCTTACTGCGCCAAGCTGTTCCGCTTGCTCGGGCATTCGGGGATCAGTTTTGTGTCGTGCCCGACCGAAAGCATTCACCTGCAAGGACGCTTCGACAACTTCCCGAAACGCCGTGGTGTAACCCGGGTCAACGAGCTGCTCGAAGCGGGGATGAACGTGTGTTTCGGCCAGGATTCGATCGTCGATCCGTGGTACCCGCTGGGTAACGGCAACATCCTGCGGGTGCTCGAAGCGGGCCTGCATATCTGCCACATGCTCGGTTATCGCAACCTGCAAAGTGCGCTGGATCTGGTGACGGATAACAGCGCTAAAGCCATGGCGTTGGGCGATCGCTACGGACTGGAACGTGGGCGGCC
>Ga0302175_10000292_pt1 | contig 17975 bp, 14 predicted proteins | sample I_Fen_N3_3_FD_198791 | JGI IMG/M metagenome (GOLD analysis project Ga0302175, IMG submission 198791) | Peat permafrost microbial communities from Stordalen Mire near Abisko, Sweden - I_Fen_N3_3 | ecosystem: Environmental > Terrestrial > Soil > Wetlands > Permafrost | place: Sweden: Abisko... | reverse complement strand
AACCCGCACTTCGACGATCTGCATATTGATCAAGCGAAGCTGATGTCGCTGGACGCACACATCACCAGCATCACCTTCGATGCAAACAACCCGTATGGCATGGTCTTCAACTACGACAACTCAGGGCCGAAAAACCTGTTCAGCTTCGTCAATTTTGCCGACTTCACCATCAGCGCCGCCGGCAGTGCCGACTTTGCGGTGGCCAACGAGTTGCTGCTGCAATCGGTGGGCGACCACTACATTGCCGGTGACGGCCGGGTAAACGAAAACTTCGGGCTGACCGCCATTCACCACGTCTTCCACGAAGACCACAACGTGCAGCTGATCAACCTGCAGAACGAGGTGCTGGCGCAAACCGACGTCACGGTGCGGCACAACTGGCAGGTGCAGATCAGCAATGGCAGCGGTGGTTTCTACAGCGATGCCAATGGCAACTTCACGCTGGCCGATGGCGTTACTGTGTCCTGGGATCAGGACAAGTTGTTCTATGCGGCCAAACTGACGGTGGAAATGGAATACCAGCACGTGGCGATCGACCAGTACGCCCGGTTGATCACCCCGGACCTGCCGGAATTTGTGACCTACGACTCGGGCATCAACACCAACATTTCGCTGGAATACGGCCAGGCGGCGTTCCGCTTCGGCCACTCGCAACTGCGTGAAACCATCGATGCCCTGGAGAAAAATGCCAGTGGCGGCTACGACCTGACGGGCGCGATTACCCACTATGCGCTGGAGCAGGCCTTTCTCAACCCAGGTGGTTTCGCCGATATCGGGCCGACGGCCATTGCGTTGGGCATGACCCGGCAGATCAGCAACGAAATCGACGAGTTCGTCACCCCGGCCCTGCAACAAGGTTTGCTCGGCCAGCCGCTGGACCTGGCGACGATCAACCTGGCCCGTGGCCGCGACCTGGGCTTGCCAACCCTCAACCAGGCCCGTCAGCAGATCCACGATGCGTTGATTGCCGAACGGGCGTCACCGGCCGGCGCGCAGCACCACACCAACTTGATTGTCGATGGCCTGACGCCTTATACGAGCTGGAGTGACTTCGCCAACAACATGATTCACCCCGAATCCCTGGTGAACTTCATCGCCGCGTATTCCTTCGACGGTGACAAAGCTCATGCCCAGGCGATTATCGATGCCGATACTTCGGGTCTCACCGTCAACTATGCCGGTGGCAGTGTCACGGCCGAACAGGCGGCGTATTTCCTGTCCGGCGCGGCAGATGCCAACGGCAATCATGTGGCGGGCTATGACGGCTACAACGCGATCGATTTGTGGATCGGTGGCCTGGCGGAAAAACATGTCTACACCGGGCAACTGGGCACCACGTTCAACGCCATCTTCGAGGATCAGATGGAACGGTTGATGGACGGTGATCGGTTCTACTACCTGTTCCGCCTCGACCTCGGCTTGCCGGCCATGACCAACCTCAACGAGCAAGTGGTGACCGAGCAATTCAAGGACATTATCGAGCGCACCACCGACGCCCGGCACCTGGCCGGTGATGTGTTCGGCTACGCCGACAGCTACATCGAGCTGAGCTACACCGATTCCGGCGCCACTGCGACGGCGTACAAGAGCGAGCACAAGTACGGCACGCTGATCGCGGCCAACCATGTGGGCGTTTATTCCACCGGCGGCAGTGGCGGCATCGGCGGTAACGGCTTGCTGATGAGCCTGGCGAACCCGGAAACCCACGTGGCGCAAACCTACATCCGCGACTATCGCCCGGATCAGGGGCAAAACCCCGACGGCACGGCGGCAGTGGGTTACAACTCCCACGAAGTGTTGGTGGGGACTGACTACAACGACTGGCTCGACGCCGGGGACGGCGATGACACGATTTACGGCGAAGGTGGCGACGACGTGCTCGACGGCAAGTCTGGCGCCGACCATATCTATGGCGGCGACGGCAACGACGTGATTTACGGTGGTGATATCGAGGACTTCCTCGATGGCGGGGAAGGGGACGACACCATCTATGCCGGGACCAGCGCCGGGGTGCTCGATGTGGTGATTGGCGGTGGCGGTAACGATCACCTCTACGGCGAGGCCGGGATCGACGAAATTTACGGTGGTTCCGGCAATGACTATATCGATGCCGGTGGCGACACCGACCTGGTGCATGGTGGTGACGGCAACGATGAGATCTACGGTGGCGACGGCCCGGACATTTTGTTTGGCGAGGATGGTGACGACATCATTTCCGGTGGTTCCACCGGTGACCAGGAGTTCGGCGGTGCCGGTGACGATATTCTGTTGCCGGGCCTGGGCGGTGCACCTGGCCAGGGTGATGGTGATGAAGCCATTGGTGATGTCGGGTTCGATATCGCCGCGTTCAGCGATGTGAATATTGCGCTGGATGCGGCGGCCGACCTCAACAATCAGAACATCGTGGCGGCACCCGGCACTGCAGTGCTGTTCCAACCGTTCAACGCCTTGCTCACAGACATTGAAGGCTTGATCGGCTCACGTTTCAGCGACAGCCGGCCGAACTCGGCCGCTCCGGCCAATCCTTCTGCGGGCCTGATCGGTAATGCCACGGAAAACTGGCTGATTGGCGGCAGTGGTGATGATGTCTCCCAAGGTAACGGCGGCAATGATGTGATCGTTGGCGATTCGATCAAACTTGCCGACCTGAATCACTTGCTCGCCAGCCAAGGGTTTGCTCAACACTTTACCGGCCTGCAATCGACTCGCCCCGATTTCATTCTGGGTGACAACCATCAAGCCCCGGGCACGGCTGATGGTGCGGCGGACACGGCGCTGTTCTCGGGCAACTTTGCCAACTACAGCATCACCAAGTTCACCGATACCCGGCCGGGCGGCGAACTGATCACCGCGTTCAAAGTGGTGGACCTGCGGGTCGGCGCGGCGAACATCGATGGCACCGACATCGTGATAGGCGTGGAGAAACTGCGCTTTGCCGATCGCACGGTGAACCTGAGCATCACTAATCATCTGCCGACCGGTAATGTGGTGTTGTCGGGGTTTGCCACCGCGCCAACCACCCCGAGCCGTCCGGTGCCGGCCCAATTTCGGCTGACCGCCAACACGGCGGCGATCCAGGACGCCGACGGCTTGCCTGGGCCGAGCGGGTTCTCCTATCAGTGGCAAGCGCTGGTGGGGGCGGCCTGGTTGAGCATCTCCGGGGCGAATGCGGCGACCTTTGCGCCGACCTCGGCACAGTTCGGCCAGCAACTGCGGGTGATCACGACTTACACCGATAACAACGGCACGGTGGAGCAGTTGACGTCTGATCCGTCGGAGGCAGTCGGACGCTTTATCGAGGGCACCAACTTCGTCGGTAACACGCTCAATGGCACCAACTTTCAGGACATCCTGATGGGCTATTCGGGCAACGACGTGCTCAACGGTGGCCTGGGTTCCGACTTGCTGGATGGCGGCTCGGGCAACGACACGATGCGCGGTAACGCCGGCAACGACACCTACATGGTCGATACCAATGGCGATGTGGTTCAGGAGAACCTGAACGAGGGCACGGACACGGTCATGTCTTCGGTCAGCTACACCTTGGGCGCCAATGTCGAAAACCTGACCTTGCTGGGCTCCAACAACATCAACGGCACCGGTAACGAGCTGGATAACGTTATCCATGGCAACGCTGGGAACAACCAACTGAGCGGCCTGGCGGGCAATGACTCGATCTTCGGCGAGGCGGGCAACGATACGCTGCTGGCATCGGTGAACGACGGTAACGACCACTATGACGGTGGCTCGGGCACCGACAGCTATGACTTGTCGGCCACTTCGGCGGCAGCCACAGTGGACTTGCAGGCCGGTACGTCAACCAGTGCCCAGACCGGCAGTGACAGTTTGACCGGTATCGAAAACGTCTTCGGCAGCGCTGGCAACGATCACATCCAGGGTGATGCGGCCAACAACCAGTTGCTGGGACAGGGCGGTAACGACTTGATCGACGGTGGCAGTGGCAATGACACCTTGAGCGGTGGGCAAGGCCTGGACAACCTGTTCGGTGGTCTTGGCAATGACACCTTCCAGGCGTCGGTCAACGATGGCAACGACACTTATGACGGTGGCGCTGACACTGACACCTACGACCTGTCCGGGACTTCGGCCAACGCCACGGTCAATCTGACCACCGGTTCGGCCTTCAGCTCGCAAACCGGTAACGACACCTTGACTGGCGTCGAGAATGTCGTCGGCAGCAGCGGCACCAACAGCCTGACGGGCGACAATGCCGATAACGCACTGACCGGCCAGGGCAACATCGACACCTTGAGCGGTGGTGGCGGTGTCGACACACTGAACGGAAATGGCAACCGCGATACGTTGACCGGTGGTGCAGGGGCGGACACGTTTGTGTTCAGCTCGATCAACGACTCCGGCACATCGACCGCAAGCCGCGACGTGATTACCGACTTTGTGCACGGCACCGACCACATCGATCTGTCGCTGATTGATGCCCGGACCTCCGGCGCCGGTTCGGCCGGTAATCAGGACTTCACCTTCCTTGGCGAGTGGAATGGCGCCGGCAACGAGTTCAACAACCAGGCGCAATTGAAATACCACTTCGTCAACGTCGGCGGGGTTGACCACACTTATGTGGAGGGCAATGTAAACACAGGTAACGCGGCCGATTTTCAGATCGACCTGGTCGGGCATGTCGCCCTGACGGCGAGTGATTTCGTCGGCGTGGTGTAGTCGTTAACGCACAAAGGGCGCCCGATCCTGGATCGGGCGCCCTTTGTGTTTCAGGCATAAACGCGAACTAAACCACGGCCCCGAATAGCGATCCCACCAGCGCCGTGATGCCCATGGCCAGCACGCCCCACAGCGTCACACGCCAGGCACCGATCAATACGTTGGCACCTCCGGCCCTGGCTGCGACGGCGCCCAGGCTGGCGAGAAACACCAGCGACATCGCGTAGATCCACGGCACCACGCTGAGTGCTGGCGCGATGAAAACCACCGCCAGCGGCAAGGCGGCACCGACCACAAAACTGGCGGCCGAGGCGAGGGCCGCCTGCAGCGGTTTGGCCGTGAGTACTGCGCTGATGCCCAGTTCGTCCCGGGCGTGAGAACCGAGGGCGTCATGGGCCATCAGTTGGTCGGCCACCTGATGGGCCAACTCGGGTGAGACACCGCGATGCCTGTAAATGTTGGCCAGTTCTAGGTGTTCGGATTTCGGGTCGCTGGCCAGTTCGGCTCGTTCCCGGGACAGGTCAGCCCGTTCGGTGTCCGCCTGGGAATGCACGGAGACGTATTCACCCGCGGCCATGGACATGGCGCCTGCCACCAGCCCGGCCATCCCGGTGACCAGCAAGGTTGAGTGAGTGGCGTTGGCGGCAGCGACGCCGATCAACAGGCTGGCGGTGGAGACGATTCCGTCGTTGGCCCCCAGGACGGCGGCGCGCAGCCAGCCAATTCGATCGCTGCGGTGAGACTCGGTATGCCTGTGCATGAATTTCATGGTTAGCGGGACTCACTGTCATTAGGTTGTTCGCATCGGGCGGGTTTCAATCTGCGCCTGCAATTGGCCGCCGACAATGGATATTTCTTTGAACTGTTCACCGTCGTGCAGCACGAACAACGCGTCCATCCCGCGTTCCTGAGCCAGGCGTGGGCCTTCGATCTCGCCCAACACCATCAGCGCCGTGGCCCAGGCATCGGCAAGCATGCACGACGCCGCTACCACGGTGACCGCCGCGAGCGGGTTGTTCAGCGGTGCGCCGGTGACCGGGTCCATCGTGTGGGCATAGGCGTGCCCCTTCACTTCAATCCAATGTCGGTAGTCCCCGGACGTGGCGATGGCGGCGTCGCCAAGCTCCATCACACCCATGACTTCACGCACACCGCGACAGGGTTTTTCAATGGCCACGACCCAGGGTTGCGCATCGGGTTTGACACCACGGGCGCGCATCTCGCCGTCGATGCCGACCAGGTAGCGATCAATGCCAAAACGCTCCAGGCAACGGGCCAGTTCATCGACGCCAAAGCCCTTGGCGATGCCATTCAAATCAAGGTTCAGCGGTGCGCGTTTACGAACCTGATTGCGTTGCGGGTCAACCACCAGCGCCGCGCTGGCGGACAGTCGAGCGCGCGGTGGCGGCGTTCCGGGCGTCTGCTGCGTGACGGACTGTTCGCCGGGACCGAAACCCCAGGCGTTCACCAAGTCACCAACGGCGATGTCAAAGGCGCCGCCGGATTGTTGGCTGATCCGCAGCGCGGCGGACAACACCGTGGCCAGCTCTTCGGGCACTGACAGCCACTCCTGCTCGGGGGCAGCGTTGAGACGGTTGAGGTCAGAGTCGGGCTTCCAAATGGACATTTGCTGGTCCACCCGGTCCACGGCGCGCGCCAGGCTAAGGCCGATTTCGTGGGTGTCGATCCCGGCCTCGGCATAGAACAGGGCGGTGTAGCGAGTGCCCATGGTCTCGCCGTTTAGGCTGTAGCGTTGCCTATCAGTAGACATCTTCACGATAGCGTCCTTGTGCCTTTAGGGTCAGCACATTCAGATTGAGGGGGGCGAGCACCTCATCCAGGGCCAGCATCACGCCTTTGGCCATTTCTCGACTGCCGCACACCAACACCTGGGCGCCTTTCTCAATCAGCCGGCGCAAGGCAAGGGCATCGCTGATCAGCCGGTCTTGCACGTAGCTGCGGTCTTGAACCTGGGAAAATGCCGCGCGCAACGCCGTGAGGCGACGGTCTGCCAGGTAACGATTAAGCTCTGGCTCGTAAAGAAAATCCGAGGTCGGGTTGCGTCCGCCCCAATACAGGTGCATCGGGTGGCGCGCCTTGTTGTTGCGGATAAAACCGGCCAGGGGACCAATGCCGGTGCCCGCGCCGATCAGGATCACCGGGTGGTCGCCCGACGCCGGACGAAATTGCGGGTTAGGCTGGATAAAGGCTTCGATTGGCGCGCCGATCTTCAGCCCATGCAGGAACTGCGAGCACACACCGCCTTCGTGTTTACGCACGCAGATTTCCAGCACACCGTCTTCTGAACTGCTGGCCAGCGAGTAAAAGCGCGGGACCGGGTTATCGGGGGCGAAAATCCCGACCAGATCACCGGCCAGAAAGTCCGGGAGTACGCCGGGCGCCTTGAAGCGCAGTACGTGAGTCGGTGCATTCACCTGTTCGCCGTAGACAATGCGTTCGGTCAGTTGCAATTGATGGGACTGTGGCTGCTGCGGGGCATGTACCAGTGTCAGCTCATGCCCGAGCACTTCACCCAACGCGAGGCCCCAACGCGCAAATTCCTGAGCGGACTGGCGGTTGACGGTTTCCAGCCCCAGCAGCGGCGAGCCGCCGGCCTGCACCATCGCGTCGTGCACCTGATGGGCGTATTGACAGAAACGCGGAAACTGCCGGTCACCCAAACCCAGTACCGCAAACGGCAGGTCGGGTTTGAGGCCAACGGTGTTCAGCCGTATCAGGAACTGCGACGCCGAGGCCGGTGCGTCGCCGTCACCATGGGTGGCGGTGAGGATGAACACCCGTTTGGCATCGCGGTAATCGCCCGTCCATGTATTCATCGCTGTGCTATGCACCCGATGTCCGGCCAGGTGCAGGGCATCATGCAAGGCTTTGGCAAATCCCCAGGAGCTGTTGTTTTCACTGCCCACCAAAATCACGCTGTCGGCAGATTGGGCGGGGCTGTTGTGGCGGATGTTCGGGCCGGCCTTGCGGCGGCGCCACCACAGCAGCATGCCGGTTACGCTCATCAACGGCACGCAGAGGGCGCAGAGCCCGAGCGGCAGGCCCAACCACCAGAGGCCTTCACCGGTGTGCAACCGGTAGATCAATTGGTAAACATTGTGCATCGAGTCGTGGGCTTGCCAGGACAGCAACGCGCCACTGACCGGGTCGACGTAACCGTCGCCCTGGGTCGTGCGCAGGGAGAACACGTCTTGCGGATTGCCGGGGCTCGGGTAGACCAATTCGCGCAGGTCATTCAGGTCGATGGCCTGCAAGGCTTGCAGATTTGCCACCGACAACGCCGGGCCGGTACTGATGTGGGAGGGGAAGGCGGGCTCGTTCTGATTGCCGTCGGCGATCAAACCGAAGGTGGTGGCGGACATGTAGAGCCCGCTCAGCGCCGACAGCAGCAGCCCGAGCAATGCCAGGCGCCCGACTTCCGCGTGCCAGCGCTGGCTGAACGTGCCGCGCAGTGGCCGCAGCAGATTGCCCCAGCCGCCCAGACGCCGGGCCAGCAACAGCGCGCCGGACACCGACAGAATCAACATAAACAGCGCACCGACGCCCGACACCCCGTGCCCCGGGGTGCCCATGAACAGCGAGCGGTGCAGGTCTTTGATCCAGCGTGTAAAGGCCGACGGTTCATAGGGGGCGAGGCCCTGGCCGGTCAGTGGGTCGACCTTTTCGGCCCCGGACTGGCCGTCCTGGTTGTAGTAGACGATGACTGTCCCGGACGCCGTGCGCTGGATTTGCTCCACGCCGGGGAAGTGACTGGCGACACGCCCGGCCAACTGGCCGACGTTGAGCTGCCCGGCAGCGGTGGATGTGCTGTACAGGCGTTCCAGGGCCGGATCAACGGACAATACCGCGCCGCTGATGGCCAATATCATGACCAACAGGGCGGCGATCAAACCGGGCAGTGAATGGAACTGGCGAAGCATGTTCAGCCTCCAGAAGTCGTGGGTGCTACAGGTCGTAAGTGAAGGAGTCGACGTAAGTGCTACCGGTCGCCGGCTTGCCTGAACCTTTGGAGGTCAGGGGCACGCTGACGTCGGCTCGGCCTTCGCGCTTGTTTTCCACGGCGCTGTCGATACGGATCTGATACCCGGCATCAATCAAGGTGTCTGCCAGTTCAACGCTGACTTTGAGGGGCCGTCCGCTGCCGACACTGGCGCCGCTGACCCCGTCAAACTCGCTCGGGTTCATGCCGCTGCCACGGGCCCAGTCGGTCAGGTGCCGGTAGTACTTGGCCTTCTTGCCGGCAACCCAAAGGGTTTTTTGGTATTGGCCGTTAGCGTCGGTGACGTAAATCGCCAGGTACGCATCGTTACCGCCGTAATCCTTGAGCTGGGTGGTCAGGGTCACTTCACGGGCCTGGGCCAGCCCCGGCAGGGCAATGGCACCGGCGAGGCAGGTTGCAGCGATGATTTTTTTCATGAGGGTGTCCTGTTTGAGCGTTGTGGCGAGAGCCTGGACCTGCTGGCTGACAGCAACCTGAAAGCCCTGGAAAAAACCGAAATGATCAGTCCGAGACGGGCCGGGCGAGGTAATCCCCGGCATCGCCGTCGTCGCCGAAATTGACCTGCAACGTGCGCAGGCGCAGGGAGGCTGGTGCATAGCGGGCTTCGATGGCATTGCCCTTGCGGTCGGCGCCCTTGAGCTTGTAGCAACCGTCGTCGACCTTGATGCGCTGCACGCTCCAGCCGTATTGCTGCTCCACTTGCTGACGCAAGGTTTCCCGCGGTTGCCAGTCGCTGACCGGTTCGCTGCAGTCGTCATCGGCCAAGGCGTAACCGCTGAGCAGCAGGCTCAACAGGGCGGTACTGGCAATAAAAGCTGATTTCATGATCTGTCTCCTGCCGGATCGGCGTCTGTGGCATACCCTAAAGTGCATTCCTGACAACCAGCTGAATCTTCAGATTCACGTCAGGTAAGGCGGTTACGGTGCTGCACGACAACCATCACAGGAGGTGCCCGATGCGGGTTTTATTGGTCGAGGATGCAACCGGGCTGGGGGAGGCGGTGCGCGAGCAGATTGCCGATGACGGCCACGCCGTCGATTGGGTGCAGCGCCTGGACCATGCGCGCAACAGCGTGCGCACCACACCGTATGACTTGATCCTGCTGGACCTGATGCTGCCGGACGGGCGCGGGCTGGACTTTTTGCGTCAGCAGCGCTCAGCCGGGAACGTGACCCCGGTGATCATCCTGACCGCCCAGGATCAGATATCCGATCGCATCGCCGGCCTGAACGCCGGGGCCGACGACTATCTGGTCAAACCGTTCGACCTGTTCGAACTCTCTGCCCGGGTGGCGGCCGTGGCCCGACGTTACAGCGGTAACCCCAACCCGCAGATCAAACTCGGCGAACTACAGATCGACATGAACGCCCGCACGGTGCAGCGCGCAGGCGCCACCGTGGACCTGACGGCGCGGGAATGGGCGTTGTTCGAGGCGTTTGTCCAGCGTCCCAGCGCATTGCTGTCGAAGTCGCAACTGGAGGAACGTTTGTACGCCTTTGGCGCGGAAATCGAGAGCAACACCATCGAGGTGTATATCAGTCGCTTGCGTAAAAAACTCGGGCGCGATCTGATCGAAACCGTGCGCGGCATGGGTTACCGGTTGATGTCCGTATGAAGTCGTCGTCGAGCCTGCAAAAACGCCTCGGTCTGGGGCTGACCCTGGGCATGACCTTGCTCTGGCTCGGGGCTACCGTCGGTGCCTGGCTGGTGGTGCAACATGAGTTGAACGAGGCGTTCGACAGCGCTCTGGAAGAGACCGCGCAACGCATCCTGCCCCTGGCAGTGCTGGAGATCAGCAACCGCGAAGAGCCCCGCGAAGCACAACACATCGCCACCCTGAAAACGCACAAGGAATACTTGACGTACCTAGTGCGCAATGCCAAGGGCGAGATTCTGATGAAGTCCCACGACGCCAACCCGAAGATCTTCAACAAGCAGCCGAGTGAAGGCTTTTCCACCACTGAAAAATACCGTCTGTATGGCGCGAGCGCGCTGCGCGAGGCGCTGTTTATTGAGATTGCCGAACCACTTGGGCATCGCCGCGAAGCCGCGCGGGAAGCCTTGTTTGCCTTGTTGATGCCGTTATTGGCGCTGATTCCCATTAGCCTGTTGGGCACTTGGTTGTTTGTGCGCATCAGCTTGCGCAGCGTGTTGGCCTATCGTCGTGCCGTGGAGGCTCGTGGTGTGGGCGATCTGTCACCGATCAAAGTGGCGCGACTGCCGGCAGAAATCGACCCGTTGGCCGACGCGGTCAACCATTTGCTGGAGCGCTTGCGCAAGGCATTGGAGGCCGAGCGCAGCTTTACCGCCAACAGCGCTCACGAACTGCGCACGCCACTGGCCGCGACCCTGGCGCAGATCCAGCGGCTGCGCCACGAAGCGCCCGAAGGGCCGCTGCGCGTGCGGGCGGCGAAGATCGAAAGCTCATTGCGCGAGTTGGCGCGGCTCTCGGAAAAACTCATGCAATTGGCCAAGGCCGAGGGCGGCGGGCTGCTTTCCGCAGCCCCTCAGGACCTGATCCCGTTGCTGGCCCATGGGGTCGATGAGTGGAACCTAGGCAGTGGGCATCGAATCAAGTTGAAGTTGCCCACTGAGGCTTGCGTCTACTCCGCTATTGATCCCGACGCGTTCGGCATCCTGTTACGCAACCTGATCGAGAATGCGCTGAAGTACGGCGCAACCGATCAACCGGTCGAGGTCAGCCTGACTGCTCAGGCGTTACTGCAAGTGGTCAATGGCGGCCCGACAGTGCCAGCGCCAGTGTTGCAGCGCCTGACCGAGCGCTTTGTGCGAGGCAGCAGTGAAACAAGTGGTTCAGGCCTGGGCCTGGCAATTGCCAAAACCATTGTTCAAGGCGTCGGCGCCAGCATGACCCTGGCCTCACCGGCGAGGGGACGCGGTCAGGGGTTTGAGGTGCGCGTCCAGTTTGTACTCATTCCGACAGTTAAAGAATAAGCACATCCCTAACGCACGCTTTTTCGGTTTTTCCTAAAGGATGGCGATTACTTTTTGGAAAACGATGACTTCTTTCTCCTCAATCCATTGGAGCCACGTTGTTTGGCACGACAAAATTCTGAACCTCTAGCGAATGACTGTATCTGGCCGATTCTGTTGAACAAGTCGGATTTTCAGATCGCCTGGACTCAGGCACGACCGCCACCGGAGAACCTACTCGCCATAATGAGTGGTTTGCTGCCATTCGTTGGAAATGGAAGCTACCCAGATTTCATGTGGTCGATTGATATTGTTGCTTGCCCAACAAAGCTACGTCCTATAAGAGAACATGAGTGATGCTTAAGTCATCTCTGCCCCCCATCCTTGAGGCTGCTCCTGCAGCCTTTTTTCTTCGCCGTTAGATGCTACGAACCACATCGCTCTTTAGAATTCCCTGACGGTGACGACAACTTACGCATATTCCTTTGGTGTCGTGAGTTGTTTATGAAGAAGATAGCTATCCTGATGTTTGCCGTTCTTTTCCTTGTCGGATGTGCCAACTAGAAATTCAAGCCCGAATACCGTGCCCAGATACACACAGTGAAAATTCTCCCGGTTTCGTGGAAACCCCGGGAAATGAGTTACATGGGACGTGAACAAGCATGGGGCGCTGCATTGGGCGCAGGTGTCGGCGCCGGTGTAGGGATGACAGCAGGTGCATCGAACCTGACCAAGGCTGCTTTGGGTGGCGCCGGATTTGCCGTCGGCCTGAAAGCAGGCGACCTAGCGTCAATGTCGACGGTTGATGCGATTCTTTACAACATGGAAACCGCTGATATCAACTTGGGTGAGTTGGTCAAAAAGAGTTTCGAGGAGCAACAGGTCGCTACCGGGCGTTTCAAGATCGCTGCTGGAACGAACCTGCTGATGCACAGATTGAACTGACCATCCTGAACTGGGGTTTCGCTCTGACTCAAGGCTTTAGCAGCGTGGTGTACCCTACGATTGCTGTGAGCGGCGTCATGAAACGCGGCGATGAACTGATCTGGCAGCGCAATGAGCCGATAACCGCGTTTAACGGCGCCAACACCTATGGCTACACGCCGTTGCGCTATCGCACTGAACCGGAGTTGCTCCGTACTGCGTTGACGGGCGTTACGCAAATTGTAGGCAGCTACCTGATCAAAGACTTGAACGAATGATTACGGGTCTGTAGGAAACTTAGTTTTTACGCAGCGTGCTCACACCGGAGGTCGACGGCGCAGAAGTCTGAAAATTGGCTGCCAGTGCAATACGAGCCAGTGCGGGAATGGATTTGGAATGAGTGCGGGTCATGATCGAAGCCCGATGATTTTCAACCGTGCGCTGGCTGATTCCAAGCTCTACCGCGATGTTTTTGCTCGGATGCCCTGCAAGTACCATGTCCATGATCTGTCGCTGCCGGAGGGTCAGGCTATCAATGCAATGAGTGGCTTCCTGAGTCCATGCCAGCTTTTTATTTGCGTCAAGTGAGTGTTCCAAGGCTCTCGCAACACTTTGAAGTACCTCACTACGACCAAATGGCTTTTCAATAAAATCTGAAGCACCTGCCTTCATGGCATCTACGGCGATTGAAACTTCGCTGCTACCGCTAATCATTACGGCGGGCAGGTTATCGCCGTTGCGTCTCAATCGATGCAGGAGTTCAAGGCCTTCCATCCCTGGCGGATGAGTATCCACCAGTAAACATGCACGTAGGCCGGGAGAGTAGTCCTTCAGGAACGCCTCGCATGACGCATAGTCCTGGACTAGGTAGTCGCTGGATTCAAGCACACCTCGAATCGTATCGCGAAAAAGATCGTCTCGATCTACTACAAATATGATTGATGTCTTGGTATCGCAGGACTCGGATTTATCGAGTTGCTCATCGTCAACAATCGCCAGGCGTTGTTGTGCAAGCAAGGAAGTAATAACAAAAAATGACCTCTTTGAGCTTTGCGGGTTTGTTGAGTTGATTACAGTGCTCAAACGCGACGTCACGGGAAGTTTGTCGTGAAATATCGCCGGTCAGAATAATGGCGGGAATGCTACGGTGCAGCTTTTTGCGCAGCTGGCCGATCAGTTGTAAGCCATTGATCGATCCCGGCAGGTTAAAGTCTGCCAGTATCAGATCGGGTTGCACACCGCGATGTTTGACGCTTTCAAGCGCTGTAACAGCGTCGATCGCCATTGCCACTTGATACCCTTCGGATTTGAGCAGAGCACCCAGTAATTCGAGCAATTCAACGTCATCCTCGACGATCAGGATCATTTCACTGTTTGTTACAGGGGCTTGCTGTTGTAGATCGTTTTCTTGCGCCGCGACTGACAGAGCTGCGCTTTCACGGGATAAGGCGACATCAATAGAAAATGCAGAGCCTTTTGTGAAACTCGATTGCACACGTAAACGATGTCCCAACACGGTGCACAAGCGTTTGACGATTAGCAAACCTGTGCCATTTCCCAGACTAAAGTTTTGTATAGGTGCATAGTCCTCAAGGATTAATTCCTGCTCCGATGGCTCCATGCCTATACCGGTATCCCAGACTTCAATACTGAGCCACCCACCGTGGCGGCGGCAGCCCAGAAGTATCCGACCTTCATGGGTGTACTCGAGCGCATTGGATAGCAAATTACGCAGCATTTGTTCCAGTAGGCGCGGATCACTTTCCACCGAGAGATGACAAGTGGGAAATTGCACCCTACTTGACCACCCGTTTGCGTTGCATATGACCACCCGTTTGCATAGGACCTGACCAGCTATTTGCATGCGTTCGTCTTGGGATCGTCGATACTGAAATTGAAGAGATGGTTTTGCCAGCTCTGGTACACATCCAAATGCGTTATGACCACTTCGTCCATGGCGAATACCTAGAGGCAGAAAAACTTCTTGGGAAAAGATGGCGATATGGTAGCACGCCCGTATTTTTTCCATGACCTGAACCGCTTAGAGATACGGACAAAACGAGTCGAGCCCCACGCAGGATGGCCGAACTGTCGTGCCCGCTTTTGCCGAAAGCTGTCGTACGTGAGCCTCGGCTATCGGCCCAGGCTGTGTGAAAACCCGCTAAATACGTCGAAAACTGAGAGGCGCGAGGATTGCCTGTGAAATCAGCGGGCGGAAGCGCGAATTACCTTAGTCAGCTACATAGACGTTCGTAATGCCGTTTGCGCCGCGTCAGCGGCCCAAACGGCTACTAACTGGCGAGCCAAGTGGCTGGATTTACGTCCTGATCGCCTCAAGCAGTCCTACTATGCCGAAGATGCTCATCATTCGTTTGAGGTTGTAGGCGAGTACATGAAGACTCATTTCGGTAATTACCCGCGGAAGTGTTTTGGTCAGGAAGTGGGTGGCTCCCATCCAATATTTGAGCGTTCCAAAAGGATGCTCAACAGTCTGGCGGCGAACCTTCATCTTCCCCGGGTCATGTTCCAGCCGAACCTGCATCGCGTCGACTACCGCTTCATGTTCCCAGCGCTTCACCCGACGCTCCTTACCCGTCGTACATTGCTTTTGCATTGAGCAGGACTGGCAGCCTGAGAAGTAATAACAATGCAATAACATGCCGTCTTCCGTCGACGAATGTCGCCTGGTTAGTAACTGCCCCGCAGGGCATCGATACTCGTCCGACGCCGCAAGATAGATGAAATCCTGCTTGCCGAATCTGCCTTCCGCTTTGCTGCCCGATGTGAGGGGTTTCGGTACGAAGGTAGTGATGCCGGCTTGCTCGCAAGCAAGGATTTCCAGACCTTTGTAATAGCCTCGATCAGCCACCACCGTTAGCGATTCAGCTCCAATTTCTTCACGCGCTTGGTTCGCCATATTGCTCAGCTGCCCGCGATCATTGCCAACGTTGGTCACCTCATGGGCAATGATCAAATGGTGTTTGTCGTCGACAGCGGTTTGCACGTTGTAGCCAACCGTCCCGGTGCCTCGACCGCTCGTGGCCATTGAGCGTGCATCTGGGTCTGTGAGGGAAATCTGCTGGTCTGGACTTTCGTGGAGCTGCGCCTCGATTTCCTTGAGTTTCTGCATCTGCTTTTTCAGTGTTTCTATCTTTTCTTTAAGCCGCTCTGCTTTGGCCTCGGCCACTTCGGGCGTGGCCCGATCCGCCGAATCCATCGCCGCCAGATAGCGATCAATGCTCTGCTCGATCTGCTGCATGCGTGCCTTCACCTTGCCCTGAGTGAAGTTGCGGTCGCGATTATTGACGGCTTTGAATTTGCTGCCGTCGATGGCGATGATCGACTGAGAGAAGAGATTGAGGTTGCGGCAAAGCACTACGAACTGGCGGCATACGCTGCGAATGGCTTTGCCGTTGTCTTTGCGAAAGTCGGCAATGGTTTTGAAGTCCGGAGCCAAACGTCCCGTTAGCCACATCAACTCGACGTTGCGCTCGGCCTCACGCTCAAGTCGGCGGCTGGACTGAATCCGATTGAGATAGCCGTAGATATAGATCTTCAGCAACACCGCTGGGTGGTAGGCCGGACGACCCGTTGCGGCAGGATCGACGCCCTCAAAACCAAGTGCGCCCAGGTCGAGTTCATCGACGAAAACGTCGACCACTCGGACTGAATTTTCTTCGGCTACGTAATCGTCCAGACACTCCGGCAGCAAGGTGACTTGCGTCCGAGCCTCACCTTCAATAAATCGCTTCATGATCGCCCCCGCTACGATCTCGACGAAAGAAGTTTAGACAAGCCAAGACCATTTCACCCTGTCTGGTTTGAAAGCGCCTCCTGGTGGAGGCGCCTTAAAGATCACAGGCTCCGAGTCATTCCTGAGGCCAGCACCAACCGTTCAAGTCCGATGCCGAACCCAGCGCCCTCTCGATAGGCACCGCCGCCTACAACTTGCTGTTGTGCACCCAATACGGGACAACGCACCTCGAAACCATTCCCCTCAAGGTAATAACTTAGTCCACGTTTCACTGCGAGACTGAGTTCATACTCCAGTCCCAGCGAATCAAGAAAGCCAGTGCAAATTGTTTGGCTACGCGCCAAAGCCTGTGCTGGTGTGGGACTAAGAATTTCGAGTCCCAGTTGAGTGAATTCGCGATAACGACCGGCTTGGGGTCGTTCATACCGGTAACATCGCGCCACATAGAAAAACATCGCTTCTTCTCGTGACCCGAGAAGCACATCGTTGCGCTCCTGAAAGAGCGCGGTTGCTTCTGGGATGAGGCAACAAGGACGTCCGGCCTTGTCATTGAAAGCCCACATTTGTCCGATAATTTCACTCCCGCCGGTTTTCTCAATAAAAGTGTCCTGGCCCCATAGCGCCGGAACTATGGCCTCTTCAGCCCCGGCATCGATGAAGATAGCTCCGAAAACGGCCTTCTATCTCACGCATGATTGCAGCTTCTTTCCCAGTCACTATTCGAGTTCCACGAAGCATAGTCATTTTCATAATCTCCAAATTACAGGCAATAAAAAAGGCGCCATTGGCGCCTTGGTTTGGTTCACTGAGTGGTCAGAATCGATGTTTCGAACTCTGATTAATCGATGAGCGTACGCAACCGCGGCACCCTGAGCGAGGTCCGTGATGATGATGGCGATTGCTTGGAATAAATTGAGTCATAGCGAATCCTTGCACAAAAGCGGGAGCGCCTACAAGCCACCGCATTTTTTGACAAACCGGCGACGCGTCCCACCGAAGCCGTTTTCACACAGCCTGGGTCGGCAGATGCCCTTCGCGACAGGCAACAATTGGCCGATAGCTGCCTGTCGTGAAGGGCCTCAGTCGACCCAGGCTGTGTGAAAACACCTGCAATTGTCTAATCTTCTGATCGTCGAGATCGTAGCGGGGGCGATCATGAAGCGATTTATTGAAGGTGAGGCTCGGACGCAAGTCACCTTGCTGCCGGAGTGTCTGGACGATTACGTAACCGAAGAAAATCCAGTCCGAGTGGTCGACGTTTTCGTCGATGAACTCGACCTGGGTGCACTTGGGTTTGAAGGTGTTGATCCTGCTGCAACGGGTCGTCCGGCCTACCACCCTGCGGTGTTGCTGAAGATCTATATCTACGGCTACCTCAATCGGATTCAGTCCAGCCGCCGGCTTGAGCGTGAGGCCGAGCGCAACGTCGAGTTGATGTGGCTAACGGGGCGTTTGGCTCCGGACTTCAAAACCATTGCCGACTTTCGCAAAGACAACGGCAAAGCCATTCGCAACGTATGCCGTCAATTTGTGGTGCTTTGCCGCAACCTCAATCTCTTCTCTCAGTCGATCATCGCCATCGACGGCAGCAAATTCAAAGCCGTCAATAATCGCGACCGCAACTTCACTCAGGGCAAGGTGAAGGC
>Ga0302175_10000290_pt1 | contig 17988 bp, 16 predicted proteins | sample I_Fen_N3_3_FD_198791 | JGI IMG/M metagenome (GOLD analysis project Ga0302175, IMG submission 198791) | Peat permafrost microbial communities from Stordalen Mire near Abisko, Sweden - I_Fen_N3_3 | ecosystem: Environmental > Terrestrial > Soil > Wetlands > Permafrost | place: Sweden: Abisko... | reverse complement strand
TCGACATTGTTTTGCCTGACACACCGCTTTCGCGAGCAAGCCCGCTCCCACAAGAGATTTGGTGTTCAGTCCAGGCGTTCGGGGTAAGTGACGACCAGATAGGCGACGGCTTCGCTGTCCGCCGGGTTGCGATAGCGGTGGGGCTGGTCGGCATAGAACAGGATCGAGTCGCCGGTGGAGAGCAGGTAGCGTTCATCGTTGACGCTGATTTCCAGCACGCCCTGGGACACCACCAGGTTCTCCTGAACCCCGGGGCCATGACCCTCGCTGACGTCCTCACCCAACGGGCTCAGGCGCAACTCGTAAAACTCCGATTGCCGGGCCACATCGAACGGAAACAATGCCCGACTGACAAACGCGCCGCTGGCACTGACCAGGCGTTTGCTCTGGCTCGCTGACAGCACCGCCACCCCTTCAAAGGCCCGATGCTCCAGAAACGCGGCCACCGACACCTTCAAACCCTTGGCGATTTTGCACAGCACTTTGATCGACGGCACGCTGCGCCCGGATTCGATCTGCGCCAGCATCGCCCGGCTCACCCCGCACTGGCGGGCGAGGGCATCGAGGGACAGATGCCGCTTGCCGCGCAAGCGTTGCAAGTTCTGCGCGACTCGATCACAGATCGGGTCTTCTTCGAGAGATTCCAGGTTATTCAAGTCCACGACGGGTTCGTCGGCGCTCGCCAGAAAGCGCGAGGGTTGCTGCACGTTCACGCGTGACGCGTCTCGGAAGCCTTGGCTGCTTGCACCCACTGAAAGGCCTGCAAGCCGGCGTTGCGTGCGTACATTTCCCACATCGCCCGTGCCCGTTGCTGAGCCTGTTTGCGTTTGCGGTAGCTGGCGAAGTCGATGACGTTGGCAGTCGGATTCATGGGGCACTTCACTGTGGTGATGAATGACGGGATGAAGCGAGAGTAACCAACTATTTTTATAACGATAAATACTGATTTTGTATTTATTAATTCTTTTTGGTTCTTTAAAGGTCGGCGACAGGACCCAAGTGTTGGTGGGGCAACAGGGATTCGGCAGGCTGTGCTCGGGCGATACACAAGGCTGGAACGGGGTTAAGGCATAACGCGTTGATAAATAACGGTTTAGTGGCTGGCACGGAGGCTGCAATGGCTGTTTGCAGTCAGCCCTTCGAAGGATAGCCCCATGACCCAGACACTGCCTCAGGCCTTGTTGTCACAAGCCGCGACTCGAGGTTCGGCCATTGCCCTGCGCTATAAACAGTTGGGCATCTGGCAGGTCCGGCGCTGGAGCGAACTGGCGCAGGATGTCAGCCTTCTCGCCGCCGCATTGCAGCAGCACGGGTTCAGTCGTGGTGATGATTTGCTCATTATCAGCCAGGCCCGGGCCGAAGCCTTGTTGCTGGCGCTGGCGGCGCAATGGCTGGGTGGCAGCGTCACATTGCTGGACCCGGACCTCGACCATCGGCAGTGCCTGACAAGGCTGAAACCGGCGTTTGTGTTGGCAGAAACCCTCGACGCGGTGCAGCAGGTTCGCAGTACTGATCATTCACCACTGCTATTGCTGTACCTCGACGGACGCGGCCTGAATGCCGCCACCGATTCCGGGCTGAGCGCGTATGCGGATTTCACGGTTGGCATCACGGCAGAGCCCCCGGCGCCGGTCTCTGAGTCAGCGTCCACAGCCTTTATTTTTCATCCAGTGCATGACGGCCAAGCCCTGCGCTTGAGCCACGGGCAGTTGCTGGAGGGCGCGCGCAAGTTGCTGTCCCGCGAGCAACTTGGCGCCGACGAAGAAGCACTGGCGGCCCGGGTCTTCGCGGCCAGCGGTCAGGCGCGTTACCTGCTGGCTCCGTGGCTGAGCGCCGGGTTTCGCCTGAATTTCCCGGAAGCCCTGGCCACCCGCGACACCGACCGCCGCGAACTCGGGCCGACGCTGGTGCTGGGTACCCGCGAATCCTATGCGCGTCTTGAACACTGGGCGCGGGAACGCTTGCCGTTGCCGGGCACGCTCAGCCATCGCCTGTATCGCTGGGCAATGCTGGCGAACGCAAACCCCGTGCGGCGCTGGCTCGGCCATTGGCTGATCCGCCGGCCCTTGCTCGACGTGCTGGGCATGAGCCGATTGCGCGTGCCGTTGCTGGTCGGGCCGCCGCTGACCGAAGAAAGCGCCGAGTTCTTCGGCGCCTTGGGCATTCGCCCCGGCAACTGGCAGGAACCCGCTGCGCCACGCGAATCCGCCGATGTTCCGGCGCACCTGATTTCCCACTCCGTCTGACGAGCCCCCATGAGCGCAACCACTGAATCCGTTTTACTGCGGCTCGATGACATCTCCCTGTCGTTCAAGGGCGTCAAGGCCATCACCTCCATCAGTTTCGCCGTGAAGACCGGGGAAATTTGCGCGCTGATCGGCCCCAACGGCGCCGGCAAAAGTTCGCTGCTGAACGTGATCAATGGCGTCTACCAGGCCCAGAGCGGCAGCGTCAGCTATGCCGGGCAGACCCGGCGCCGCATGCGTCCGCACCAGGCCGCCGAGGGCGGGATTGCCCGAACCTTCCAGAACATCGCGCTGTTTAAAGGCATGAGCGTGCTCGACAACGTGCTGACCGGTCGCAACCTCAAGCGCCGCAGCAGCTGGATCGAACAGATGCTGCGCCTGGGCCGCGCGCCTCGGGAGGACGACGAGCAACGCCGTCACGCCGAAAAAGTCATCGAGTTCCTGCGCATCCATCCCTGGCGCCATGTACTGGTCGGCAAGTTGCCTTACGGCTTGCAGAAACGCGTGGAGCTGGCTCGGGCCCTGGCTGCCGAGCCGAGGCTGCTGTTGCTCGACGAACCGATGGCCGGCATGAACGCGCAAGAGAAGGGCGAGATGAGCCAGTTCATCCGCGACATCAACCGCGAGTTCGGGACCACCGTCGTGCTGATCGAGCATGACATCGGCGTGGTCATGGGCCTTTCCGATCACGTAGTGGTGCTCGACTACGGCCGCAAAATCGGCGACGGCACCCCTGAACACGTGCGCACCAACCCGGAGGTGATCGCGGCCTACCTGGGCACGCGCCGCTCCCGCGCGGAGGTGCGCTGAACATGGAGTTTTTCTTTGAAGTGCTGATTGGCGGGCTGCTGGCCGGCGTGATGTACGCCTTGGTCGCGATTGGTTTTGTGCTGATTTACAAGGCGTCCGGCGTATTCAACTTTGCCCAGGGCGCGATGGTGCTGTTCGCGGCGCTGACCTTTGTCAGTTTGCTGGAGCGCGGCTTGCCGTTCTTCTGGGCCTTCGTCGCGACGCTGGCGAGCATGGTGGTGCTGGCGTTGTTGATTGAAAAAATGGTCCTGCGGCCCTTGGTCAATCGCCCGCCGATCATCCTGTTCATGGCCACGCTCGGGCTGTCCTACATGATCGAAGGTCTGGCGCAGTTTCTGTGGGGCGCACAGGTCCATGGCCTGGAACTGGGCATCCCGGATGAACCGCTGGAAATTCGCGGCATGCTGCTTTCGCAGTTTGACCTGTTCGCCGCCGGCACCGCCGCAACGTTGGTGATTGCCTTGTCGCTGCTGTTCAACAAGACCCGGGTTGGTTTGTCCTTGCGCGCAGTGGCTGATGATCCGCTGGCATCCCTGGCCGTGGGCATTCGTCTGCCACGGATCTGGGCGCTGGTGTGGGCGGTGGCGGGGTTTGTCGGGCTGGTGGCGGGGCTGTTGTGGGGCGCACGTCTGGGGGTGCAGTTCTCGTTGTCGCTGGTGGTGCTCAAGGCGTTGCCGGTGCTGATCATCGGCGGTTTCTCGTCGATTGGTGGCGCGATTGTCGGCGGTTTGATAATCGGCGCGGCGGAAAAAATCGCCGAAATCTACCTCGGGCCGATCATCGGCAGCGGCATCGAAAACTGGGTGCCTTACGTCCTCGCCTTGCTGTTCTTGCTGGTGCGACCTGCCGGTTTGTTCGGCGAGCGCGCCATCGAGCGGGTCTGACATTTTTAAAGGAATGCTTTCATGCTCTATCAAGAAGCCGGACAACTGAACAGCAGCTACGCCGCCGAGCGCCGGACCTTTCGTTTGCGTCAGGACCGCGTGGCGCTGTGGCTGCTCTTGGGTTTTGCTTTTATCGCGGTGCCTTGGCTCGGAAATGACTATTGGTTCAGCGCGATTCTGGTGCCGCTGCTGGTGCTGTCTCTGGCGGGGCTCGGTCTGAACCTGCTGACCGGTTACGCCGGGCAACTCTCCCTGGGCTCGGCGGCGTTCATGGCGGTGGGTGCGTTTGCCGCCTACAACCTGCAACTGCGCGTGCCCGGTTTGCCGCTGCTGGTGAGCTTCGCCCTCGGGGGCGTGATCGCTGCGTTGGTGGCGGTGCTGTTCGGTTTACCGAGCCTGCGGATCAAGGGTTTTTACCTGTTGGTAGCGACCCTGGCCGCGCAGTTTGTCGTGGAATGGGTGCTGACCCGCTTCAGTTGGTTCACCAACGACAACGCCTCCGGGGTCATCACTTCGCCGCCGCTGCTGATCGCCGGTCTGGATTTCAGTTCGCCCAAGGGCCGCTATCTGCTGACCCTGACGGTGGTGGTCGCGCTGTTCTGGCTCGGCAAAAACCTGGTGCGCAGCGAGTTGGGCCGCAACTGGATGGCGGTGCGTGACATGGACACCGCCGCAGCGGTTATCGGCATCCGTTTGTTCAAGGCCAAGCTGCTGGCCTTTGCGATTAGCGGGTTCTACCTCGGGGTGGCCGGGTCGCTGTGGGCGTTCGCCTATCTGGGCACCGTGGAACCCCACGGCTTCGACTTGAGTCGCTCATTCCAGGTCTTGTTCATCATCATTATCGGCGGCTTGGGCAGTGTGCTCGGCAACGTCCTTGGTGCTGCATTCATCGTTCTATTTCCGATTCTGTTGGCCAATGTCTGCGGGTTACTGCCCACGGGGCTGATCGATTCCGGTCAGTTGGAAAACATCCAGAAAATGCTCTTTGGCGGGCTGATCATCGCCTTCCTGATCAAGGAACCCGAAGGCCTGGCCCGACTGTGGCAGCGCTTTCGCCAACGGGCCAGGGTCTGGCCGCTGCGCTACTGATTGCTTTTATCTCCGACAAAAACACCATTACGAGGAACTGCCTTCATGACTCACCGCAAAACGCTGCATCGCCTGGCATTGGGCCTGGCTTTACTGACCGCCGGGCTCGGTGCCGGCGCGCAGGCTGCCAACGAACAGTATTTTCCGTTGCAAAGCTATCGGGTCGGGCCTTACGCCGCTGGCGGCACCGGATTCTTCGGCGGTTTCATCGATTACCTGCAATACGTCAATGCCAAGGGCGGGGTGAACGGAGTCAAGTTGACCTGGAGCGAATGCGAAACCGAGTATGTGGTGGAGAAGGGCGTTGAATGCTACGAGCGCCTCAAGGGTGGCTTGAACGGTGCGCCGGCCGCCGCCACCAACCCGTTGTCGGTGGGCATCGCCTACGCAACCCTCGACCGTTCGACGGCCGACAAACTGCCGCTGATCACCATCAACCACGGCCGCACGGATTCCACCGACGGCAGCGTTTTCCCCTACGTGTTCCCGCTGCAGCTCAACCCGTATTCGGAAGTCTCGGCGATCATCAACTACATCGGCCAACGTGAAGGCGGAGCGGACAAACTCAAAGGCAAGAAAATCGCCGTGCTCTACCACGGCTCGCCGTATGGCAAGGAAACCAACGGCGTGCTGGAAACCCTGGCGAAGAACGCCGGTTTCGAACTGACTCTGCTGGAGGTGCCGCACCCCGGCAACGAGCAGCAATCGCAATGGCTGAACATCCGTCGCCTCAAACCGGACTGGGTGATCCTGCGCGGCTGGGGCGTGATGAATCCGGTGGCACTGAAGTCGGCGCAAAAAGTCGGTTACCCGGCGGATCACATCATCGGCAATATCTGGAGCAACTCGGAAGAAGACGTGGTGCCGGCCGGCGCGGCGGCCAAGGGGTTCATCTCGATTACCACGCACCCGTCGGGCACCGATTTCCCGGTGCTGCAAGGCATCAAGCAAAGCGTGGTGGACGCCGGCAACGGCAACCTGGCCGACCCGAAACGCTTCGGCACCGTGTATTACAACCTCGGCGTGGTGAACGGCATTCTCAACGTCGAAGCCGTGCGCCTGGCCCAGGAAAAGTACGGCAACAAACCGCTGACCGGTGAGCAGGTGCGTTGGGGTTTCGAGCACTTGAACCTCGACGATGCGCGGTTGCAGGCACTGGGCGCCAAAGGGCTGGTGCAGCCGTTGAAACTGTCTTGCGCCGATCATGAAGGTGGCGGTGCGGTGCGCTTCCAGCAGTGGGACGGCCAGCGCTGGAACCTGATCAGCGATTGGGTCCAGGCCGACCGCGCGCTGTTGCGGCCGATCATCGAAGCTTCCGCCGCCCAATACGCGAAGGAAAAAGGCATCACCCCGCGCAATTGCAGCCAGGAGCAATAAGGTCCGATGAGCCAGAGCCCGATAGCCGACCCGCTGCTGAGCGTGGAGCAGGTCGAAGTGTTTTACGAACAGTCGATTCTCGCCCTGCGCGGTGTTTCGTTGCAGGTTGGCCAAGGGCAAATGGTTGCGTTGCTCGGGGCCAACGGTGCCGGTAAAAGCACCACGCTCAAGGCGATTTCCAGCCTGGTGCGGGCCGAACGCGGTGAAGTGACCCAGGGCCGGATTGTCTATCAAGGGCAAACGATCACCGAAGCCGATCCTGCCAGCCTGGTGCTGGCGGGGCTGGCTCAGGTGCTCGAAGGCCGGCACTGCTTCACGCACCTGAGCGTTGAGCAAAACCTGCTGATCGGCGGCTTTGCCGGGCGGCCGTCGCGCAAGGTCCTGAGTCAGCGGTTGGAGCGCATTTACGGGTATTTCCCAAGGTTGCGCCTGCTGCGCAAACGCCTGACGGGCTACACCTCCGGTGGCGAGCAGCAAATGGTCGCCATCGGCCGTGCGCTGATGTCCGAGCCACGCCTGTTATTGCTGGATGAACCTTCGATGGGGTTGGCACCCCAGGTGGTGGAGGAGATTTTCGAGATCCTCGCCCGGCTTAATCGCGAGGAAGGCCTGAGCCTGTTGGTGGCGGAGCAAAACATCAACATCGCGCTGGATTACGCGCAGTACGCGTTTGTGCTGGAAAACGGCCGGGTGGTGGATGAAGGTTCGGCGGCCGAGTTGGCCGCGCGGGAGGACTTGCATACGTATTATCTGGGGGCTGTGGGGTAGTGCGCCTGTCCTTGGGACAGACGCACGTGGCGGGGCTCGCTTTTCCTCAGGCGAGTTCCTTATCCAGATTGATCAGACTTTGCGCCAGCACCGCCGCGCCCCGGGCCAATTGCACTTCGTCAATGGACTCTTCCGGGCAATGGCTGCGGCCATTGAGGCACGGAATAAACACCATCCCGACCGGTCCGGTAGGCGCCACGTACACCGCGTCGTGCCCGGCACCGCTTGGCAAGCGTCGATTGGCCAGGTCCAGCCCATCAGCGGCCTGGGTAATGGCTTGCATCACGGTTTCCGAACATTGTGTCGGCCGCGCGCGGCTGACGTGTTCCAGCGTTGCGTCCAGTCGCAGTTCGGTCAGACGCGCTGCGCACTGGCTCATGATGTCTTCGGGGAACGTGTCCAGCACCTGCTGACTGTCACTGCGCACTTCCAGCATCACTTCCACCCAACCGGGCACTGCGTTTGGCACATTCGGCGTCATCGCGAGGCGGCCGATGGTGGCGACCACATAATGCGGATTGCCACTTTGTTCGGCGGCGGTACGTTGCACCCGATCGATCACATGCGCCGCGCCCACCAGTGCGTCCCGGCGAATGTCCATAGGGGTCGTGCCTGCATGGTCGGGTTGGCCGAGCACGGTGATCAGCGCCCGGCGGATGCCGACGATGTGCGTCACCACGCCAATCGGCAATTGCGCACGCTCCAGCACGGGCCCCTGTTCAATGTGCAACTCGACAAACGCGGCCGTTTCACCCGGACGGCGTAACGGCCGATCCAGTTGCTCGGGGCGGGCGCCAATGCGGCGCATGCCTTCGGCCAGGGTTTCGCCCGCCTGGTTTTTCGCCGCCAACATGCCGGCGTCCAGTTCGCCGGAAAATGCCCGGCTGCCCACACAGGAAATACCGTAGTCGCTGGGTTCTTCCGAGAGGAAGTCGATGACCTCCAGCGGGTGCTCCAACTCAATGCCCGCTTCCTGAAAACGCTGGGCGATCTCAATACCGGCCAGCACGCCGATAATGCCGTCAAAGCGGCCGCCGCTGACCACGGTGTCGCAATGGGAGCCGGTGATCAGCGACGGCAGCGGTTGTTTGCCTTCGCGGCGGCCGATCAGGTTGCCGCCGGCGTCGATGCTGACGCTCAGGCCGGCCTCTTGCATCTGTGCGCTGAGCCACTGCCGCGCTTCCATGAACAATGGGCTGAAGGCACGGCGGGTCCACGGCATGTCGTCGCGGGTGAACTCGGCCAAGCGGTTGACCCGAGCCCACAGACGCTCGGAGTTGATCAGGTCATTCACGTTCATTTCCTACCCTCGGTGGTGTTGGCGCGCGGTCGCAGGAAGCGCCCCTGGCCGGCTTGATTGACAATCTTGTGCTGTTCGTACACCGCCAGGCCCCGGCAGTACGTGGCCTCGACCCGCACGTTGAACTCCATGCCTTCGAAAGCGCTCCAGGTCACGGCAGACAGGCTGTTGCTCGGGTCATAGCGGTATTTTTCCGGGTTGAGGATGACGAAGTCGGCATCCTTGCCGGGCCCGAACGAGCCCTTGCGGTCGTCCAGCAAAAAGTGCCGGGCCGGGTTGCGGCACAACAGTTGCGCGACAACGACGGGGGACAAACCGTGTTGCTCGCAACCGGTCCACAGGGCCGGCAGCAGCGTCTCCAGCCCCGGCCCGCCAGAGGCATTCTTGAACACGTTGGCGTCACCCTTGCGCTCCAGGCCCCAGCTCACATGGTCGGAGGAGACAAACGTGCAGTTGCCTTCGGCGATGTGCGCCCAGAGTTTCTCCGACTCGGCCTTGGGGCGGATCGGCGGGTAATGCTTGGTCTTGGCGCCGAAGCGTCGGGTGTGTTCTTCGTGGTTGAGCATCAGGTACTGCACGCAGGTCTCGATGCTGACCGGGTGACCGCACTGCTCATACATGCGATGCAGTTCAAATCCACGGGCTGTCGAGACATGCACGGCGTGCGCACGGGCGCCGGTCTGGGCCCCGAGTTCGTAGATCTGCACGGTGGCGAGGTCCTCGATCAACGGGGTGTGCGCGCGCAGAAAGGCGTCCCAACCGGTATCGTTGGCGGTTTGCAACGCCCGGATATTCTTGCGGGTCAGTTCCTGCATCTGGTTATGCACGGCGCAGGCCAGCCCGCTCGGCCTGATCAGCTCGAAAGCGGTCTTCAGATCGTCTTCTTCTACCCGTGGAAAGCGTCCCGGGCTCGCCTCGAAGGTCGAGAACTTGAACGCGCAGACGCCGCCCTCGATCAGCCCGGCGGCGGCCTCGAAACCGTGGGTGGTATTGAGGGTGCCGAACAGCGCCACGTCCACATGGCAGTCGCGTTCCACTTCGGCGATTTTGCGTTCGAGCAAGGCCCGGCACGCGATGGGTTCCGGGTCGTCGTAAGGCATGTCGACCATTACGGTAATGCCGCCAGCCGCGGCGGCCCGTGACGCCCAGCCGAGGCCTTCCTGGTGGGCCTGGCTGCCGGAATGCACCTGGCCGTCGATGACCCCCGGCAACACCCATTTTCCACGGGCATCGATGACCTGGCGTGCCTCGGGCGGCAGGCCGCTCCCGGTGTTCACAACCTGGCCATCCCGGATGGCCAGCCAACCGTTTTCAATGATCCGGTCCGAGTCGACCAGGTTGCCCATGACCAGCAGATCCAGCGTTTCGTAATCGCCCATGATGCTCAAACCCCCTTGTTCAGTTACCCGTTTGCGCCCAGAAAAACCTGGCAGCGACAGGCGCTCTTTGATCACTTGTACCGACGTTGGAGCCAGTGTAAGTTGGGTTTTTCCATCATGTCTTATGCTTGTTTATTGCTCGTGCATAACACTGTGTTATGCATTTTGAAGGAAGGCCGAACGTGAATCTGAAGCAGATCGAAGTGTTCCGGGCAATCATGCTGACGGGCTCCATCAGCGGTGCCACCAAGCTGCTGCATGTCTCGCAACCGGCGGTCTCGCGTCTGCTCTCCTACACCGAGCAACGCCTGGGCCTGACCCTGTTTGAACGCATCAAGGGGCGTCTGTACCCGACCCCGGAGGCGCGGATTCTGTTCGCCGAAGTCAACTCGGTGTACCAGGGCGTGCAGCGGGTCAATGAAATCGCCGAGGACTTGATCCAGAACCGCATGGGGCACTTGCGCATTGCTTGCAGCCCGAGCCTGGGGCTGAGCCTGATTCCGGCGGCGATCGCCAAGTTTCACCGTGAGCTGCCAGAAGCGCGGGTGATCCTGCACACCATGATTCCCGATGTGTTGTTACAGGCGGTGATCACCCAGCAAGTCGAACTGGGCATTGCCTTTCTGCACGAGGGGCATCCCAACGTGCAGTCCCGCGAGCTCTACGAAAATCGCCTGGTGGCGGCGCTGCCCAATGACCACCCGCTGACGGCCAAATCGGTGATCCAGCTGGAAGACCTGATCGACCAGCCCTTTATCGGTTACGGCAGCGATATCCCCATCGGCAGACTGGTGCGCAAACTGCTGGCCGACCGCAACATCGTGCTGCGCCCGGCGGTGGAGGTGCAGCAAATCCACGTCGCCTGCGCGCTGGTGCAGGCGGGGGCGGGGATCGCCCTGCTGGACGAAATCACCGCGCTGGGACCGGTCTGGAGCAACGTGGTTTTCCGGCCCGTGGAGCCCAAGGCCAACACGCCGATCAGCATCGTTCACGGCATGTATGAGCCGCTGTCGAGACTGGCCCAGAGCTTCATCGAGACCCTGGAGTCGGTGAAGGTCAGCTAACCGCAAATCCTTGGATGCCGGACAGCCGAAGTCGGAAAAGTCCTTAACATTCTGTTATGCGCAAACAATAAAAAGTAATACGACAGCCTGGTTCAACGCCCCCTAGTATCGAATTCAAGCAGCGCGGCACCCCGGACCCCACGGTCCTCGGCGACCTGCGCGACGAATAATTCAGACAGACCGCAAGGGGAGATAAACATGGGGCGCGTGTTGACGCTGAAGGATGTTGAGGCAGCAGTAAAAGGCGGGTCAGTTTTCGCCTGTGGTGGCGGTGGCTGGGTCGAGCATGGTCTGGAGCTGGGTCGTTTGGCCGTCACCATCGGCCGGCCTGAATTGGTCAGCCTGGACGAGGTCGCCGACGATGCCTGGATCGCCACCGCAGCCGCCATCGGAGCTCCCGGCGGCCTGACAGACTGGCAGATGCTCGGCGTCGATTACGTCAAGGCTGTGCAACTGGTCCAGCAAGAGTTGGGCGCGCCGATCTACGGTTTGATCGTCGGTCAGAACGGCATGTCCAGCACCCTCAATGGTTGGCTGCCTGCGGCGATTCTGGGCACCAAGGTCATCGACGCCGTCGGCGATTTGCGTGCTCATCCTACTGGCGACATGGGCTCCCTGGGGCTGGCGTCCAGCACTCAGCCGATGATCCAGGCCGCCGTCGGCGGCAACCGCGAGAACAACGCCTACATCGAATTGGTGGTGAAGGGCGCTACCGCCAAAGTCTCACCGATCCTGCGCAAAGCCTCCGACATGTCGGGCGGTTTCATTGCCAGTTGCCGCAACCCGATACCCGCCGCGTATGTGCGCCAACATGCCGCGCTGGGGGGGATCAGCCAGGCCCTGTCGCTGGGCGAAACCATCATTGCCGCCAGTACCAAGGGCGGCAGCGCGGTGATCGATGCCATTTGCAGCCATACCGGCGGCCACATTCTTGGCAGCGGCAAGGTCACGGCCAATACGCTGCGCTACACCGACGAAGCGTTTGATGTCGGCGTGGTGGATATCGGGGAGGGGGCGGGGCGTTGCCGGGTCCATGTGATGAATGAACACATGGCCGTGGACGACCATCAGGGCCAGCGTCTGGCGACCTACCCGGACGTGATCACCACCCTCGACATGCAGGGCAACCCGATCAGCGCCGGGCAGCTTAAACCGGGCATGGAAGTGGTTATTTTTCACCTGCATCACCGGCAGATTCCGCTGTCTTCGTCCGTCATTGACCCGGCCGTTTATCCCTCGGTCGAGAAAACCCTGGGCATCGAACTGTTCAGCTACCTGGACCTGGGAGTCGGCGCATGAAAAAGTCCTTCACCGTCACTGGCGGCACCACGCTGCGTTGCCGAGGCTGGCGCCAGGAAGCGTTGCTGCGGCTGTTGGAAAACGTCCTGGCCGTGGGCGAAAACCCGGATGAACTGGTGGTCTACGCCGCCCTTGGTCGGGCGGCCCGCGACTGGCCGTCCCACGACGCCATCGTCCAGGCACTGATGACCATGGGCGAAGACCAGACGCTGATGGTCCAGTCGGGCAAACCCATCGGTGTGTTGCAAACCCACGTCAATGCACCGCTGGTGATCATGGCCAACTGCAACATGGTCGGCCAGTGGGCCCAGGCGGAAAATTTCTATCAGTGGGAAAAGGACAACCTGATTTGCTGGGGCGGCCTGACCGCCGGGGCGTGGCAATACATCGGCTCCCAGGGCGTGATCCAGGGCACTTACGAGATTTTTTCGCGCATCGCCGAACGCCACTTTGACGGTGACCTGACCGGTCGTTTCATCCTCACGGCCGGGCTGGGCGGCATGGGTGGCGCCCAGCCTCTGGCCGGGACCATGTGCAACGCGGCGATCCTGACCATTGAGGTCAGCCAGAAGAGCCTCGACAAGCGCCTGAAGATCGGTTTCCTGCAACATCAGGCGCCGGATCTGGACACGGCATTGGCGATGATCGCCGAGGCCCAACAACAGCGCCGGCCGATTTCCGTCGGGCTGCTGGGCAATGCCGCCGAGGTCTATCCGGCCATTCTGGCTCGCGGGATCATTCCCGATATCGTCACCGACCAGACCGCCGCCCACGACCTGGTGTACGGCTATGTCCCTGCCGGTTACACCCTGGAGCAGGTCAAGCAGCAGCGAGAAACCGACATCAATGGCCTGATGACCGCCAGTCGTTTGTCGATCGTCCAGCACGTAGAGGCCATGCTTGGCTTCAAGGATCAGGGGGCCGTGGTGTTCGACAACGGCAACCTGATTCGCACCCATGCCCACCAGGGCGGTGTGGCCCGCGCCTTCGAAATTCCGATCTTTACCGAAGCGTATTTGCGACCGCTGTTTTGCCGGGCCATCGGACCGTTTCGCTGGATCGCCTTATCCAACGACAGCGACGATATTCGAGTGATCGACGACTACCTGCTGCAACGCTTCGCCGACAACAAGATCGTCAGTAACTGGATTCACCTGGCCCGCCAATACGTGCCGTTTGAGGGGTTGCCGGCGCGTATCGCCTGGCTCGGCCACGGCGAGCGCACCGAGCTGGCGCTGGAGGTCAACCGGATGGTCGCCGATGGCCGCCTGAAAGGCCCTATCGCTTTCACCCGCGATCACCTGGACGCCGGAGCCATGGCGCACCCCAACATCATGACCGAGAACATGAAGGACGGCTCCGACGCCATCGCCGACTGGCCGCTGCTCAACGCCCTGATGAACTGCGCCTCCATGGCTGACCTGGTGGCGATTCATTCCGGCGGTGGGGGCTACAGCGGTTACATGACCAGCTCGGGGGTTACGGTGATCGCCGATGGCAGCGAGGCGGCGGCACAGCGTTTGCAACTGGTGATGACCAATGACACCAGCGTGGGCGTGATGCGTTATGCCGATGCCGGGTACCCGGAATCGCTGGACGAAGTCGCGCGCAAGTCCTTGCCCTACATCCAGTTGGCAACCCATTAATCGGTAGGCGACGAGCATGAATAATAAAAACACCATAGCGCCGGTGATGAGCCACGCCCCGTCGGCAAGCGATGCCGCGACGCCGGAAAAATACAGTGGCCGCAAGGCGATTGTCGCGGCGTCCATCGGCAACGCGCTGGAGTGGTATGACTTCTCGGTGTACGCCTTTTTTGCGGTGTACATCGCGCAGAACTTTTTCCAGCAACACGACGCCGGAGCGCAACTGTTCGAAGCGTTCCTGGCCTTTGGCATCGGCTTTGTGATTCGTCCCATCGGCGCGCTGGTGATCGGTGCCTATGGCGATCGCGTCGGGCGCAAGGCAGCGCTGATGCTGACGATCCTGACCATGGCGGCGGGCACGGCAATCATTGCTTTCGCCCCGCCTTATAGCGCCATCGGCATCGGTGCGCCGTTATTGATCCTGTGCGGTCGGGTCCTTCAGGGGTTCTCCGCTGGCGGTGAAGTGGGCGGGGCGGCGGCGTTTCTGATCGAACACGCACCGCCGCAGAAGAGAGGTCAATACGCGTCCTGGTTGCAAGCGAGCATGGGGATTTCCAACGTGCTCGGAGCGCTGGTGGCGACGGCGGTAACGCTCACGCTGACCCATGAACAGGTGGGTGATTGGGGCTGGCGGATTCCGTTCATCATCGGGTTGTCCATCGCGCCGATTGGCCTGTGGATGCGCCGCACGCTGCACGAAACCCCGGTGTTCGCCGCCGAGCAGGCACGCCGCGAACGGCAACCGAGCGCACCGGCCGCACCGTTGTTGCAACTGTTCAAGACCCGGCAGCGCGCGTTGATTCAAGGTACGGGCTTGTCGGTGTTGTGGGCGGTCAGTGTCTACTCGCTGATCATCTACCTGCCGATCTACGTGCAGCGGGTGATGCACTTTGAAAGCCATCAAGCGTTTCTGGCGGCGCTGATTGGCAACTGCGCCATGGTGGTGGCGTGTGTCACGGCGGGCACCTGGTCAGATCGCGTCGGTACCTATCGCATTCTGGCCTGCGGTGCAGGGTTGTTGCTGGCGGGCAGTTATCCGCTGCTGGTGTTGCTGGATCACGTCCACACCACGGCGATGCTGATTCTGGTGCAGACGCTGTTCTGCATCCTGATTTCACTCTTCGTCGGTGTTGCACCCAAGGCCCTGGCGGACCTGTTTCCCACCGACGTCCGCGCCAGCGGCATGTCAGTGTCCTACAACTTTGCGGTGACGATCTTCGGTGGCTTCGCGCCGGCCATCCTGACCTGGCTGTCGGATAACACCGACACCCGTTTCGCACCGGCCTGGTACGTGATGATCGCCAGCGTCATTGCCCTGGTGACGCTGTGCTCCATGGCCCGCAACGCTGCGCCAGCGCCTCCCGAGTAATGCCCGCGTTCGATCCGCTTCGCATTTCAAATGCACGTTACTGATCTGCTTTCAGCTCAGCCCATCCTTTCATTACGTCAAAGGTTCATCATGCTAAACAGGCTCGCATTACTGTTCGTTTCTGTTGTCAGTGTGGGATTCAGCTCGTTCACCCTGGCCGCTGTACTGGATGGCCATTCCATCACGCCTCGAATCATCGCCCAAGTGGCTGACGGTGAACCGGTGAGCGTGGCGCCGGCAGCGTTGAAGCGCGTCGAGCAAGGCCATCAGGTGTTGATCGAAGCCGCCCAGCATGGCCAGAAAATCTACGGCCTGACCGTTGGCGTCGGTCTGAACAAGGACCGCTCGATGGTCGACATCCACGGGCGCTTGAGCCAGGACGTGATCGACGCCTCGCGCCTGTTCAACATCGGCCTGTTGCGTGCCCATTCCGGGGGGACCGGCGAACCGCTGACCCCCCGCGTGGTGCGGGCCGCGATGGTGGCTCGGCTCAATAACCTGCTGACCGGCAGCGCCGGGGTGGCGCCGTCGATCATCGACGCCTATGTGGCTTTCCTGAACAAGGGGATTACGCCCTGCATTCCGGCCCACGGCTCCGTGGGTGAGGGCGATATCACCGTGCTCAGCCACGTCGGCCTGGCGATGCTGGGGGAGGGCGAGGTGTTTTATCAGGGCAAGAGAATCCCGGCCCGGCAGGCACTGGAGCGCAGCGGCACCCAAGCCATCGTGCCGTATGCCAAGGACGCCTTGTCGATCCTGAGTTCCAACGCCTATTCCGCTGCCGACGCGGCGCTGGCGCTCAATGAACTCGAGCACCTGCTGCCGATCAACACCCTGACGTTTACCTTGAGCCTGCAAGGGCTCAACGGCAATGTCTCGCCGTTTCTGGAAAACACCCTGGCGCTCAGGCCGTACCCCGAGGTCCGGGACATGGGCGCGCAACTGCGCGGGTTGTTGCAAGGCTCCAGCCTGTGGGAACACGACGACCAGCGCCCGTTGCAAGACCCGCTCAGCTTCCGTTCCGGCGTCTATTTGCTGGCCGAGTTGCAGCGCAGTTATCAGTTGGCGGCTGATCAGTTGACGATTCAGCTCAACAGTTCCGATGACAACCCCGGCATTGCCCTGGACGTCAATGCACCGAGCCAGCGTGCCCAGGACGCCTACGGTTATGTCGACAGCAACGGTGTCAAAGGCGCGGTGCTACCGAGTGCCAACTTCGAACCGCTGCCGTGGGTGCTGGCGTTCGAGCAACTGAGCCTGGCGCTGGCCCACAACTCCTTGGCCAACGTTCAGCAGATCATCAAGCTGAACACCCCGGGTATCACAGGCTTGAGCCGTTTCCTGGGCACCGACAAGACCGTCCATGCCTTCGGCGCCATGGAAAAACCAGCGGCGCAGTTGGCGATGCAGAACAAGATTCTGGCGATGCCGGTGTCACTGGATTACTTCCCGGTGGCGGGGGATATCGAAGACATCGCGACCAACGCGCCGATGGTGGTGGAACGCCTTCAAGAGCAAATCGCCAACAGCTATGAACTGCTGAGTATTGTGTTGGTGCACGATGCCCAGGCCATTGACCTGAGAAAGAACAGCGGCAAAAGCTTCACCCTGGCGCCCAAAACGGCCGGGCTCTACGAGGCGCTGCGCAAGCAAGTGGCCTTCATGGATACCGACCGCGCCATGACCCCGGACTTCCAGTCGGCGAAGTCGGTGTTGCAAGCCTACAACCCTCGCTAGGGGCTGGCACGAAGGGCGCTGCGCTCAGCGCCCTTCGTGTTGTTTGCGATACGCCCCTGGCTGCACGCCCACCGCTTTGGCAAATGCGCGGGTAAACGCGGCAATCGATTGATACCCCACTGCCGCGCAGACTTGCTCGACGGTGTGGTTGGTCTTGAGTAACTGGCATGCATGGCGAACCCGCAGCGCCAGCAGCACCTGGCCCGGCGACTGACCGGCCAATTCGCTGAAGCGCTTGAAGAACGCCGAGCGCGAAAGCCCGGTGCACGCCGCCATGCTTTCCAGCGACCACGGCTGTTGCGGCTGTTCGATCAACTGATCCAGCAGCGGTGCGAACGCCGGGTGCCGAGCCAATGCCATCAGGCCGCCGAGGTTCTGGTTGTCGGCCACTTGTTGGCGCAGCACATAGAGAAACAGCAAATGACTCAGGCGTTCGAGTAAGGCCGAGGAGGGCGCTGGCAGTCGCTGGCATTCTTCAAGGATTAGCTCGAACAAGGCCCGCGCGGCGCTGAGTGACGGATCACCTGCGCGCAGGATGATCCAGTCCGGCAAGCCCTCGATGATCAACGACGACAACCCGGACTTGAAGTGGAAGAAGCCGCAGACCAGCCCGACGCCGTCCTGGGCCTGGCTGTCGAGCGCTGTCATGGCCATGCGCGGCAAGCGCCGGGCGTCGTCGGCCTGTTCGGCGCTGGACAATCGATAGTTCAAATCCTTGAGCAGAAACACCGCGTCCCCGGCATTTAAACGCTGGGCCTGCGCCTGGCCGTCGATGTGCAGCCAGCAATGACCTTGCACCACCAAATGAAAACTGGCCCGCGCCAGGCCGTGGGTGCTGGCGTGCCAGCCGCCGCAATAACGGCCGACATGGAACAGGCTGGCCTGCAATTCGAGGCTTTCTAATAACCAATCAACCAGGGGGCTGGACGAAATCATCTAATGGAAACACTCAGGAGCAAGTAATCGCTACTTTAGAATATGGATTGCAATTCTTATAACAAACAGACTGGCCGAACACCT
>Ga0302175_10000287_pt1 | contig 18027 bp, 19 predicted proteins | sample I_Fen_N3_3_FD_198791 | JGI IMG/M metagenome (GOLD analysis project Ga0302175, IMG submission 198791) | Peat permafrost microbial communities from Stordalen Mire near Abisko, Sweden - I_Fen_N3_3 | ecosystem: Environmental > Terrestrial > Soil > Wetlands > Permafrost | place: Sweden: Abisko... | reverse complement strand
CAGCATGGCGGCCGATGTTTACCGCTACCTGTCCTTCGACCAGATTGCCGAGTTCCGTGAAGCTGCTGCGAACGCCAACATTCCGGTCGTTCAAGCCTAACGCTGCAACGCAATAGAAAACGCCGCCCATCGCGAGATGGGCGGCGTTTTTTTATGCCTGTATGAAGATCAAATGTGGGTTATGGGTTTGGCCTGAGGGCTTGTTGTACCGCGCCATCGACGCTCAAACCGCTTAGAATCACCTGCTCCAGCTCCTGCGTCGGCAACATCGAGAGCACCGCTTTGGCCTCATGCTTGAGCCGCGCCAGAATCAGCAACTTGTCCAGCGCCCGCACCTGCAAAAAGAACCCTTCCAGGGCTTCGATGCTGGTGCCGTCCAGATCGGGCGACTCTTCGAGGCTGAGAATAATCGTATGCACCGGCGGCTGTGCATGCCGGGCCAGGCGCAGTGCGCCGCCCAGAATGCGTTCCACGTTGGCGAAAAACAGCGCCTCGCTGGGCCGTACGATCAGCACACCGGGAATGGCCTGCGCATCCGGGTGGCGTTGCAGATCGACGTAATCGTGACCGCCATCCATTTGTCCCAACACCTGGATATCCGCCGAAGACATCTGCTTGAGCATCAACACCACGCTGATCGCCACGGCCACCAGCAAGCCGTCCAGCACGCCCAATACCAGCACCGCCGCCACCGCGCAGATCACCAGCACCCGGTCCCGGCGCCAGATGAAATAGCGGCCCAGCGGTTGCAGGCTCAAGCCCCGCGCCAACGCATGAATGACGATCGCGGCCAAGACCGGTTCGGGGGTCAGGGCGATGTAGGGCAAAACAGTCAGGACAATCAGCAACACCACGAGCGCCGCGACCACCCCGGCCAGACGTGAAGTGGCACCCGCCGCCTCATTGGCCGACGTCGCGGAATAACCGGCGCCCGCCGGCATGCCATGGAACAGGCCGGACAGGAGATTCGCCGCACCGAGGGCCAGCAGGTCGCGGTTCGACGACACCCGGTCGCCATGTTTAAGCGCAAAGGAGCTGATCGAGCCGTAGGACTCGGCATACAGGATCATCACCATCGCAAACGCCAGTTCCCCCAGCCGCAACCAGTCGGCAAACGGCAACACCGGCAGCCGTGGCACTTCGAGGCTCAGGTCGATCACGCCGATCAGCTTCACGCCGTAAGCGGGCAGGTCCAGCCATTGGCTGGCGGCGATGCCGAGCGCCACCACCAGCAAGCCGCCAGGCACCCGCCGAAACCGCGCACACAGGCACAACACCAGCAGCGCCACCGCCGCGACCAGTAAACCGACGCGATTCCACTGCGGCCACTGCTCCAGCAATTGCGGGACGAAACGGATCAGGTTGCCGTTGCTCAGGTGCACGTCGACGGCACTCGCCACCTGCTTGAGGATGATCGTCACCGCCAGGCCAAACGCAAAGCCGCGCAGCACCGGTTTGGCGATAAACGAGGTGACGCTGCCGAGTTTCAGCAGCCCGGCCAGCAGGAAAAACCCGCCGGTGACCAGCACCAGGCCGATGGCCAGGGTCATGCGCAGGGTCGGATCACCACTGGCCAGGGCGCCCGTGGCGGCGGCCAGTACCGCCGCTGAGGACGAGGTCGCCGAGACGATGGCAAAGCGGCTGGTGCCCAACAACGCGTAGCACAGCAACCCGGCAAACAGCGCAATGACCCCGGCCTGGGGCGGCACTGCGGCGATGCTCGAATAGGCCACCGCCTCGGGTAACAACAAACCGGCAATCGACAACCCGGCCAGCAAGTCTTGCCACCGGTTAGGCGTATCGGCTTGGGGTTGCGCACGCGCCATGAAACGTCTCCAGAGAAAGATCAACAGGCCGTCTACGACGCGTCAATGAAGGCTCTAGGTTAGCCGTTTATCCGATTGGATGTGTGCTCTGGGTCAGATGACGGGCGCAGGCAATAAAAAACGCCGCTCCCTTTGCAAGGAGCGGCGCTTTTTGTGCCTTGAGAATCAAAAGATCACAGCCTGCGGCAGCTCCTGCAGGGATGATGGGCGGCCGGTGTAGGAGCTGCCGCAGGCTGCGATCTTTTGACCTTAAGCTGTGAGCGAATAAATCAACGCCGAAATCGCCACCAGCCCCACCGCCGTCACAAAGACGTTGGACGCCTGCCCACGATAACGCGCCATCGCGGGCACCTTGCGGATCGCGTACATCGGCATCAGGAACAGGATCGCCGCGATGACCGGGCCACCGAGGGTGGTGATCATGTCGAGGATGCTCGGGTTCAGGGTCGCGACGATCCAGCACACCACCAGCATGAACGCTGCGGTGATGCGGTCCAGGGCTTTAGGCGACGGACGTTTGCCGCTCTTGATGATCAGCCCTTTCAAGCCTTCGCTGGCGCCGATGTAGTGGCCCAGGAACGACTTGGAAATCGCCACGAACGCAATCAACGGCGCCGCGAACGCGATGGTCGGGTTGCTGAAATGGTTGGCCAGGTACGACAGAATCGACAGGTTCTGTGCCTTGGCCTCGGCCAGTTGCGCCGGGGACAGGGTCAACACGCAACTGAACACGAAGAACAGCACCATCACCACCATCAAGGCGTGGGCGCGGGACAGGATCTGCGAGCTGCGCTCTTCGGCGTGTTCACCGTAGCGACGCTTCTGGTCCACGGCGAACGCCGAAATAATCGGCGAATGGTTAAACGAGAACACCATCACCGGAATCGCCAGCCACAAGGTGTGCAGCAGTGCCGACGGCTCAGGCAGGGTCGATGCGGTGCTGAGGATGCCGCCATTCCAGTGCGGAATCAGGTACACCGCCAGAAACAGCAACGCGACGATGAACGGGTACACCATCAGGCTCATGGCTTTGACGATCACCTGCTCGCCGCAGCGCACCAACGCCAACAGGCCGACGATCAGCAGCAACGACAGAATCGCCCGAGGTGGCGGCAGGATGTGCAGTTGATTTTCCAGGAAACTGCCCACGGTGTTGGTCAGCGCCACGCTATAGATCAGCAGGATCGGGAAGATCGCGAAGAAGTACAGCAAGGTGATCAGCGCACCGGCCTTGATGCCGAAGTGTTCTTCCACCACTTCGGTGATGTCCGCGCCTTCGCGTCCGGACAATACGAAGCGAGTCAGGCCACGGTGGGCGTAGAACGTCATGGGGAATGCCAGCACCGCCAGGATCATCAACGGCCAGAAACCGCCCAGGCCCGCGTTGATCGGCAAAAACAACGTCCCCGCCCCGATCGCCGTGCCAAACAGGCCCAGCATCCAGGTGGTGTCATGGCGATTCCAGCTCTCAAGAGTCGCTGGTGCCGCCGCTACATAGCGTTCGTCGACGCTATTGGCCTGATCATTCATCCGGTGGGATCTCCGCATTCCGGTCAGTTGCTACCCGACCAGGACGAGTCGGAAAAACCCGACAGGCAGCGCCCTGGCCGAAACAGGGGCGCGATTGTCCGGGATTAATGAACAGAAGCAAAGACTTAGCTGAGGAGTGGTTATGCGGATCAGATGGCAAAAGCGCCACATCCCCCTGTGGGAGCGGCCTCCACGCACATCGAGGAGAGCCACTTTGCAGGCCTCAGGAATCAGCCGGCGGCAATCACCGTAATCTCAATCAGCAACTCCGGCAGCGCCAGGCGCGACTCGACCGTTGCACGGGCAGGCGTGTGACCTTGGGGCACCCAGGCGTCCCACACTTCGTTCATTTTTGCAAAATCCGCCTGAATGTCCGCCAGCCATATCTGCGCGGAAACAATGCGTGTTTTGTCCAGACCGGCCTTTTCCAGAAAGCCGTCTATTTTTTGCAGGACCTGGGCGGTTTGGCCTTTGATGTCTTGTGTAGCGTCTGAAGCGGTTTGGCCGCCGACAAAGACAAAGCCATTGCAGGCAACGGCCCGGCTCATGCGCTGATTACTGTCAATACGAACGATATCCTTCATTTTCAGTTCCTGTTGTGGAGTGTCAGTAGGTCCACGCGGGTAATCGTTAAAGCTACCCGCATGTCTTTATTTGGGCACAAACGCCTCCAGCGGTGCCGCATTCGCATCCGGCACGTAAGCGTTTGCCAGATCAATCAACTGCACGGGTTTGATCGGCGGACGAATCCGGTAATAACCGACCTTCTGCATCGGCGCGTGCGCAGCCTCAGCCAGTATCTCCCCAACGGTGATCCCGCACATGCGCCCCTGACAGGGTCCCATGCCACACCGCGAAAACGACTTGGTCTGGTTCGGTCCAGTGCAACCCAAGCGGCTCATGGCACGGATATCACCGGCACTGACTTCTTCACAGCGACAGACGATGGTCGGGTCTGAGGGTCGGCGGAAAATGTCCGCAGGCCGATACAACGTGTCCAGGAACGGTCGTATTGCCCGATGGGAGTTCAACTGGCGCTTGAGTGGGCGCGCTTCTGTGTCACGAACGGTGTCGGTAAAAAAGCCCAGTTGCTGACCGATCTGCAGCGCAGTCAGGGCTCCCGACAGCTCTGCCACTTTGGCGCCATCGATGCCACCACCGTCTCCAGCAACGTATATCCCCGTTTGCGATGTCTGCCCCCACTCATCAAGCTCAGGACGCCAGCAGAGCTGCATGTCGTCCCAACGATGCTCGCAGCCCAGCGAACGCGTCAGTTGTACGTTGGGAATGACGCCCTGATGGACCAGCAGCAGGTCCGAGTCGATCTGCGCTTCACGACCAGCCACTGAATAACGAACGCTCTCGACAGCGCCCTGCCCTTGTGCAGCCAGGCTCTCGACATGCTGGATATGCGGTATCGAACTGCCGCGAATGGTCTTCAACAAACCCATGCCCTTGAGCAAATAGCCCGGCGCCCGCAACGCCGAAAGCAGATAGCGCAGCGCCGGAAAACGATTGGCGCGGGGCGTGGTGTCGAGAATGGCCGCCACGGCACTGCCCGACCGGATCAACTGCCAGGCAAACAAATAGAGCAATGGCCCGCTGCCTGCGAGCACCACACGCTGGCTCGGCAGCAATGCTGCCGACTTCAACAGCGTTTGCGCGGCGCCGATGCCCATGACGCCGGGCAACGTCCAGCCAGGAAACGGCACCGGCCGTTCCTGGGCGCCATTGGCGATGACCAGCGCACGCGCCTGGATTTGGCCACTGCCTGCGTTGACTCCATTGCGCGTGAAGCTCACCTGCCGGTCACGGGTAATCTGCCACGCCAAGGTGCCTGGCCAGTAGGTTGCCCCGCTCGCCAGGAAGCGCTTCACCAGCGCTGCGCCGGCGGTATAGTCCTTGCCCAGCAAGTCCGGGTCCGCCAGCGGCGAGTGCGCCACACTGCGATAAATCTGCCCGCCCGGCTGCCGGTTTTCGTCCAGCAGCAGTACATCGAGGCCCGCTTCCCGGGCTTGTATCGCACAGCTCATCCCGGCCGGACCGGCACCGATGATCAACAGGTCAACATGGATCATGCTCATTTCAGGCTCCTGGCACCGATCATTGATCGGATCGTCATTCCCGGCTGCACCAGCGTCATGCAGGCCTGTTGATTGGGCACACCGTCGATTTCCACCAGGCATTCGAAGCAGGCACCCATCATGCAAAAAGGTGCCCGCGGGGCATTCGACACCGGTGTTTCACGCAGTTGAGTGATACCCACGCTCAGCAGCGCAGCGGCGACCGTCATATAGTCCGGCACGGTGAAGGGCCGGTCATTGATCAGGATTGAGACTTGGGCGGCTGGCGCAGCGGCAAGCGCGCTAAACAGCGAAACGTTTGGCATAGAAGTAGTCGAGAAGTGAGGGACGAGGCGCACCCATGAGCCAGGGAACGAGTTTTTCGCAATGGGCAGCCGCCAGCGTGACGCCGCTGTGGCACAAGGCAACAAACGCCCCGGGGTGCGCGAGCGACTCTTCGTAAACCGGCATGCTGTCAGGGGTCATGATCCGCAACGAGCCCCAGGCCCGGACCACGCGCACGTTTTTGAGCAGCGGAAACGGCGCGATGGCTTTTTGCGCGATGTGCGCAATGATGCCCGGCGTCACGCCGTCGTCCATATCCACGTCTTCGGCGGAATCCCCCAGCAGCAATGAGCCCTCGGCGGTTTGACGGACAGAGAGCGTCGGGTAATCCAGAAAGCGTTTGACCCGTTCGGTGACCAGGATCTGCCCACGCAGCGGTACCACCGGCGCGCGCAGGCCGACCATTGGTGCCAGTATGCGATTGCCGAGGCCGGCGCAGAGCACCACTTTCCCGGCGTCGAAGGTCTGCTGGCCGGCGGTCAACCGGAAGCCGCCGTCGCGCGGAACAATCAAATCGACCCGTGCATCTGACCGATAAACACCCCCGGCCCGTTCGAACGCCGCGAACAGGCCGCGCAAGGTGTAGAGCGGGCTGACATGCCCGTCGTGGGGCGAGTAAACCGCGCCTGTCACGTCCGGCCCCACGGCGGGAATGCGCTGTTTCAATTGCCCGTGATCGAGCACTTCATAGCTCAAGCGACTGTCTTGCGCATGGAGCTTCTCTAGCGCCGCCGCACTGCTGGCCAGGCTCTCATCGTTCATGGCGATCATGATTCCACCGGGCTTTTCGTAACCCAACTTCATGCCGCTGGCGTCTTCGAGCTCCTGACAGAAGCCCGGCCACAACTGCGAGGACTCCAATGACCAACGCGCATAGTCGATTTGCCGCGAACCTTTGCTCGACACCCAGACCAGCCCGAAATTGCCTCGGGCGGCGCGTACACTGGAGTCTTCGCCATCGAGCACCAGGGTGCTGACGCCGCGCTTGGCCAGTCCGTAAGCGATAGCCATCCCGACCAACCCGCCACCGACCACTACGTAGTCGTAATCGTTCTTCATCAGTTTTTCCCCATCAAAACTTTGTCGAGCCCCACCAGACGATCAAGCACAAACATCAAGCCGACCGTGACCACGATGATCACCACCGCGACCGCCGCCACCATGGGATCGATGGTTTCGGTCATGCTCATGTAGATGCGTACGGGCAACGTGATCGTCGCCGGGGAGGCGAGAAAAATGGTGGCGGTGAGTTCGTCGAAACTGCTGGCAAAAGCCAATACCCAACCGCCGAGAATGCCCGGGAGCAGCGCGGGCAGCGTGATGCGGCGAAAGGTTGTCCAGGCGCTGGCGCCCAGCGACATCGCCGCATGTTCCGGCTCACGGGACAGGCTCACCATCGACGCCATGATCAGGCGCAGCGAATAAGGAAAGATCAGCATCACATGGGCCAATACCAGCGAAGTGAACGAGCCGTTGACGCCAAACTCATTGAATAGCCGCAACAATGCGACCCCCAGCACCACGGGTGGAATCATCAGCGGCGACAACAACAAGCCGTTCAGCGCCGCCCGACCGGGGAATGAGTACCGCAACAGTCCCAACGCGGCGGGCACGCCCAGCAGCGCCGCTCCCGTCGCCGCAAGCGTTGCCAGCCCCATGCTGTTGCAGAACGCAGTGATGAAACCGTTGTCATTGAACAACGCCACAAACCAGCGCACGGAAAAGTGCAACGTCGGGACGCTCAGCATGTTTTCCGGGGTAAACGCGACGAGGCAGACGATGATCAGTGGCGCCGCCAAAAACACCGAAAAGACGCCATGGAAAACCAGCGCAAATAATCCGTTCTTGTTCATATCAGCGCCCCAGTCGTCGTTGGATTCGGCGCTCAACCAGCTTGCCGTAAACGCCGATGACCAGCAGGTTGAGCAACAGCAAGAGCACGGCGATGGTCGCGCCGACGGGCCAGTTCAAGGTGTTGAGAAACTCGTCATAGGCAGCGGTGGCCGCAACTTTCAGACGCCTGCCACCGATTAGCGCAGGCGTGGCAAACGCACTTGCGCTGAGGGCAAAGGTCATCAGGCTGCCGGACAGCACGCCAGGCAGCACTTGCGGCAAGACGACCCGCCACCATACCGTCGTCGGCCCGGCACCCAGGCTCAGCGCGGCATTGCAGCTTTGCGGGTCAATGCTTTGCAGCGAGGTCCACACTGACAAAATCACCAGCGGCACCAGCGCGTGGATCAAGACGACGACCACCGCCCAAAACGAGAACAGCATCTGCGCGTTGCCGTCCATAAGCCCCAGCCACACCAGGGTGGTTGAAACGATCCCGTTCTGACTCAACAGAATTGACCAGCCCAGAGTCCGCACGACGGCCGAGATCAATAACGGTGCCAGGGTCATGATCAAGAAGAACGCACGCCAGCGCGGCCGCATCCGAAAAATGATGTACGCCTCCGGCACGCCCAACACCACGGCGCCCACCGTTACCGCCAACGCCAGACCGAGGGTGCGCAGGAAGATGGTTTGGTAGTAAGGATCGAGCAGCACCAGGGCGTAGTTGTGCCAGGAACGCATCGCCAGCACGTCGCTGGTCGCAACATTGAAACCATGCAGGCTCAGTTCGCCGGTCATCAGCATCGGAATCGCCAGCAGCGCGATGAACAACAGGCTGGCTGGCAGCAAGAGCAGCAGTGCTCGGCTGCTGAACTCGAAGGTGCGTCGCCGGGGGATCGACACGGACGAATGGCTCATCGCGTCCTCCCGGAATGTGTGGTCGGCAGATCATTGGTGGACATCACGTGACGCAGAGCCGAAGGCTCCCACGACAAGCCCACCTGAGCACCGGGCAGCACGGCCACCTGACCTCGATTGGCCCGCATGACTTGCAGCACACCCAACTCGGTCACGACGGTGACCAACCAGCAATTGCCCTTGAACACACACCCCGCCACCTTTCCGTAGAGGACCGCGGCAGGGCCTTCAACCAGATCGATACGCTCGGGCCGCAACGAAAAAGTCGCGCGACCACACGGCAGTTCGGCGTCCAGCGCCAGGCTGCCTGAACCGCAGACAAACTGTCGCTGGCCGCCACGCAGCACGATTTCGCCGTCCAGCAGATTGGCCCGGCCAATGAAATCGGCGGCGAAGTGTGATCCCGGATCGTCGTATAAATGGCTGGGCTTATCGAAGCGCACGATTCGGCCACGGTCCAGCAGCGCCACCCGGTCACTCATGGCCAGGGCTTCGTCCTGATCATGGGTGACCATGATCGTCGTGGTGCCGACCTGGCGCTGGATGCTGCGCAGCTCGGTTTGCATGTCGTGACGCAGCTTGGCGTCCAGGTTCGAAAGCGGTTCATCAAGCAACAGCAAGGGCGGCTTGATGATCAGTGCCCGGGCCAGCGCAACCCTCTGTCGCTGTCCACCGGACAGGTCGCGGGGAAACTTGTCGCCGTGGGCGCCCAGTTGCACCAACTCCAGGGATTGACGCACCTGACGCGCTCGCTCGGCGCGTGCCACGCCACGCATCTGCAGACCGAACTCAATGTTTTCCCGAACCGTCATGTGCACAAACAACGCGTAGCTTTGAAACACCATGCCCAAGCCCCGCTGTGCGGGCGGCCGCCCCAACAACGACTGGCCTTGCAGACGGATATCGCCCTGGCTGGGGTCGATGAAGCCGGCGATCATTTGCAATGTGGTGGTCTTGCCACAACCCGAAGGCCCCAGCAGCGAGATGAATTCACCCTGCTCGATGCTCAGATTGACCCCCTGCAGGACCGTCACGTCGCCATACGACTTGCTCAGGCCTTCGATACTCAAATAACTCATTTTTATTAGACTCACTGTTCGCTTGGGCGGGCGCGTGCAGGCCCAGGCAAAACGACCGCCGGCCGCCCTGCCTGTGACGCAAATGTCATTGCTCGATCTGGCGATTCCACTGCTGTATCCAGGTGGGGCGCATGGCGTTGACGATGTCCCAATCGACACTCAACATCGCCGCGACGGTCGCGGTGTCAGGCACCTTCGCCAGCACGGAGGGTGGTAACTCAGTGTGTTTATTGACCGGCGCCACACCCTCTTCGTCGGCGAACAGCGCCTGTACTTCCGGGGTCAAGGTGTACTGGACGAATTTCTGGGCCAGGGCGTTGACGGTGTCGTGCTTGACCGGACAAACACTCAGGCCCAGTGCCATGGCACCTTCCTTCGGCGCGACGAATTTCACCGGCACGCCTTGGTTGCGCAGTGATTGGGTGCGGCCCGCGCCCCAGGCGCCGATCCAGAGGCTGTCGTTCTGGAACAGTTCGGAAATTTTGCCTGGCGATGGGTCGAAGGACAGAACGTTAGGCGCCACGCTGGTTTTTATCGCGGCAAACCCCGGTTCGATGTTCTGTTCGCTGCCGCCATTAAGGCGCGCGAACATCACCAGGCTTTCAATCCCGTAGCCATTAGTGACGCTAGGGAATTGCACGTGCCCTTTATACAAAGGGTTTTGCAGATCTTTCCAGGAAGTTGGCGGGGCCCAGCCCTTGGCGGCAAAGACCCGCTCGTTGTAGACAATACCCGTGCCGTCCAGACCGATGGTCACGGCCTTGTTGCTTTTGAAATGCGCCGCGTCGTACAGGTCTTTATAGACGGGGGCATCGCTCAACGTCTCGCAGTAATCCAACTGCGCCGCCTGGGACATGGGGCCGTCATCCAGAAACGCCACATCCAGCGTCTGCTTGCCTTTCTGAGCCTGCATGCGGGCCATGGTGGTGGTCGTGTCGCCCGGCACCAGGATCACTTTGCTGCCGGTCATTTTCTCGAACGGCGGCACGATCTGCTCTTTGAGCAATTGCTCGAAAGAACCGCCGAAAACGGCAACGTAAAGTGTCGGTTGCTCGGCATGTGCGTGGCTGGCGAACAGCGAGGCCGCGATGAGTGCGGGGGCAAACTTTCTGATCATGTTGACTCCTGATATGAGTACCACTGTCGATGCCCGCACCTTCCGGGCAGCTCCAGTGTCTGCAATTGATATCAGGGGGTCCAATCACAATTAACGCGAAATCCATGCCGTAATGTGATGGGTTTTTCCCGTATCATCACGCAGGTTTTACGTAGACCTTTGAACATCACTCAGCATCATCAGCAAAACGCCATACAAACAAATGTCAAAATATAATGAGACGAAAAGGCGATGAAAAACAGGCAGCTAGAGGCGTTTCGCGCGGTGATGATCAGGCACTCGATCACCAGTGCAGCGGAGATGATGAGCGTGACTCAACCCGCCGTGACCCGGTTGATTGCTGATCTGGAAGAGGATGTCGGGTTCAAGTTGTTCGTCCGGGAAAAGGCCCGTCTGTTTCCCACCGCCGATGCCGAACTGCTTTATCGGGAAGTGGAGCGCTCGTTTGTCGGGGTCGAACGGATTGCCCATGCCGCGCGGCAGATCCGCTCGCTGAACAAGGGCGCATTGACCGTCTGCTGCGCCCCGGCCCTGGCCGCAGGGTTGTTACCTGCCTGGATCGCCGAATTCATGGCCCTGCATGACGGGGTGACGGTGATCTTCACTGTCCATGGCACCAAAACCGTCAGCGAAATGGTGGCCAACGAGCAATGCGACGTCGGCTTCGTCACCTATACAACCTGGCAACCCGGCGTAAAGCTCGAACGGCTGTTCACCGCGCCCATGCGCTGCCTTCTGCCCATCGGGCACCGACTCGCGGACCAAGCCTGCATCACGGCGCAGGATCTGGCTGGCGAGCCGTTCATTTCCTACCCTCAGGAACTGGATACCCGACGCATTATTGATGAGCTGTTTGCGAGCTATCAGGTGGAGCGTCGTCTGAACATCGAATGCCAGCAATCAACGGTCATCGCCTCGCTGGTCAGTTTCGGCGCTGGTGTTTCCATCATCGATCCGGCGGTGGCCGATACCTTGGGCGACAAAGTCCTGGTGCGTCCTTTCATGCCTGAAATCGACTTCGAATACGGAATTGTCACGTCCGAGCGTTTGGTTGCCTCCCGTTTGACCAAGGCATTCCTGGGGTTTGTGAAGGAAAAGGTCAGCGCCATGTCGCCCCCAGGCTGAAGGGGGTGCAAAAGCAGGAGTGGCCTTACATCGGGATTAAATAGATGTTTTAAAAAATCTATTTAATAAAAGTTAGTCGTCATGTATTTTCGACCCTACCTGCTGATCGGCAGCCCCATTCGCGGAGCCCTCTCATGCCACTCGTTCGCATCGACATCAAAAAACATCAGGACCCAACGTTCGCCAAGCAGGTCGGCAAGCTGATCTACGCGGCGATGCACAGCGCCATCAACGTTCCCGAGAACGACAACTTCCAGATCCTCGCCGAACACGATGAGAACCACTTCATCTACGACCCGACCTTCATGGGCATCAACCGCACCGACGGGTTGGTGATCATCCAGATCACCCTGATGGAAGGCCGCACCACCGAAGCGAAAAAACTGCTCTACAAAACCATCGCCGAAAGCCTGAATACCGAACTGGCGGTGCGCCTTGAAGACGTATTTATCAACCTGGTGGAGGTCAAGCGCGAGAACTGGTCATTCGGCAATGGCATCGGTCAATTCGCCGGCTAAGCGGTCTAATCTTTCACACCGTCCCGGGAGGACAGCCATGAAACAGGCCGCGTATATCGCGTTCGCTTTGCTCGGCCTGATTTGGGGCACCAACTTCATATTCATGAAGTGGGCCGCTGCCTGGATTACCCCGACGCAGATTGTGTTTTTGCGGGTGCTGTTCGGGTTCCTGCCAATTCTGATTTTCGCCCTCGTGCGGCGCAGTTTGAGTTGGTCGCACCTGCGCCATAGCCATCACTTTTTGGTCATGGCGCTGCTGGCGACGGTGATTTACTACTACGCCTTCGCCAAAGGCACGTCGCTGTTGCTGTCGAGCGTGGCCGGGATGCTCAGTGGCGCAATCCCGTTGTTTTCCTTTGTGACCGCGTGGCTGTTCCTGCGGGCCGAACCGCTGAATCGGCGCACCGCCTTCGGCATTTTCCTCGGGTTTGTCGGGGTGGTGCTGATCGCCCGGCCGTGGAACAGCCTGGCGGCCGGCGTCGATGTCAGCGGCGTGTTGTACATGATTGCCGGCTCCCTGAGCGTGGGTTGCTCGTTTGTTTATGCGCGGCGCTTTATCACGCCGTTGGGCTTGTCGCCGCTGGCGCTCTCAACCTACCAGATCGGCCTCGCGCTGGTGTTGATCACCTTGATTACCGACATGCACGGCATGAGCGCAATCAGCGCTGATCCCGTGGCACTGATCGGTGTCATTCTCGGTCTGGGCCTGGCCGGCACCGGCATCGCCTACATCCTTTATTACTTCATTGTGCAGCGCCTGGGCGCCCTCGCCGCTTCCGGCGTCACCTACATTCCACCGGTGATTGCCTTGCTGATCGGCACGCTGCTGGTGGGTGAACCGATCAAGAGCCTGGACCTGCTGGCGATGTTGCTGATTCTCGGCGGCGTCTACGTGCTGCAATCGGGCAAGAAAAATCCGACGTTGCCGCCGACGGTCGCGCCGAAGCTGAGCACCTGAATCAACCCGTCACAGAGACACGGCGCCGGCAGTTCCCCTAAGATGCCGGTCATCGATACGTTTAAAAAATGTGAGCCATCATGCCTCGAGTCTCCCGCAAACAAGCCGAACTCAACCGCGAAATCATCGTCGAGGCCGCCACGCGCCTGTTTCGCGAGCGCGGCCTGCACGGGATCAGCGTCGTCGATGTGATGGGCGCCGCCGGCCTGACCCATGGTGGTTTTTATGGACACTTCGAGTCCAAGGAAGCCCTGGCGCAAGAGGCGTGTAGCCGAGCGTTCACGCAATCGATGGAGCGCTGGAAGCAGAAAATCGAAAACAGCGGCGACAGCCTTGCGGCCCGCGCCAGCATCATCGCGCCCTACCTCTCGGCGACCAATCGCGACAACCCGGGCGAAAGCTGCCCGGTCACCGCGTTTGCCGGTGACATGTGCCATGAAACGGCAGAAAGCGGTTTGCATCAAACCTACACCCAGGGCCTGGAAGCCTTGCTGCAGATGCTCGCGCCGCTGATGGGCGCGGATCAGCCCGAAGCCAATCGACAACGGGCGCTGGTGGATTATTCGCTGATGGTCGGTGCCCTGACCCTGGCCCGCGCCACTCGGGGGGATGCCTTGTCCGATGAAATCCTCGACGCGGCACGAGCCTTTCTGACGGCGGACAGCGGCGTTGACAAGCCCGAGGCACCCACCGCATGATCGACCCCATGAACATTTCTGCGCTGAACCTCACCCGCACCACCACGACCGCTTCCGGCGGGTCGTGGGGTGGCTGGCTGACATAAACCCAGCGCAGTAAACCCAAGGCCCCGCCAGCAATGGACGGGGCCTTGTTGTTTCTCCCGTCCGTTCGGCACTTCACGGAGAAACACCTATGTCATCGGCACTTTTGATCATCGATATGCAGGTTGGCCTGTTTAACGGCCCGGACGCGCCCCATGACGGCGAGCGAATAGTGGTGAATATCCAGCAGCTCATTGGCCGTGCCCGAGGGCGAAAAGTGCCGATCTATGCGGTTCGCCACACCGGCCCTCAGGGTTCGCCCATCGAGGCCGGGAGTACTTTTTGGCAGTTGCTGCCCGCCCTGGAACTGAACGCCAGCGCCGACATCCTGTTCGACAAACGCAAACCCAATGCCTTTTACGGCACGACGCTGGCGGAGCAACTGCGGACCAACGGGATAAACGAACTGTTTATCGTCGGCATGAAAACCCAATACTGCATCGACGCCACCTGCCGGGCCGCCGCCGACCTGGGGTTCAACCCCGTGCTGATCGCCGATGCCCATACCTGCATGGACACCCCTGCGCTGCCGGCCCGGACAATCATCGAGCACCATAACGCGACGTTGAACGGGGCGTTCGCCAGGGTCGTGAATACCGCCGACGTCACCTTCTGAATGACAAACAAGCTCCCGTAGGAGCTGCCGAAGGCTGCGACCTTTCAGCGTCATTGAAGGCGCCCGAAGATCAAGATCAACAGATCGCAGCCTGCGGCAGCTCCTACGGTGTGCGGCCCATGGCCTATGATCTTTGGTGATTGCCAAACAGCTCTGGAATCAGCAATCTGAAACGACTTTCGCGCCCCGACATTCCAATGCCCACAGGAGCCCAGCATGACCGCAACCGTTCTGGTATTGGTTGAAACCATCAATGACTACCTGCCGATTCTTGAACACCAGGGCTTTCACCTGATCCTGGCCCCGACCCCTGCCGAACGCGCCCAAGCCATCGCCACCCACGGCGGGCGCATCGACGCCGTGCTGACACGCGGCCCGCTGGGTTTGTATGGCGAAGAAATCGCCGCCCTGCCCGCGCTGAAAATCATCTGCGTGATCGGCGCCGGTTACGAACACGTCGACCTGCAAGCCGCCAGCGACCGTGGCATCACCGTGACCAATGGTGCCGGGGTCAACGCCTCCTCGGTGGCCGACCACGCCATGGCGCTGCTGCTGTCGCTGGTACGCGACATTCCCCGGGCCGATGCGGCGGTGCGGCGCGGTGAATGGCCGAAAATCATGCGCCCGTCCCTGGCCGGCAAACGCCTGGGCATTCTCGGGCTCGGCGCGGTCGGCATGGCCATCGCCAAACGCGCGGCCAACGGTTTCGACATGAGCGTGAGTTACCACAACCGCCAGCACCGCAGCGACGTGCCCTACAGCTACTGCTCGACCCCGACGGAACTGGCCCGGGCGTCAGACTTTCTGATCGTCGCCACCCCCGGCGGACTTGGCACCCAACACCTGATCACCCGGCAAGTGCTGGATGCACTGGGTCCCAAAGGCTTCCTGGTCAACATCGCCCGGGCCAGCGTGGTGGTGACTGCTGACCTGATCAATGCGCTGGAACAACGCCGGATCGGCGGCGCCGCCCTCGACGTGTACGACCACGAGCCCAAGGTGCCCGATGCCCTCAAGACGTTGACTAACGTGGTCCTGACCCCCCATGTCGCCGGGCTGTCCCCGGAGGCGACTCAGGGCACCGTCGAACTGGTGGGCAAAAACCTGGTGGCCTTCTTTGCCGGCAGGCCCGTATTGACGCCGATTGCCCTGCCGCCGCCCGTGGGCAAAGCGGTTTAATGCCGGTCATTCAAACAGGTGTATCAAAAGCAATGATTGCCCGGCAACACGCTCACCTATAAGGGCCGCTGGTGGTTGTGGGTGTCGGGTGCGCGCATTAGATTAGCCAATAGTCTCAGGCCTCCAGAATAAGCAGAAGGGATAAGCATGGCGCTTACTGACCAGTCCACCCGTATCCGCTCCGGCGAAGAACTCGATGCCAGCCTGATCGATCCCTACCTCAAGGCCCACATTCCGGGCCTCAGCGGCTTGCCGCAGATCAGCCAGTTTCCGGGCGGTGCGTCAAACCTCACTTACTTGCTGGAATACCCCGAGCAGGAATTCGTCCTGCGTCGCCCGCCGTTTGGCCACAAGGCCAAGTCCGCTCACGACATGGGCCGCGAATTCCGCATTCTCAATCAGCTCAAGGACGGCTTCCCGTACTGCCCCAAAGCCTACGTGCACTGCACCGACGAATCGGTGATCGGCGCCGAGTTCTATGTGATGGAGCGGGTCAACGGCATCATCCTGCGCGCGGAACTGCCGCCGGAGCTGGGCCTGGATTCGGCCAAGACCGAAGCGCTGTGCAAAAGCTTCATCGACAAGTTCGTCGAACTGCACCAAGTCGACTACAAGGCCTGTGGCCTGGCCGACCTCGGTAAACCCGAAGGTTATGTGGCACGCCAGATCAAAGGCTGGAGCGAACGCTACGAGAAGGCCCTGACCCCCGATGCGCCGCAGTGGGAAGCGGTCAAGGCCTGGCTCAACGACAAGATGCCGGCCGACCACCCGACGTCGAGCATCGTCCACAACGACTACCGCTTCGACAACGTGATCCTCGACCCGAACAACCCGATGCAGATCATCGGCGTGCTCGACTGGGAATTGACCACCCTCGGCGATCCGCTGATGGATCTGGGCAACACCCTCGCCTACTGGATCGAGGCCGGCGACCCGGCACCGGTGCAACTGATGCGCCGTCAACCGAGCCACGCGCCGGGCATGCTGACCCGCCGCGAATTCGTCGATTACTACGCCGAACGCGCGGACATCCAGATCGACAATTTCGACTTCTACTACACCTATGGCCTGTTCCGCCTGGCCGGCATCGTGCAGCAGATCTACTACCGTTTCTTCCATGGTCAGACCCAGGACAAACGCTTCGCGCAGTTCATTCACATGAACAAACTGCTGGAGCAGATGAGCTTGCAGGTCATTTCGAAATCCAGCCTCTGATCCAGGCCTTCTAATAAGACTTTCTATAAGAGAATCCCATGTCCAAGACTCAGTTGTTCGACCTCGACGGCAAGATCGCTTTCGTCTCCGGCGCCAGCCGTGGCATCGGTGAAGCCATCGCCAAACTGCTGGCCCAGCAAGGCGCCCATGTGATCGTTTCGAGCCGCAAACTCGATGGCTGCCAACACGTGGCCGACGCGATCATCGCCGCCGGCGGCAAAGCCACCGCCATCGCCTGCCACATCGGCGAAATGGAACAGATCACCCAAGTCTTCGCCGCCATCCGCGAACAGTTCGGGCGCCTGGACATCCTGGTCAACAACGCCGCGACCAACCCGCAGTTCTGCAACGTACTGGACACCGACCTCAGCGCCTTCCAGAAAACCGTCGACGTGAACATCCGTGGCTACTTCTTCATGTCGGTGGAAGCCGGCAAGCTGATGCGCGACAACGGCGGCGGCAGCATCATCAACGTGGCCTCGATCAACGGCATCTCGCCGGGGATCTTTCAGGGCATCTACTCGGTGACCAAAGCGGCGGTCATCAACATGACCAAAGTCTTCGCCAAGGAATGCGCGCAGTTCGGCATCCGCTGCAACGCCCTGCTGCCGGGCCTGACCGACACCAAGTTTGCCTCGGCGCTGGTGAAGAACGATGCGATTCTGAAGACTGCGTTGCAGCAGATTCCGCTGAAGCGGGTAGCGGACCCGAGTGAAATGGCGGGGGCGGTGCTTTATCTCGCCAGTGATGCATCCAGCTACACGACTGGGGTTTCGTTGAATGTGGATGGGGGATTCCTGTCCTGAGTTGATTCGCTCGATGTGCAAAAGGCAGCCTCAGGGCTGCCTTTTTGCTTTCCCCACGTAGGAGCTGCCGAAGGCTGCGATCTGTTGATCTTGATCTTTTGATCTTGATTTTTT
>Ga0302175_10000284_pt1 | contig 18175 bp, 19 predicted proteins | sample I_Fen_N3_3_FD_198791 | JGI IMG/M metagenome (GOLD analysis project Ga0302175, IMG submission 198791) | Peat permafrost microbial communities from Stordalen Mire near Abisko, Sweden - I_Fen_N3_3 | ecosystem: Environmental > Terrestrial > Soil > Wetlands > Permafrost | place: Sweden: Abisko... | reverse complement strand
CAGCCTCGTTTCACTCGACAGCTCCTACGGGGGTATTGCGAGTTCGCCATTTTTTGCCATTGAGTTGCCATGGAATTCATCCGTACCCGCATCGAAAGCCAACTCATGAGCCTGACCGGTCTGTCCTTGGGCAAACTCGACCTGGAGAACCCCAAGGGCGATCCGGGGTTGTTCGGCCCCGACTCGGTGAGTTGGCAAGTCCACGGCGATTTCAGCAGCATGCTGATCGGCGGCATCAGCGCGTTGATGCTGCAGGCCCTGCATCCATTGGCCTTGGCCGGGGTCTGGGATCATTCGAATTTTCGTGAAGACATGATCGGCCGGTTGCGCCGCACCAGTCAGTTCATCGCCGGGACGACGTTCGGCTCACGCAAGGACGCCGACTGGCTGATCGAGAAAGTCCGGACCATTCACCTGCAAGTGGTCGGCACCGCGCCGGATGGTCGGCCTTATGCCGCGAGTGATCCGGATCTGCTGACATGGGTGCATGTGGCCGAAGTCAGCAACTTCCTGGCGGCGCATCTGCGCTACCGCAACCCGGAGTTGTCCGTGGCGGATCAGGACCGTTACTACGCGGAAATCGCGGTGATCGCTGAACGCCTGGGGGCCCGGGATGTGCCTCGCTCGCGTCAGGCGATTGCCGATTACCTTGAGCGCATTCGCCCGCAATTGCTGTGCGACCAACGCAGTCGCGAAGTGCTGCGACTGCTGCTGAGCGCGCCCGCCCCCAGTCGTCTGGCCAAACCGTTTGGCGGTTTGATGATGCAGGCCGGGATCGACCTGCTGCCGGACTGGGCCAGTGACATGCTCGGTGTCAGCCAGAACCCGTTGCAACGCCAGTTGATCCGCGCCAGCGTCAAACGCAGCGCGCCGATGCTGCGCTGGGCGATGCGCAATGGCTCGGTGCAGCGGGCCAAACGGCGGATGGGATTGCTCACCTGAACGCTGGCCGGGCCCAGGCGGATGGCTCTACCGTAGGAGCGAGGCTTGCCCGCGAAGAAGGCCACTCGGTGTAACTGATGTACCGCGTTATCGTTCTTCGCGGGCAAGCCTTGCTCCTACGGGTTGATCGCGCCGCGCGGGAACGATCCGTCATGAGGGATCAGGTGCAATGCTGTTAAACTCCCGCGCCAAATTCCCTCCTCCTGCAAGGCGCCCAGCATGTCTTCCTTGAATCAGGCGCTGCGCGCCGCCCTCGATCATCGCCAGGACCTGCTTGCCCAATTGCATCAGCAAGGCACCGATTGCTATCGGCTGTTCCATGGCAGCCAGGAAGGTGCCGGCGGCCTGACCATCGACCGTTACGGTCCGCAACTGCTGGTGCAAAGCTTTCACCAGTCGCTGGAGCGTGACGCGTTGCTGCAACTGCACGAGGCCATCAATCAACACCTGGGCCTCGACCTGCTGCTGGTCTACAACGACCGCTCTCGGGGCAATTCGCGCATTGACCGCGAAGACACCGTCTACCGCGCCGACGAAGCGGCACTGCAAGACCTGATCGGCCACGAATGGGGCCTCAACTACCGGGTCCGTGGCCGTCACGCCGGACAAGATCCGCTGCTGTTCCTCGACCTGCGCAACACTCGCGGCTGGGTCAAGGCTCACAGCCAGAACAAAAGCGTGCTGAACCTGTTCGCCTACACCTGCGGCGTCGGCCTGAGTGCGGCGGCCGGTGGTGCGCGCGAAGTCTGCAACCTCGACTTCGCCGAAGGCAACCTGGCCGTGGGCCGGGAAAACGGCCAGCTCAACCCGCAGTTGCCGGCCATGGAATTTATCCAGTCCGATTACTTCCCGGCGATCCGCCAACTGGCTGGCCTGCCGATCACCCAGCGTCGCGGGCAGAAGCTGCCGAGCTACCCGCGCCTGGAGCAGCGTCAGTACGATCTGGTGCTACTCGACCCGCCGGCCTGGGCCAAGAGCGCGTTCGGCACCGTCGACCTGCTGCGCGACTATCAAAGCCTGCTCAAGCCCGCACTGCTCAGCACGGCCGACAATGGCGTGCTGATCTGCTGCAACAACCTGGCGAAAGTCAGCATGGACGACTGGCGCGAACAGGTGCTGCGCTGTGCGGAGAAGGCCGGGCGGCCGGTGCGGGAGTGGTCGGTGATGACCCCGGGCGCCGACTTTCCATCGATGGATCAACAGCCACCGCTGAAAACCCTGATCCTGCAACTCTGATCCAGACGTTATGCGTTCCTGCAAAAAAATCTGAACAATCCTGAGCAACGGCGAGCACTTCGGAACCGAAAACGCGTGCCATACTCCAAGGCACTCCGATCAGACAAATGAAGCCGCACATGCCCAAAGGATTGATTCGCGCTATCGGCGCCCTGTTGACTGCTCTGGCCCTCTACAGCCTGCTGGGGTTTCTGATTTTGCCGGGCATTGCCTTGCGGATCGCCAACCAGCAGTTGGCCAATTACGCCACGACGCCCGCCCATATCCAGCGGATCGAACTCAATCCCTTCAGCCTTGAAGTGACCCTGTGGGGCCTGGTCATCGGTGAGCCGGGCAAGGAACAGGTCGGCTTCGAACGGCTTTACGCCAACCTGCAGATCGACAGTCTCTGGACCAAAGCGCTGCACCTGTCCGACATTGAGCTGGACAAGCCCAAGACGGAAATCCTGTTCGGCAAGGACGGCAAACTCAACCTGCTCGGCCTGTTCAAACTGCCCGCCAGCGAACCGACCCCGGCCGACCCGAATGCCAAGCCTTTCCCGTTGCGGGTCGAGCGGATCAAACTGGCCGGCGGTTATGTGCACTTTGAAGATGCACGTCCCAGCGAGCCCATCGAATTTCTTTACGACAAACTCGATTTCGAACTGAAAAACCTCAGCACCCTGCCCGACGACAACGCCGACATGACCCTGGTCGCGGCCGGCCCGGCCGGTGGGCAAATCGACTGGACGGGCAATTTCAGCCTGACCCCGATCGCCTCCGAAGGTAAGTTGAAAGTCACCGACGGCCAGATGAAAGTCTGGTGGCCGTATGTTCGCGACGCGTTGCCGCTGGCCCTGGAAAACGGCGTGCTGAACCTGAGCACCGACTACAAACTTAACCTCGCCAAGGAAACCGAGCTGCTGCTGAGCAACGTCGCGGTCAGCGTGGCGCCGTTTGCCATCAACGCACCGGATGGCCGGCCACTGGTGAAACTTGAGCGACTGGACGTCAGCGACACCACCGTCGACCTGGCCAAGCAGCAAGTCGTCGTCGGCAAGATCCGCAGCAACAAACTCGAAACCTGGGCCGCCCTGGAAGCCGATGGGCAACTGGACTGGCAGAAACTGTTCGCCAGCCAGCCCTCCAAGGCAGCGGTCAAGGCCAAAGCCGAACCGGCAGCCACGCCAGCAGCCGCCGACTCGCCAAAACCTGAACCGACGCCACCAGGCAAACCGTGGCAGGTGCTGCTCAAAGACGTGCAACTGCGCAATTACCAGGTGCACCTGGCCGACCGTAAGGCACAACCGGCGGTAGCGCTGGAAGTCGGCCCGCTGAACCTCGACCTGCAAAATTTCGACAGCCTCAATGGCTCGCCTTTCACCCTCAAGCTCGACACCGGCGTGGGCAAGCAAGGCAAAGTCACCGCAGACGGCCAGGTCAATCTGGCGCCGGTCAGTGCCAGGCTTAAAGTACAGACCAAGGACATCGACCTGCGGGTCGCCCAGTCCTACATCACCCCGTTCATTCGCCTGGAACTGCGCAGCGGCATGCTCGGCAGTGACCTGGCGGTTGATCTGAAAAGCACCGACCCGCTGGCGTTCAGCGTGACCGGCCGCGCCCAGGTCGATCAACTGCACACCCTCGACACCCTGAAGACCCGCGACTTCCTCAAGTGGCAGCAATTGGTACTCGAAGGCCTGAACTATCAGCATGGCGACAGCCTGTCGATCGACAAGGTCAACCTGTTCCAGCCTTACGTGCGCTTCATGATCAACGATGACCGCACCACCAACGTCGATGACCTGCTGATCCCGCAACCGCCCGACTCCGGCGCTAAAACCGCGGCCGCGAAACCGGCGGCCGGCAAAGACAAACCGATGGGCATCCACATCGGCGGTATCGCGATCAATGATGGCTCGGCGAACTTCGCTGACTTCAGCCTGACCCCAAACTTCGCCACGGCGGTTCAAGAGCTCAACGGGGCGATCGGCACCATCGACAGCCGCCAGGCGAAACCGGCGACTGTCGACGTCAAGGGCAAGGTCGACCGCTACGCGCCGGTCACCATCAAAGGCGCGGTCAACCCGTTCGACCCGATGGCCAGCCTCGACATCGCCACCAGTTTCAAACGCGTGGAACTGACCACCCTGACGCCCTACTCCGGCAAATTCGCCGGTTACCGCATCCGCAAGGGCCGGCTCAATCTCGACCTGCATTACCTGATCACCAAGGGCCAGCTCAAAGCCGAAAACAAAGTGGTGGTCGAGCAATTGCAACTCGGTGAAAAAGTCGACAGTCCAGACGCCACGAGCCTGCCGCTGAAACTGGCGATTGCCTTGCTCAAGGACGTCGATGGCAAGATTTCCATCGAGTTGCCGGTGACCGGCGACCTGAACAACCCGCAATTCAGTGTGATGCCAATTGTCTGGCAGACCTTGCGCAACCTGATCGTCAAGGCTGCCGCCGCGCCGTTCAAAATGATCGGCGGCTTGATCAGTGGCGGCGGTTCGGAAGACCTGGGGACGGTGTCGTTTGCACCCGGCTCAAGTGACCTGAGCAAAGACGCCGAAGCCTCGCTGGTCAAGCTCTCCGGCGCACTCAAGGAGCGTCCGGCCCTGCGCCTGGAAATCGAAGGCACCGCCGCACAAAGCAGCGACGGCCCATTGATTGCCGAGCAACGCCTGGAACGCGAATACCAATACAACTACTACAAGATGCTCCAGCGTCGCGGCGACAAAGTCCCGGCCCAGGCATCTTTGCTGCAAGTGCCCGACGGCGAAAAGGGGCCGTTGCTGGAGGGGATTTACCGCACGCGCCTGAAGACTCAGCCGCCGGCTGAATGGAAGGATCTGGGCAAGGAAGAACGCACCGCCAAAATGCGCGCCGACGTGATCAAGTTCTGGAGTTCCAGCGACGTACTGTTGCGTCAACTGGGCCAGGATCGGGCCAGCAGCATCAAGGACTTCCTGGTGGACAAGGCACAAATGGCCGATGACCGCGTGTACTTCATCGACGCCAACCTCGGCGAAGCGGAAAGTGACGGTCGGGTGATTACGCCGCTGCACTTGGACGCCGAATGATGATCAGAAACGTGCTGATCGGCCTGGCGCTGGCGATGGCGATGGCGGCCAGTCAGGCCAGCGCAGCCGATACCCTGCGTTGTGGCAGTCAACTGGTCAGCGTGGGGGACCGGTCCAGCGAGGTGCTGCAAAAATGCGGAGAACCGGTCAGCCGCGATCTGCTGGGCTACAAAAAAAGCGCCAACCGCCGGGAAGAGTTTCAGGTCGAGGAATGGACTTACGGGCCGAACGGCGGGATGTATCAGTACTTGCGGTTTGAGGGTAACCGGTTGAGAGAGATCACCAGCAAGCGCGGTAATTGAAGATCAAAAGATCGCAGCCTTCGGCAGCTCCTATAGAGCAATGAGTACACCTGTAGGAGCTGCCGAAGCCTGCGATCTTTTGCTTTTGTGGTATCCACAATAGAACAGGCCCCCGACACGAATGCCGGAGGCCTGTAATGGCCACATCCTTGTGGCCTTTCGCATGAACTCTCCAGAGGCGGCAGACGTATTGCCCGGCTCGTCTGCCACGCCTTCTCCCGGTCCAGGCGAGAAGTCTTGCCTTACTCGGCTTTCAGGCCATCAGCGGAGACCGCTTTGACGCCTTTGATTTTCTTGGTGATGGCAACAGCGGTGGTCTTCTGAGCTTCAGTGATCGCTACAGTCGACGACAGCGACACAACACCTTTGTTGGTTTCTACTTTGATGTCGGTACCCGGGATGCCTTTTTCGGTAACCAGGTCGCTTTTGACTTTGGTAGTGATCCAGGTATCGGAAGTGGTTTCTTTAGCCTTGGTCATTTCACCAGCCGCCAGAGTCATCGGGGTCTGGGTAGTGGTGGTGGTTTGAGCAAATGCTGCACCGGCCATGGTCAGGGTCAGCGCGGTAGCAGTAGCGATAGCGAACTTCTTCATACGAGTAACTCCTGTTTTTCTATAAAGTCTGCTGCGTGTCTTCTCAGCAGGGTTACTGGGTATATTGCGAACGCTGTGCCAACCTTGAGACGAGTGATAAACCCTTATAAAACAATGAGTTAGGAAATACTGAAAATCCCGCAATCATGCAAATTGCATGAGTTGCGGATTATCGACATGCAAGATGCCGGTTTTAGCGTGGGGCTAAGGCGATGAATTTATGAAGGTTTACTTTTACGTGACGCGTCTGTGAAAACCTCGAACCATCATCAAAAAAAAACCCCGCCTCTTGAGAGGCGGGGCTTGGTCGTCTACCTGTAACTAGACGCCATTAGCCATGCGGGCAACCCGCTGGAGCGAAATCGGCGGCGGCGCTGGTTTTGCAAGACCAACCCGTCGTGGCATCACGAGTCAAAGTAATGGTCGCGGCGGACACCTGTGCTGGCGCACCTACGAGCGTACAGATGATGCCAGTAGGGCTTGCCGACACGGTAATTGTGCAATTCTGCGTGGTGGTAAGCGTCGTGATGTCGGCAACTACTGGGGCAGCCGTACCCGAGTTGATCTTGTCCTCATAATTGACTTTAAGCGCCGAAACCTCCGCCACACCCGCCGTCACCTTCGCCCGCGCCTGATATTTCGAGTACGCCGGAATCGCAAACGTCGCCAGAATCCCGATGATCGCGACCACGATCAACAGTTCGATGAGGGTAAAACCTTTTTGACTATTCATAGACAAGCTCCGTGCATGAGTCGGAATCTCATGATCTGAATAGGCCCCAGCAGACTCCATGCCAAGACTCGCAGCCCCTGCCCACGGGGCGCGGCGTGACAGCAGCGCCTTTTCCTACCCCCGGTATCCGCACTATCTGACACTTTTTGTCACCTCAACGCGCCTGGTTTGGTTCCTTGCCTTGACTAGGCTATAAGTCATGAACTGTCTGCGTCCGGTATCCCCATGAACGACATCGCCTTAAGTGGTCTGGCCAAGCAATTGGTCCTGGCCGAACTGCTCACTGACAAAAGCGCGCAACAGGCGTATCAGCAAGCCCAGCGCAACCGGATTTCACTGGTCAGCTACCTGGTGCAGAACAAACTGGCGAAGAGCCGGGAAGTGGCCGAGATTGCCTCGGAGCACTTCGGCATGGCCTTGCTGGACCTCAATTGCCTGGACAAGGAAACCCAGCCCAAAGGCCTGGTCAGCGAGAAACTGGTTCGCCAGCATCACGCCCTGCCCCTGTGGCGACGCGGTAACAAACTGTTCGTGGGGATTTCCGACCCGACCAACCATCAAGCGATCAACGACATCCAGTTCAGCACCGGGCTGAGCACCGAAGCAATCCTGGTCGAAGACGACAAGCTCAGCGATGCCATCGAAAAATTCTTCGACAGCCACGCCACCGGCCTGGAAGAAATGGCCGACATAGACCTTGATGGTCTGGACATCGAGGCAGTCGACGACAAAAACCAGGATGCCATCGCCGGGCAAGACGCCGATGACGCGCCCGTGGTGCGCTTCGTCCACAAGATGCTGCTCGACGCGATCAAAAGCGGCTCCTCCGACCTGCATTTCGAACCCTATGAAAAAACCTACCGGGTAAGAATGCGCACTGACGGTATCTTGCGCGAAGTCGCCAAGCCGCCGAGTCAACTGGCCAGCCGCATCGCGGCGCGGCTCAAAGTCATGGCCAGCCTCGACATCTCCGAGCGACGCCGGCCCCAGGACGGGCGGATCAAGATGCGTCTGTCCAAGAGCAAATCCATCGACTTCCGGGTCAACACCCTGCCGACCCTGTGGGGCGAGAAAGTGGTGATCCGGATTCTCGACCCGTCCAGCGCGCAAATGGGCATCGACGCCCTCGGCTACGAACCCGAACAGAAAGCCCTGTTCATGGCCGCGCTCAAGCAGCCCCAAGGGATGATCCTGGTCACCGGCCCCACGGGTTCGGGTAAAACCGTATCGCTGTATACCGGGCTGAATATCCTCAACACCGTGGACATCAACATCTCCACCGCCGAAGACCCGGTGGAGATCAACATGGAAGGCGTCAACCAGGTCAACGTCAATCCCAAGCAGGGGCTGGATTTTGCCCAGGCGTTGCGCTCGTTCCTGCGTCAGGACCCGGACGTGATCATGGTCGGCGAAATCCGCGACCTCGAAACGGCAGAAATCGCCATAAAAGCCGCCCAGACCGGGCACTTGGTGCTATCGACCCTGCACACCAACAGCGCGTCGGAAACCCTGACCCGCCTGCACAACATGGGCATCCCGGGCTTCAACATCGCCACGTCGGTCAGCCTGATCATCGCCCAGCGCCTGGCGCGCAAGCTGTGCAGTCACTGCAAGGCGCCTATCGAAATCCCCCGGGAAGCGCTGCTCAAGGAAGGCTTCCCCGAGGAACGCATCGGCTCGTTCACGATCTATGAGCCGGTCGGTTGCGAGTACTGCAACAACGGTTACAAGGGGCGAATCGGGATTTATGAAGTGGTGAAGAACACCCCCGAGCTGCAACGGCTGATCATGGCTGAAGGCAACTCACTGGAAATCGACACCCAGATGCGCAAGGACGGTTTTAACGATCTGCGTACGTCGGGCCTGATCAAGGCCATGCAAGGCATCACCAGCCTGGAAGAAATCAACCGGGTCACCAAGGACTGAACATGGCGGTCAAGGCAGCAAAAATCAGCGTGTATGCCTGGGAAGGCACGGACAAGAAAGGCACGAAAATGACCGGCGAGTTGAGCGGTCAGAATCCGGCACTGATCAAGGCGCAGTTGCGCAAGCAAGGCATCAACCCCGGCAAGGTGCGCAAGAAATCCGCCTCGATTTTCAGTTTCGGCAAACGCATCAAGGCCCAGGAAATCTCCCTGTTCACCCGGCAGATGGCGACCATGATGAAAGCCGGCGTGCCGCTGCTGCAGTCGTTCGACATCATCGGCGAAGGCTTCGACAACCCGGCCATGCGCAAACTGGTGGATGAGGTGAAACAGGAAGTCGCGGCGGGCAACAGCTTCGCCGCTTCCCTGCGCAAAAAGCCGCAGTATTTCGATGAGTTGTACTGCAACCTGGTGGATGCCGGCGAACAGGCCGGCGCCCTGGATACGTTGCTGGATCGAGTGGCCACCTATAAGGAAAAGAGTGAAAAGCTCAAGGCCAAGATCAAGAAAGCCATGACCTACCCGCTGGCCGTGGTGTTTGTCGCGATCATCGTCACCGGGATTTTGCTGGTCAAAGTGGTGCCGCAGTTCAAAACGGTGTTCGCAGGCTTTGGCGCCGAGTTGCCGAGTTTCACCTTGATGGTGATCGGCCTGTCGGAGTTCATGCAGCAATGGTGGTGGGTGATGCTCGGCACGCTGATCGCGGCGATCTTCGGTTTTCGTCACGCCATGAAAAAGTCGCAATCCTTTCGCGACCGGATGGACACCTGGCTGTTGAAACTGCCGTTGGTGGGGGCGCTGATGTACAAGTCCGCCGTGGCCCGTTACGCCCGCACCCTGTCGACCACCTTCGCCGCCGGGGTGCCGCTGGTGGATGCGCTGGAGTCAGTGGCCGGCGCCACTGGCAATGTCGTGTTCAAACGCGCGGTACTGCGGATCAGGCAGGACGTCTCGACCGGCATGCAGTTGAATTTCGCCATGCGCACCTCCGGGGTGTTCCCGAACATGGCGATCCAGATGGCGGCCATTGGCGAAGAATCCGGCGCCCTGGACGACATGCTCGACAAGGTCGCCAGTTTCTACGAGGACGAAGTGGACAACATGGTCGACAACCTCACCAGCCTGATGGAGCCGTTCATCATGGTGGTGCTGGGTGTTGTGGTCGGCGGTCTGGTGGTTGCCATGTACCTGCCCATTTTCCAACTCGGCTCAGCGATCTGACATGCCCTTGAACGATTACCTGACGCTCTATCCCTTGGCCTTTGTGATCACCGCGCTGGTGCTCGGCCTGGTGATTGGCAGTTTTCTCAACGTAGTGATCTGGCGCCTGCCGAAAATGCTCGAACGGGAATGGCGCACACAGGCCCACGATGTACTGGGCCTGCCGTCCGAGACACCCCTGCCGACTTATAACCTGATGCTGCCCCATTCCCAGTGCCCGCACTGCGCCCACAAGATTCGCGCCTGGGAAAACATCCCGCTACTGAGTTATCTGTTGTTGCGCGGTCGCTGCTCGAACTGCGCGGCACCGATCAGCCTGCGCTACCCGCTGACCGAACTGGCCTGCGGTCTGCTCTCGGCATTCATCGCCTGGCATTTCGGTTTCGGCTGGTCCGCCGGCCTGATGCTGGTGCTGACGTGGGGCCTGTGGGCCATGAGCCTGATCGATGCCGAGCATCAGTTGCTGCCCGATGTGTTGGTGTTGCCGCTGTTGTGGCTGGGGCTGATCGTCAACGGCTTCGAGCTGTTCGTGCCGCTGCACGATGCCGTGTGGGGCGCGGTGGCCGGTTATATGGCGCTGTGGTCGGTGTTCTGGCTGTTCAAGCTGATCACCGGCAAGGACGGCATCGGTCACGGCGATTTCAAGCTGCTGGCGATGCTGGGGGCCTGGGGCGGCTGGCAGATATTGCCGCTGACGATCCTGCTGTCATCGCTGGTGGGGGCCATTCTCGGGATGATTTTGTTGCGCCTGCGGGACGCGAAAACCTCGACGCCGATCCCCTTCGGTCCCTATCTGGCGATTGCCGGCTGGATTGCCTTGCTCTGGGGTGGTCAAATAACCGACTTCTATTGGCAGTTTGTCGGTTTGAAATGAATACCCCTGTGGAAAAACCCTGGATTCTCGGCCTGACCGGCGGCATCGGCAGCGGCAAAAGCGCGGCGGCCCAGCACTTTATCGACCTCGGCGTGCACGTGGTGGACGCCGATCATGCCGCGCGCTGGGTGGTTGAACCCGGTCGTCCGGCGCTGGCGAAGATCGTCGAGCACTTCGGCCCCGGCGTGTTGCAGGCCGATGGCCAACTGGATCGCGCGGCGTTGCGCAAACTGATCTTCGAAGTCCCGGAAGAACGCCGCTGGCTCGAAGCGTTACTGCATCCGCTGATCGCCACGGAGATCGTCGATCATCTGGCCAAGGCTCAATCGCCTTACGCGATTCTGGTGTCGCCGCTGTTGATCGAGTCCGGGCAGTACGCCATGACCCAACGGGTGCTGGTGATCGACGCCCCGGAACAACTGCAGATCGAGCGCACCCTGCAGCGTGACCAGACTAGCGAACAACAGGTCCAGGCGATCCTCAAGGCCCAGTCCAGCCGCCAGGATCGCGTGAGCCATGCCGACGATGTGGTGGTCAACGACCGCGACCTCGCCTGGTTGCACAGCGAGGTCGAACGCCTGCATCACTTTTACCTTACTTTGCGTGGAGGCCAGTCATGAGCCCAGTCCCAACCGTCGAATGCCCAACCTGCGGCGCCCCTGTCGAATGGACCCCTGAGAGCACCTTCCGGCCGTTCTGTTCGGACCGTTGCAAACTGATCGACCTGGGCGCCTGGGCGTCGGAAGAACACAAGATTCCGGTGAGCCCGGATGCCGAGGACGAACTGTTCAGCGAAGATTTCGACCCGCGTCACTGAAGCCGGCGCATCAGGGCCGCATAAAGCCGTAGTCCTGACCGTCATCGAGGTTCTCGGCGAGAAACTGCAACTCATCCGCCAGATCCTCGACACTGCGCACTGTCTTGCTCTGCTGCACCACCGCGCTGAGCAAGGCGCGCAGGCTCAACCCCGGATCGAACCCCACCTCTTGCGCCGCATCCAGACTGTGACGCAACTCTTGCCTTGCCCACTCGTAGACACTCATTTCGATGCTCCTGAAGGTTTTCCAGAGCATGGAAGCGTCAGCCCATTATGGGTTTGATGTGGATCAAGATTTGGGATCGTCGTCTTTCCAGGGCGCCGAAAGGTAACGGGTGCGGTTGAACGTCTCCAGCCACTCGGGGCAAAACACCACCAGCGCGCTGATCACCATGCCGTTGATGAACGCCTCAGGAAAGATGATCAACCAGAGATAGCCGACGAAGTCTTCGAGCCAGTACGGCATGGCGAAAATCTCGTCGTACCACAGCAACCACAACCCCAGCAGCAGACAGAGCAACGCCGACAGCGCCGCCGCAAAGAAACCGGAAACGAAGATATACACAAAGGGGTTACGCGGCTGGGCACGTTCCACCAGAATCGCACAGCATTCCGTCACCAGCACCGGCAGCAGGATCAGCAGTGAGCCATTCACCCCGACAGCCGCCAGGTCCTGACGCCCGAGGAACACCAACCCCAGTTGCGCCACCAGCGCGCCGACAATCGCCAGCGGCCAGTCCAGCAACAACGTCACCGCCGTCATGCCGATAAAGTGATACGACACGCCAGTATCGAAATCCCGTCGCACCAGCCACAGCATGAACAGCGCGAACACCGTGCCAAACAGCAAATGCTGACGCCGCCGGTCGCTGAACACCTCGACCCACGGCGCTCGGCAGATCGCCCAGATCACGATGGGCACGTAAATCGCCCAGCCGACGGTCAGACTTCCTGACGACAGCAGCTCGGCGCCGATCATGACGACCTCCCCTTGAACACCACGACACTCTCCTTGATGGGTTGCGGCTCGATGCCAGCAGTCTACACCGACGCAAAAGTGGCTCCAGTCGATGCAAAGCTTTCTGCTTGTCGCATTTGAACGCTAAGCTTGGGCCTATGGATGACTCAGATTATTTACGCCTGCTGACCATCGCGGCCGAGCAAGCCAACGCGTTCCTGTCCAATGCCCGCAAATGGGAGCGTGAGCGTTGGGTCTGCCAACGCCTGCTGCAAGGCTTGAACATTCCCTATCGCGCCGACGAATTCGCCCCCGCTGGCGAGCCACCGGACGTGCTGTTTCGTGACGCAAGTTTCGAGGTGTTCTTCGTGCTCGACGAAGGCCGGCGCCTCAACGACGAATGGCGCGACGAATTGCAGCGGCGGCGCAGCGCGTTTTCCCTGAGTTCGCTGGTGCGCCGCGAGGCCAAGCCCCGGCGCATCCCGGCCAATGAATTCCTGCTGAGACTGGCACCGACCTTGCGCAAAAAAGCCCATAACTACAAAGAACGCGGCATGGATCTGGGGGAGCTGGACATCATCGCCTTCGCCAGCCTCAAGCGCGAAGTGCTGGACCTCAACAGCCATTTCCCGCCGCCCACCGAATACCTGCGCCAGGGCTGGCGTTCGCTGTCGCTGGTCGGCCCGACGTTCGCCCGCGTGCTGTTCGCCCACCCGGATGCGCCGGATTTCCTGCGCAGTAACCTGGGACGCAGCATTGTTTTCGACGTCGGGATCAGCCTGTGAGCCCATTGCAGGAATTGATTGCCGAGGTCCCGCAAGTCGGTCGTGTGCGCTGGATCGGAGTGCGCCCGGAACCACACGTACCGATGATCGAACTGGAAGCCGTGGAAGCGCGGCTCGAGGCCGGTTTGACGGGTGATCGCGCCCGCCCCGGCGTGCGCAATGCCCGACAGGTGACGTTGATTCAGTGGGAACACCTGGCGGTGATCAGTTCGCTGATGGGCCGCCCGGACGATCAACCGGTGCTGCCGAATGATCTGCGGCGCAACCTCGTCGTCAGCGGGATCAACCTGTTCAGCCTCAAGGGCCGTCGCTTCAAAATCGGCCAGGCGATTTTCGAAACCACGGGCTGGTGCCAACCCTGCGCCCGCCTGCAAAACAACCTCGGCCCCGGGACGTTTCAGGCCGTTCGCGGCCATGGCGGAATCACCGCCCGGGTGTTACAAAGTGGAATCATTCGCCTGGACGATACGGTGAGCGTCGAGCCTGTTCCCGACAGCGGCTATGCTCCGTTCAACGTTCGTTAACTCTGCCTGTAGCTTCTACACATTCAGCAACGTCTACTCCCCTGACGAGGCCCAATATGACCAGCCGCCTGAACCCCGACGACCAGAAGCATGTCGAAGAGTACCTGCACTTGTCCCAGCACCAAGTCGAGCGCCGGCCTTTCCGGCCGTGGATGCTCCTGGTGGTGGTGCTGGCAGTGACCATTGGTTTGGGCCTGTTGAGCCGACTGATCAGTTACCTGACGCTATGAGCCGCTTCGCGCTCGCGGGGGTGACCGCACCGATTTCTTTTAGCCTTGCGAGATATCCCCATGACTCATCGTATTGTCATCGTTGGCGGCGGCGCCGGCGGTCTGGAGTTGGCTACCCGTCTGGGTAAGACTCTGGGCAAGCGTGGCACCGCCAGTGTGATGCTGGTCGACGCGAACCTGACCCACATCTGGAAACCGCTGTTGCACGAAGTGGCGGCCGGCTCGCTGAACTCTTCCGAAGACGAACTCAACTATGTTGCCCAGGCGAAATGGAACCACTTCGAGTTCCAGCTGGGGCGCATGAGCGGGCTCGATCGTACGCAGAAAAAAATCCAGTTGGCCGCCACTTACGACGAAGCCGGTATAGAACTGGTGCCCGCCCGTGAAGTGGGTTACGACTCGCTGGTGATCGCGGTCGGCAGTACCACCAACGATTTCGGCACCCAGGGCGCGGCGCAGCATTGCCTGTTCCTCGACACCCGCAAACAGGCCGAGCGCTTCCATCAGCAACTGCTTAACCACTACTTGCGCGCCCATGCCGGGCAAACCGATGTCGTGGAGCAAATCAGCGTCGCTATCGTTGGCGCTGGCGCCACCGGCGTCGAACTGGCCGCCGAACTGCACAACGCCGCCCATGAACTGGCGGCCTACGGTCTGGACCGGATCAAACCGGAAAACATGCACATCACCCTGATCGAAGCCGGGCCACGGGTGCTGCCAGCCCTGCCGGAACGCATCGGCGGGCCTGTGCATAAAACCCTGGAAAAACTCGGGGTCAACGTGATGACCAATGCGGCAGTGAGCGAAGTCACCGCCGACAGCCTGATCACTGCCGATGGCAAAGTGATCAACGCCAGCCTGAAAGTCTGGGCCGCCGGGATTCGTGCACCGGGTTTCCTCAAGGACATCGATGGCCTGGAAACCAACCGCATCAATCAACTGCAAGTGCTGCCGACCCTGCAAACCACTCGCGACGAAAACATTTTCGCCTTCGGCGACTGCGCCGCTTGCCCACAACCGGGCACCGACCGCAACGTACCGCCACGGGCCCAAGCAGCGCATCAACAGGCTTCGTTGCTGGCCAAATCCCTGAAGCTGCGGATCGAAGGCAAGCCTCTGCCTTCGTACAAGTACACGGATTACGGCTCGCTGATTTCGCTGTCGCGTTTTTCGGCTGTGGGTAACTTGATGGGCAACCTCACCGGTAGCGTGATGCTTGAGGGCTGGCTGGCGCGGATGTTTTACGTGTCGCTGTACCGCATGCACCAGATGGCGCTGTATGGCGCGTTCCGCACGGCGATGCTGATGCTGGGCAGCAAGATTGGGCGTGGGACTGAGCCACGACTCAAACTCCACTAAGATTCTCGTCGGCTGTCAGGGCCTCTTCGCGGGCAAGCCTCGCTCCTACAAGGTCATCATTAACCTGTAGGAGCGAGGCTTGCCCGCGAATGGGGCGCCTGGGTCTAACCTGCCAACACTTGCGTATCCCACTGTATCCCGCGCCACCGTTTCGCCCCTTCGCTTACAAACTCCCCCTCGCACGACACAGTAGCGATACACCCGCCCCGCTAAATGGCCCCACCCAAGCAAGGCACTGCCTGCTTCGGTTAACGCCGCGCTGTGCGGCAACCTTTATCGAGCGGTTGTGTCGTGCAACCGAAGGAGAGTTGAAATGTCCCGTACCACTAAAAACACTATCGGTCTGCTCGGCGCTGTTTTGGCTGGCGGCATGATGTTGACCGGTTCCGTATTTGCTTCCCAGCCATTGACCCAAGGCTACCTGCTGGCCTCGGCCGAGCAAGTGGTGAAAACCCCTGAAGGCAAGTGTGGCGAAGGTAAATGCGGTGATGCGTCGATGGCCAAGACTGATACCGATGGCGATGGCAAGGTGTCCCGCGCGGAGTTCCAGGCTGTGGCGCCCAAGGCTGACTTCGACAAGATCGACACCAACCATGACGGCTTCATCGACGAACAAGAGGCATTCGATAACGTGAAAGCCAACTACGAAGCCAATGGCAAAAAAATGCCGAAAGGTTTGTTCGAACACCTCAAAGACAATAGCTGAGTCAGCCAACACCCAAGCCCCGCCTCTCCCTGGAGACGCGGGGCTTTTTTTCGTCTGGCCGTCTTACACCCGAAAGCGCTGCACCATGCCTTGCAGGGCATTGGCCAGTTTCGACAGTTCATGGCTGGAGGCGCTGGTCTGATCGGCACCTGCGGCGGAGCGTACGGACAGGTCGCGAATGTTCACCAAATTACGATCCACTTCCCGCGCCACTTGCGCCTGTTCCTCAGCCGCGCTGGCGATCACCAGATTGCGCTCGTGAATCTCATGCACCGACGCAGTGATGGTCTGCAAGGCCTCGCCTGCGCGCTCGGCCAGGACTAACGTGCTGGCGGCACGGGAGGCGCTGGCCTGCATGGAATCCAGCGCCAGGATCGAACCGCTGCGCATGCCCTGGACCATTTGTTCGATCTCCTGGGTCGATTGCTGGGTGCGATGGGCCAGCGCCCGCACTTCATCGGCCACCACCGCAAAACCACGACCACTCTCGCCAGCGCGTGCTGCTTCAATCGCCGCGTTGAGCGCCAACAGATTGGTTTGCTCGGCAATGGCCCGAATCACCTCCAGCACTTTGCCGATGTCCTGGGACTGATTGGCCAGCGACTGCACCAACTCACCGGTGTGCTGCACGTCGCTGGCGAGGGCGTTGATGGCATTCGCGGTTTCGCTGACCCGTTCCTGGCCCAAGTGCGCCGACTCGCTGGACTGACGCGTGGCGTCGGATGTCGACACCGCGTTGCGTGCGACTTCTTCGACGGCGGTGGTCATTTCGTTGACCGCCGTCGCGGCTTGCTCGATTTCGTTGTTCTGCTGTTGCAGCCCCTGGGTGCTGTCGAGCGTGACGGCGTTCAGCTCATCGGCGGCGGTGGCCAGTTGCGTGGCGGAACCGCTGATGCCTTGCAGGGTTTCGCGCAGGTTCTGCTGCATGCTCGCCAGGGCTTTGAGCAAACGGCTGACTTCATCGTTGCCATGGGTCTGAATCGGGTTGGTGAGATCGCCCCGCGCCACGTTTTCTGCGGCGCTCAAGGCTTCTTTCAAGGGGTGCACGATGCTGCGGGTCAGCAGCATCGCCAGGCCGACGGTGGCCAGCGCCGCCAACGCGATGAACAGGCTGACGATCATCCGCGATGTTTCGTAGTGCGCGGCAGACTTCTGACTTTCAGCGGCGACCTGTTTGGCGAACAGATCCGCGAGATCATTCAGTTGTTTGCCGGAACCGTCGACCACGGTCTTCATGTCCACCAGCAACAGTTTGGTCAATTCGTCGCGACGGCCCTGCTCGGCCAAGGTGAACGACTGGGCAATCCCCGAACGGTAAGCGGCGAAGGTGCTTTTGAACTGCTCATACAACAGTTTGCCGTCTGCGGTGGTGACCAACTTGTCATACGCGGCAATCTTGTCGCTCAGCTCTTTATCCCGGGTGTCCATCTGGCTGCGGTACTGCGCAATGTTCTTCGGGTCCTGATCCAGGGCCATGCGCAGGGAAATGGTGCGGATGCGCAACATGAGCTCGCGAATTTCGTCGCCACCGCGAATGCTCGGCAGCCATTGGCTCTCAACCGCCACTTCGCTGTCGCGAATGCTCGACATCTGCCCCAGCGCAAACACCCCGAGCAGTGCCACCAGTACCGCGATCACAGCGAAACCCAGCGCAGCACGGGGGGCAATATTGAGCTGACGAAGAAACATAACGAACGCCTTTTCTTTTTATGGGCGGAAGGAAAGCGCTGTTTGCGCTCCGATGGCTCGTTATCGGCAAGTTGTACGATGACTTGAAGAGGGATTCACTTTCTCGCGAACAAAAAAAATCCCCGTATCTTTCGATACGAGGATTTTTAATATGGTCGGGGTAAGGGGATTCGAACTCCTGACATCCTGCTCCCAAAGCAGGCGCGCTACCGGACTGCG
>Ga0302175_10000281_pt1 | contig 18229 bp, 15 predicted proteins | sample I_Fen_N3_3_FD_198791 | JGI IMG/M metagenome (GOLD analysis project Ga0302175, IMG submission 198791) | Peat permafrost microbial communities from Stordalen Mire near Abisko, Sweden - I_Fen_N3_3 | ecosystem: Environmental > Terrestrial > Soil > Wetlands > Permafrost | place: Sweden: Abisko... | reverse complement strand
GCTCGCGAAAGCGGTGTGTCAGTGGGCATTAATGTCGACTGACACTCCCTCTTCGCGAGCGAGCCCGCTCCCACAGGAACTCATCGTTTCGGAGAGTCTCCATGAATTCCTCGACCTACCCCGCCGCCCAGCACGTCATGGTGCTCTACACCGGCGGCACCATCGGCATGCAAGCCAGCGCCAATGGCCTGGCCCCGGCATCCGGTTTCGAAGCGCGGATGCGCGACTACCTGCACAGCCAGCCTGAACTCGTCGTCCCCCAGTGGCGCTTTCGCGAGATGAGCCCGCTGATCGACAGCGCCAACATGACCCCCACCTACTGGCAGCAACTGCGCGAAGCCGTGGTTGATGCGGTCGATGTCCAGGACTGCGACAGCGTGCTGATCCTGCACGGCACCGACACCCTGGCCTACAGCGCAGCGGCCATGAGCTTCCAATTGCTTGGCCTGCATGCCCGTGTTTGCTTCACCGGCTCGATGCTGCCGGCCGGCGTGACCGACAGCGATGCCTGGGAGAACCTCAGCGGTGCGCTGGTTGCCTTGGGCCAGGGCTTGGCGCCTGGCGTGCATTTGTATTTCCACGGCGAGCTGCTGGACCCGACCCATTGCGCGAAAGTCCGCAGTTTCGGACGTCATCCGTTCAAGCGACTGGCGCGTCAGGGTGGCGGCGTGAAAGCGACTTCGCTGCCGGTGCAACTGAATTACAACCAGGGCAAGTCACTGGCGAAAGTCGCTGTGCTGCCACTGTTCCCCGGCATTGGCGCCGAGGTACTGGCTGGGGTGCTGAACAGCGGCATCCAGGGCCTGGTGCTGGAGTGCTACGGCAGCGGCACCGGGCCGAGCGACAACCCGGAGTTTCTCGCCGCTCTGGCGCAGGCGCGGGACAACGGTGTTGTCGTGGTCGCAGTGACGCAGTGCCATGAAGGGGGCGTCGAGCTGGATATTTACGAGGCGGGCAGCCGCTTGCGCGGTGTCGGCGTACTGTCGGGCGGCGGCATGACGCGCGAGGCGGCGTTCGGCAAGTTGCAGGCGCTGCTCGGCGCGGGTCTGGACAACGCACAAGTACGTCGCTTGGTAGAACTCGACCTCTGCGGCGAACTCATCTGACCCCACACAAAACCCTGTAGGAGCTGCCGAAGGCTGCGATCTTTTGATCTTAATCAGCAAGATCAAAAGATCGCAGCCTTCGGCAGCTCCTACGCAGGTCTTCGTTGGGCACACAACTTGCTGTCCTCCAGCCAATCCAAGGCTGGAAGCCACCCATGCTCCACTCCCACCTCACCACCCTCAACGCCGTCTCCCTGGTGCTTAACGCCTTCAAGGCCGAAGGCCTGTCCAGTGCAGCACTGCTCGCGGGAAGTGGCATCAGCGCCGCGGATCTGTGCCGGGCGGATACGCGCATTACTACCAATCAAGAGATGCAGGTCTGCGCCAACGCCGTCGCGCTCAAGCGTGACATTGGCCTGGAACTCGGTCGGCGAATGCATGTTTCGTGCTACGGCATGCTCGGTTATGCCCTGCTCACCAGTGCCACCTTCGGTGACGCTTTGCGCCTGGCGATGCGTTATCCGGCGCTGTTGGGAACACTTTTCGAACTGAGTCTGGAAGACGATGGCGAGCGGATCTGGTTCGTCGCCGCCGATTACCGGGAAAGCCCGGCCATGGCCGTGTTCAACGCCGAGTTCTGCCTGGTCTCGCTGAAAGTCATTTGCGACGACCTGTTCGGTCACCCGCTGCCGCTATTGGCCGCGCGCTTCGAACACCCGGCGCCGGATTATCAGGCAACCTACGCCGAACACTTTGACTGCCCGTTGAACTTCGGGGCGCGGGACAACGCGTTTGCCTTCGACCGACAGTGGCTCGAACAACCGTTGCCGCTCGCCGACGTCATCACCCATCAGGCCATGGCCGAACGCTGCCGCAAACAAAACACCGAGTTCACTGGCCGTCAGGCGTGGCTGGGACGGATTCGTCAGTTGCTCAGCGCGCAGTTGAATGCAGCGCCGGGGCTTGAGGGGTTGGCCGAGCAAATGAAGTGCTCGGCGCGGACCTTGCGCCGGCATCTGAAGGAGTTGGGCTGCAGCTATCAGGAACTGCTCGATGAGCTGCGCTTTGAGCAGGCCAAGCAAATGCTCTGCGAGGATCAATTGCCGATCTACCGGATTGCCGAGGCCCTGGGCTTCAGCGAGACCGCGAGTTTCCGCCATGCATTTGTGCGCTGGAGTGGCGTGGCGCCGAGCCAGTTCAGGCCTTGAAGATCAAAAGATCGCAGCCTTCGGCAGCTCCTACAGAGAACGCATCCCCCTGTAGGAGCTGCCGAAGGCTGCGATCTTTTCGGTTACCCACGCCCAACGCTGGAGCACCGCCGCGCCAATAAGGGGCGAATTTCGGTCAAATTTTTTGGCCATATCAATCCCCTTTTGGCCTTTCCTGCCGTTCTCCCAAACACCGCGCCCCGCAAGACTGTGTTCAACCGAATCAGCCTGCGGAGAACAAGAAAATGCTGACGATTTACTCGGACGATCACCACCTGCACCACGGTCGTTGTGAATTGATGGACGGGCAATTGATGCCCTGCTTCGAAATGCCTTCCCGTGCCGACCACGTTCTACAGCGCGTGAAAGACCGCGACCTCGGCCCGGTGCAAGTGCCGCAGGATTTTGGCCTGGACCCGATCGCGCGCATCCATAGCCGCGACTACCTCGACTTCTTCGAAGGGGCCTGGGCCCGCTGGACCGAGTTCAATACCGACGGCGACTTGCTGCCGTACACCTGGCCAGCCCGCACCTTGCGCCGGATCATGCCGACCAGCCTGCACGGCCAGCTCGGTTATTACAGTTTCGACGGCGGCGCGCCGATCACCGCTGGCACCTGGCAAGCGGCGTACAGCGCAGCGCAAGTGGCGTTGACCGCCCAAGCCGCGATCCAGCACGGAGCCCGCAGTGCCTTCGCGTTGTGCCGTCCACCAGGACACCACGCCGCCAGCGACTTGATGGGCGGTTATTGCTACCTCAATAACGCTGCCATCGCCGCCCAGGCGTTCCTCGATCAGGGCCACAAAAAGGTCGCGATCCTCGACGTCGATTACCACCACGGCAACGGCACCCAATCGATTTTCTACGAACGCAGCGACGTGCTGTTCACCTCGATCCACGGCCACCCGGAAGCCGAATTCCCGTTCTTCCTCGGCTACGAAGACGAGCTCGGCGAAGGCGCCGGTGAGGGCTTCAACTTCAACTACCCTCTGCCCGCCGGTTCCGGCTGGGACACCTGGAGCGCAGCGCTGGATCAGGCCTGCAAAGAAATCGAAAAATATGGCGCGGACGTCATCGTCGTGTCCCTGGGCGTGGACACGTTCAAGGACGATCCGATCTCCCAATTCAAGCTCGACAGCCCGGATTACCTGGCGATGGGCGAGCGCATCGCGAAACTCGGCAAGCCGACGCTGTTCGTGATGGAAGGCGGGTATGCAGTAGAAGAAATCGGCATTAACGCCGTGAACGTTCTCGAAGGTTTTGAAAGCGCCCAATGAGGAATTAGAACAATGAATGGTCTCAAGCGTTTTATCGCTCCAGCTCTATGTGCAACGGTACTTAGCGGTGCCGTTCACGCCGAAGAACGAACGTTGCGCGTCTACAACTGGTTCGACTACATCACCCCCAAAGCCCTGGAAGACTTCAAGGCGCAGAACACCCAGACCAAACTGGTCTATGACATCTTCGACACCAACGAAGCCCTCGAAGCCAAGTTGCTGACCGGTAACTCCGGCTACGACGTGGTGGTGCCGTCCAACGTATTCCTCGCCAAGCAGATCGAAGCCGGGGTGTTCCAGCCGCTGGACCGCAGCAAGTTGCCGAACTGGAATCACCTCGATCCGAAACTGATGAAGCTGATCGAAGCCAACGACCCGGGCAACAAATTCGCCGTGCCGTACATGTACGGGACCATCCTGATCGGCTTCAACCCGGACAAGGTCAAGGCTGCGCTGGGCGCCGACGCGCCGGTGGACAGCTGGGACCTGATCTTCAAGGAAGAGAACATCAGCAAGCTCAAGCAGTGCGGCGTCGCCCTGCTCGACTCGCCGTCGGAGATCCTGCCGCTGGCCCTGCAACACCTCGGCCTGGACCCGAACAGCAAAAAGCCTGCGGACTACGACAAGGCTGAAGCGCTGTTGATGAAGATCCGGCCGTACATCACCTACTTCCATTCGTCCAAGTACATGGCCGACATCGCCAACGGTGACATCTGCGTCGCGGTCGGTTACTCCGGCAGCTTCTCCCAGGCCGCCAACCGCGCCAAGGAAGCCAAGAACGGTGTCGTGGTCGATATGCGCCTGCCCAAAGAAGGCGCGCCGATCTGGTTCGACATGCTCGCGATTCCGAAAGGCGCGAAGAACACCGAAGACGCCTACACCTTCATCAACTACCTGCTGCAACCCCAGGTGATTGCGCCGGTCAGCGACTTCGTCGGTTACCCGAACCCGAACAAGGACGCCACGGACCTGGTCGATCCGGCGATCCGCAACAACCCGAACCTGTACCCGACCGAGTCGGCGATGGGCACGCTCTACACCCTGCAACCGCTGCCGCGTGATGCCGAACGTGCACGGACCCGGGCCTGGACCAAGATCAAGTCCGGGACTTGATGCGCTCAGTAAGGTAGAGACCCTGTGGGAGCGGGCTTGCTCGCGAAAGCGGTGCGTCAGTTGGCATCAATGTCGACTGACACGCCCTCTTCGCGAGCAAGCCCGCACACACAGGGGGCGTTGCTGATCAGTGGCGCCAGGCAGACCGCAACCGCTTCAATGCCGATTCAATGTCAGCCTCCGGCACCGCTGCAAACCCCAGTACCAACCCGGCACACTGGTCCGCTGGCCGAGTCGAATCGGGCAGCCAATAGCCGCTCAACGCATTGATCTCGACACCCACCGCCTCAGCTTGCGCCACCAGTTCAGACTCCCGGGCCACGCTCTCGACCGACACCGTCAAATGCAACCCGGCCGCCACACTGGGCAGAGTGCCGACGCCCGGAATATCTTTCGGCCAACCGGCCAACAACGTATTGCGCCGGCTCAACGCAGCCCGACGCATGCGCCGGATATGCCGCTGGAAATGCCCCGCTGCCATGAACTCGGCCATCACCGATTGGGTGCTGACCTCCGAATGCCGCACGTCCACCGCACGCCGACGGGAGAACGCATCCACCAGCGCCGGCGGCAACACCAGATAACCCAGGCGCAACGCCGGAAACGCGACTTTGCCAAACGTGCCGACGTACAACACCCGCCCCTGACGATCCAGTGCCGCCAACGGTGCCAGCGGTGCGCCGCTGTAACGGTACTCGCCGTCATAGTCGTCTTCGACAATCCAACCGTTGGTGCGCTCGGCCCACGCCAACAACTCCAGGCGCCGGGCCAGGCTCATGATCACCCCGGTCGGGTACTGATGGGACGGCGTGACGTAGGCCAGTCGGCAATCGCTCAGCCCTTCCAGCTCGGCGCAATTGATCCCCTCACTGTCTACCGACACACCGTGCAATCGCCCCCCGGCCACGGCGAAAGCATGACCCGCCGCGCGGTACCCCGGATTCTCGATCGCCACGCCGTCGCCCGGCTCCACCAGCAGCTGTGCACAAAGGCTAATCCCCTGCTGTGCGCCACTGGTGATCACAATTTGCTCAGCCGTGCACTGCATGCCCCGGGAACTGCGCAAGTACGCGGCAATCATCCCGCGCAATCGGGCATCGCCCGCCGGATCGCCATAACACAACTGCTGCAAATCCGGTTTGCGCCAGAAAGCCGCGTTCAGCTTGGCCCACACCTCGAACGGAAACAGATCGAAGGCCGGCACCCCCACCCGAAAAGCCTTCGGCGGACCACTCGGCGGCGTGGCCAAATGGTTCTTTTCGACCCGCTCCAGCGCACCATTGTGGATAACTTTACTGGATGGAATCACAGATAAATCGAGCCAATTTGTGGATAAGGCTGTGGGTAACCCTGTTGAAAACCCTGTGGATAGTTTTGTGGATAGTTTTTTTGCCGGCAACGCGGTTTGCGGCAATTGAGCGACGTAAGTGCCATCGCCCACCCGCCCTTCAATGAAGCCTTCGGCATAGAGCTGATCGTAGGCGCGGACCACGCTGTTTCGGGAAATCGACAGCGCCGCCGCCAGATCGCGACTGGCCGGCAATCGCGTGCCGCTGGCCAGGCGCCCGTCGAGCACCCGCACACGTAATGCCTGATAGAGCTGACGGCTCAAGCCCTGACGGCGATCGAGTTCGATGCCGGCCGGGTTAAAGGACAGGGACAGCGGCGTATCGGTCATGGCCTGAACCTGCAAAGAATGGACCTATGAAATTGGTCGGTAATGGCTCTTACAACAGACCATTAGCCTGCCTAGGATGAAGACATTCGCCAAGGGAAATTTCCATGTACACGCCAAGCAGCTTTGCCATCGACGATTTGCAGGACTTGCATCAGCAGATACTCGCTACCCGCCTCGCCATGCTGGTTACCCACGGCGAACAAGGCCTGCAAGCCAGCCACATCCCGTTGCTGCTGGACGCCGACCAAGGCCCTAATGGCACCCTCTACGGACACTTGGCCAAGGCCAATCCGCAATGGAAGGAACTGCAAAACGGTGCCGAAGCGTTGGTGATTTTTGCTGGCGCCGATGCCTACGTCAGCCCGGGGTTTTATCCGGCCAAAGCCGAGCACGGCAAAGTCGTGCCGACCTGGAACTACGTGGCCGTACACGCCTACGGCGCAGCGGAAGTCTTCACCGACGCCGATCGCCTGCTCAACCTGGTCAGCGCCCTGACCGACCGCCACGAAGCGAGTCGCGCCCAGCCCTGGAAAGTCGCTGACGCCCCCGCCGACTACATCGACGGCATGCTCAGGGCCATCGTCGGTTTCGCGCTGCCCATCGAGCGCCTGGAAGGCAAACGCAAGCTGAGTCAAAACCGCAGCGCCGCAGACATCGCCGGTGTGCGCGAAGGGTTGGCCGCCAGCCCCGACGCGCAGGACCAGGCCCTCGCCCACTTGATGCGTTAAGGAATGAACATGAGTCAGATCGAGATTCGCCAGGTTACCGCCGACGACCACGCAGCCTGGCTGCCGCTGTGGCAAGCCTACCTGCGCTTCTACAACACCGAGTTGCCCGAGGCCGTGAGCCAAAGCACTTGGCAACGCCTGCTCGACCCGAATGAAACCACCCACTCGGCCCTGGCCTGGGCCAATGGCAAAGCCGTGGGCATGGTGAACTTCATTTACCATCGCTCGAACTGGAGCATCGAAAACTCCTGCTACCTGCAAGACTTGCTGGTCGTGCCTGAAACCCGTGGCACCGGCGTCGGTCGGCAGTTGATCGAGTTCGTCTACGCCACCGCCAAGGCCGATGGTTGCTGCAAGGTTCACTGGCTGACCCACGAAACCAACGCCACCGCGATCCAGCTCTACGAGCGCATCGCTGAACGCCCCGGTTTCATCCAGTTTCGTAAAGCCCTTTAAGGTTCAAGGAGAACAACAATGACAACTTCACTCGCTGACTGGAAAGGCGCCCCGGCGCCCTCGGCTCAATTGCTCGAAGGGCGTTTCATTCGCCTGGAAAAACTCGACCCGGCGCGTCACGCCGAGGGTTTGTTCAACGCCCTGCAAGGCCCCGGCGCCGACCCGAAACTCTGGGATTACTTGCCTTACGGCCCCTTCCCGGAGCGCAGCGTGTTCAACGATTGGCTGAACAACCACGCGGCCAACAGCGACCCGTATTTCTTCGCGGTGATTGATCGCCTCAGCGGCGACGTGCAAGGCATCCTCAGCCTGATGTCGATTGTGCCGGCCCAGGGTCGGATCGAAATCGGCCACGTGACCTTCGGCGCGCCAATGCAGCGTTCGCCGAAAAGTACCGAAGCGGTTTACTTGCTGGCCAAAGAATCGTTCGCCATGGGTTACCGGCGCCTGGAGTGGAAGTGCAACAACGGCAACGCCCGCTCCAAATACGCTGCCGAGCGTTTGGGCTTCAGCTTTGAAGGGGTGTTTCGCCAGCACATGGTCGTGAAGGGACAGAACCGCGACACCGCGTGGTATTCGATTCTGGATTCGGAATGGCCGGCGATTGGCGCCGGGTTTGAGCAGTGGCTTTCGGATGAAAACCAGACTGATTCGGGGCAAGTGAAAACCCTGGCGGAGTGCCGGGCCTAAAAGCCTTAACAGCAAAAGATCGCAGCCTTCGGCAGCTCCTACAGGGCTATGCAATACCGTGTAGGAGCTGCCGAAGGCTGCGATCTTTTGATCTTTCTTCTAAGCCAATGTCCGGGCCAGCACCGCAATATGCTCCGGCCCAATCCCGCAGCACCCGCCCAAATGGCTGGCTCCACGTTTTTGCCAATCGGCCGCCCACTGCAAATAACCGGGCGGGTCCAGATCATCGCGCAACGGGTCGAGCCCGTCGTTGGCCGTCGCTTCTTTCGGTTGCGGTGGAAACGCGTTGGCATACGCGCCGATGTGAATCGTCACGCCCAACCGCTCAAACGTTGCCCGCGCCGCATCGATCGCCGCGCCGATCACTTCGGGCTGGCTGCAATTGAACAGCAACGTCTCGACGCCCAACTCAGCCGCCACCGCCGCTGCTTCCGCCACCGGCTCACCGGAACGCAAACGCGGCACCTCGTCGGTGTCTTCATCTTTCAAGGTAAACGACAGCCAGAACGGCTTGCCATCCTTGGGCAAACCGGCGCGAATCGCCCGCGCCTCGACGATTGAGCTCTGGGTTTCCGCCAGCCACAGATCAACGTGCGGCGCGAGGCCCTTCACCAGTGGCGTCAGCAACTCAGTCACGCGTTCAGCATCGAACAAGTCCGGACGGTAGGAACCAAACAGCGGCGGCAATGAACCTGCCACGCGCACCGGTTTGCCCGCTGCGTCTACCGCACGCCGCGCCAACTCACCGGCCAACGCCGCAAGCGCCTGGCCCTCGGCGGCAAAACGTTCCTCACCAATATGAAATGGCACCACCGCATAGCTATTGCTGGTGATCACATTGGCGCCGCTCTCGATATACGCCGCGTGCACCGCTTCGACCGCTTGCGGCGCTTCGCTCAAGGCCAGCGCCGACCACTCGGGCTGCCTGAACGGCGCCCCTCGTCGTTGCAGTTCACGGCCCATGCCGCCATCCAGAATTACTGTGCTTCCTGCGCCCATATGCTTTTCACTCATAAGCTTATGAAAATAACTCACTATCAGAGTCGTTCTTATAACTATTTAATACGCACCATTCGGTTAATAACAACCACTTTTTTATCAGGGATCGACTGTGAAATTCCAACCGCTACTGGCCCTGGGCCTGACGATTCTGGCTGCCTCCACCCAAGCCTTCGGCGGCGCCACGCTGGATCGCGTCGAGCAAAAGAAAGAACTGGTAGGCGTGTTGATGGAAAGTTATCCACCGTTCTCGTTCCTCAATGACCAGAACCAGCTCGACGGTTTCGACGTCGATGTGGCCAAAGCCGTGGCCGAAAAACTCGGCGTGAAACTGCGCCTCGAAACCCCGTCCTGGGACGTGATCGCCGCTGGCCGCTGGAGCGGTCGCTACGACATCTGCATCTGCTCCATGACCCCGAGCAAGGCCCGCGCCGAAGTGTTTGATTTCCCGGTCGAGTACTACGCCTCGCCAGCGGTGATCGTGGTCAACGCCAAGGACGATCGCATCCACAGCGCCAAGGACCTGAGCGGCAAGAAAGTCGGCCTCACCAGCGCCTCCAGCTACGAAAGCTACCTGAACAAAAACCTGGTGATCGAAGGCGCCGAAGACACGCAATTGCAGTACCCGTTCGAGGACGTGCAGATCGCCCCGTATGACACCGACAACGTGGCGTTCCAGGATTTGGGCCTGGGCGCCGGTGTGCGGCTGGACGCGATCCTCACCAACCTGGTGACCGCACAACCGCGCCTCACTGAAGACAAGCGCTTCAAACTCGCTGGCGAGCCGCTGTACTCGGAACCGAACTCGGTGGCCATCGAAAAGGGTGACGCGCAGTGGGACGGCAAGGTGCGTGAAGTCTTCGCCCAGTTGAAACAGGACGGCACATTGGCCAAGCTGTCGCAAAAATGGATCGGCGCCGACATCAGTCAATGACTTCCTTCCCAAAACCTCCTCAGCCACCGCAACCGGTGGCTGAGTCGCGGCTGCAACGGCTCTTCGGTTTCCGCACGCGTCTGTACCTGACCTGGGCGGCGATGCTGGGGTTGTTCGCCAGTTTCTTCCTGAGCTTCGACCTGAAGTTCTCGATCATCCTCGACAAACTGCCCAACCTCGTCGGTCTGCACCTGGCGCCCAACGGCTTTCTGCAAGGCGCGGCGCTGACGTTATTCCTGTGCCTGTGTTCCATCGTGGCGTCGTCGCTGCTGGGTTTCGTCACTGCGCTGGCACGGCTGTCGAAAAGCGCCGTGGCGTTCGGAATCGCCAGTTTTTACGCCTCATTTTTTCGCGGCACACCGCTGCTGATCCAAATCCTGCTGATCTACCTCGGCCTGCCGCAACTGGGCGTCGTGCCGGGCGCCATCGCCGCCGGCATCATCGCCCTGTCGCTGAACTACGGCGCTTACCTCAGCGAAATTTTCCGCGCCGGCATCCTCGGCGTCCCCCACGGCCAACGCGAAGCGTCCCTGGCCCTGGGCATGCGTGAAACCGTGATCTTCTGGCGCGTCACCCTGCCCCAGGCCATGCGCACCATCATCCCGCCGACCACCAACCAATTCATCTCAATGCTCAAAGACTCGTCGCTGATCTCGGTGATGGGGGTTTGGGAAGTGATGTTTCTGGCGCAATCGTATGGGCGCTCGAGCTATCGCTATATCGAGATGCTGACCACGGCGGCGGTGATTTACTGGGTGATGTCGATTGGGTTGGAGCTGATTCAGGCGCGGATGGAACGGCATTACGGCAAAGCCTATTTAAGCCGCAGCTAACCAAAGCCGCAGCCTTCAAACACACGCAAATCCCTGTAGGAGCTGCCGAAGGCTGCGATCTGTTGATCTTTAACGCACTCAGCCTTCGGTAACACCTTGCTGCCGACTTAGCTGAAATCCCGTCGAATCCGCACCACGCCCATCTTCAATCCAAACGGTTTGAACACAGAGTTGAGCGATTTCAGCGTCTGATTTCCTTCTCCATGCTCGATATGCACGAGTGTGCGCACAGAGATTTTGCACATCTTCGCGAACTGGGTTTGGTGCAGACCAGTGACCTCTACCCGTAATCGACGAACTGCTTCGCCTATTTCCAGAGTGCCTTGGGCAAGCCCCTCTTGAATGCCTTCAATCAAAAGAGCGCGAGCATCAATGGTAATGGTCATCTCAGCCCCCATGTCTTCAACCGCTGCTCAAGATTCCTCAACGCAACCCCTGGGTGGTTCATAGTGGTCTCAGGAAGACCGCTGGCGGTGAGAATGTCCGGCAAAGCTAACAAGCGATTGGCATCCGCTCGCAGACCTTCAAATAGCGCTTCAGGATCTTCGATATCCGCCAATGCATCGCACACTTCGCGCCATTTAACCTCGCCCGCCACCTCCAAATCTTTGGGCCATTTGGTGGTGCGCGTGACACCCTCGTCATCCATCACCATAGGAGCCAAATCGTAGATCGGAGCAAGGCGAAAAGAGTCCGTGCCGCGAATAATCGAAGTGTTGCGGCCATGGTTATCGGAGTTGCCCAGAATCTTATTGAGCAAATCACGACGCAGATAATCGGACACCAAAGCAGGCACTTGATCGACCTGCCCGGCTTGTTTCCATAACCGAGCGAGCAACTGGATCACTTCAAGATGATTCATATAGCTGCCTGGGACTGTCACACCCGCCAGCGAATAGATGGACTCAACTGCTAACCGCTCAACACCTTTATCTGTTACTTCACGATCAAAGCGCTTCATCCAAAGACTGGGTTTGGTTGCCTCCTCCAGCGCAAGCCCATCTGCCGCTATCGTCTCGATTCCAAGAACGTGCAATGCCTTGTAGTAGTGAAATTCGCTTTTGAGGATGATCTGATCAGTCTGGGCGGCTCTGTTACGAGCAAATTTCACAAACCAATGCTGCGCCACTTGATCGTCGCTCAGTACAGCATCCGGATACAGCAGACCGTCCCGCCCTTGCGACATCAAAAGTTTAGGGGCTTCACCACCTGCCCCCGTGGCACCGCCAATCGCTGCGCCCTGCTCATAGGCATACTCCAAAAAAGTATTGTCGCGAGCGACGACTTCTTCTCGACGAAAACCTATGGCGGGCCTGACATCTGCCGCTTCAGCCGACTCCTTGATGCGCATGTGGCCGATAGGTGCCGGAGTACTGCGTCCCAGCAAAAATAAATCAGCGCTGATGCCTTCAGGTTTGTCCTGCCCGACACGCGCCATAAGAAAGCGTTTTGCGGCGCCGGCTGGAGCAATGTCGAGCAAAAAGGCCGGCGCTTTTTTCAGCGACGTGTTATCCCAATCCAAAGGCAACCTGGCGCTGACCGCTTTTGAAAAGGGTGATTCGATGTACTCAAGGTTGTTAGCCACATAGTCTTTTTTGTAACCAAATCGACAGGGCCCTTCGAAACCTTTTTCCGGGTCGGTAAAAACCAGCGTCATCGCATCCTGCCAGTTACCAGATGTGTAGACCTGCAGCGTCAATGCGTACATAAATCACCTGCAATTTAATGCGTGCCATCGCCAGAAAACGACCTAGCTCATGCAATATAGTGCAGCTATGAGCAAATCACCGGTGTAATTTACGTATTAAAATGCATTTAACAAATGAACTTGCTTAAATTCACGCATTAAATTGCAGAAGCCCGTCATTCACTCATACATCATTCTGTAAAACCCCTCCGCTATACCAGACGGCCCGCTTATAACAAAAGGCCCGTCCACCCATGCCCTTCTCGCCCCAGCGTCTCGCCCTCACCATCGCCCTGCTGATCAGCGCCACCGCCGTCCACGCCAAAAACGTGCAGATCGACACCGCCACCACCGCCGCGCAAACCCTCGGTGGCAGCGACACGTTGACGATCTCGGCACCCGGCAGCATCACCAACAGCGGCAAGACCGTGAGCCTCAAGGACAGCACCAGCGGCGTCGGTGTGGTGATCGATAACGCGGGCACGATCGTGTCCACCGGTGGCCGGGCGATCGACAGCAGTGGTGACCTGACCCAGGCGCGCAACTACAGCATTTATAACCGCAGCGGCGGGCAGATCCTGGGGTTCAACGATGCGTTGCGCATCGACAGCAACTTCGCCAGCGGCAGTTTGCTGATCGACAACAGCGGCATCATTCGCTCCACCACCGGCCAGGGGCTGGACCTGGATGCCTTGCGCAGCGACGGCATCAAAACCACGATCATCAACCGCGCGGGCGGGCTGATTCGGGGGGACGCCAGCGACGGCATGAAGACCGGCGCCAACGCGACGATCACCAATTACGGCGAGATCTCCACCGGCGACTCGCACAATGCCGACCAGAAATTCGACGGCATCGACATCGATACCGCGACCGGCGTGACGGTGACCAACTACGGCACCATTTCCGGCGGACGCCACGGCATCACCACCGACCTCGGCGCGACACTGGTCAACTACGGGCAGATCACCGGGCGCAACGGTTCGGGTTTCGGCTCCGATGGCGACGGCACCGTGATCAACCACGGCACGATTACCGGCGCCTACTCAGGGCTGCAACCCAACGGTGATGGCGATGGCGTGGACATCGACAACATCGCCCACATCGAAAACTACGGCACCATCCAGGGCGTCGGTGCCGGTGGCGTGGACAAGGGTGGTTTCGCCAACGGCAGCGAAGGTATCGCGCTGGGTGGCGGCTACATTTTGAACGCCAAAGGTGCGCTGATCAGCGGTGCGAACAGCGCAATTCTGGTGGACGACGGCAGTGGCGGTTCGGGCACGGCGGCGACCACTCTGGAAAACTTCGGCACCATTCAGGGCCTTGACGGGTTCGGCGTGAAATTCGTCGGCGAGTTCGCCGACAACGTGATCAACGGCGGCACCGTCAGCGGCAGCAACGGCCTGGCCCTGGACCTGGGCGGCGGCGACGATAGCCTGACCCTGCGCAACGGCAGTCGCTTCATCGGCGTGGTCGATGGCGGAACCGGTTACGACCGCGTGGTGATGGACGACGTAGCCGGCGGCAGCTTCGGCGCGAGTCGCAATTTCGAATGGCTGGAGGTCAAGCAAGGCGCCTGGACCCTGACCGGCAGCGGTGATTTCAGCGACGGCGGCGCGGTGCGCAATGGCGCGACGCTGATCAACCAGGGCGGGATTGCCGGCACGCTGACGGTGGATCAGGGCGGCGTGTATGCCGGTGGTGGTTCGGTGGGCAATCTGCTGGTCAACGGTACGATGCGCACCAATACGCAATTGGGCACCGCGACCGTTGCTCACGATTTGACCTTTGGCAGCGGCGGCACACTGGCCTATGGCGTAAATGCCGATGGCAGCAGCGCCCCGGTGATCGTTGGCGGCAGCGCCAACCTGAATGGCGCGACCCTGGCGGTCAACCCTGGCAGCGGGACTTACCCGTGGCAAAGCCAATACACCGTGCTGCAAGCCGCGAGCGTCAACGGCAGGTTCGGCAAGGTCACCAGCGATTACGCCTTCCTCACGCCGACCCTCGCCTACACCCCAACCCAGGTCGATCTGACCTACACCCGCAACGACATCGCCTTCAACGAATTCGCCGCCACCGGCAACGGCAACAACGCCGCCAACAGCCTGGCCTCGATGGGCAAAAACAACGCGCTCTACAATGCCTTGCTCAACACCACCAACGCCACGGCGGGCGCGGCGATCGAGCAATTGGCCGGCGCCAGCAACGCCAACCTGACCAGCGCCACCCTCGGCACCAGCAGCCAGATCGGTAGCAGCATGCTCTCGGCGATGCAGACAATGGGTGGCGGGGCAGGCTTATTGGTGGGTCTTGATCAGCGGGACACGCCGGTCCTCGCGGCGACGGGCGTCCCGTCCGATGCGCGCAACCTCAACGACCCTAACGCCCAGGGGCGACTCTGGCTGCAGGCCATCGGCGGCTACGGCAAGCTCGACGGCGAACACGGCAACAGCGGTCTGGAACAACGCACCAAGGGCAGCGTGCTCGGTGCCGACTGGGCGCTCAATCCGCAATGGCGACTGGGTGTGCTCGGCGGTTATTCGAAAACCGATCTGGATGCCACCGGCGTCGATGGCACAGTCGAGAGCTGGCACGCCGGGGTCTACGCCTTGCGCCAAAGCGGCCCGTTCGCGCTGCGTCTCGGCGCGGCCTACAGCGGTCATCAAGGTGAAAGCAAACGCACCGTCGCTTTCAACGGTTTCAACGACCGCCCCAAAGGCGACTACGACGCCGACAGCCAACAAGCCTTTGCTGAACTGGGCTACGCGATGGGCAGCGGCCACCTCAGCGCCGAACCCTTCGCCAACCTCGGCTACCAGCGCTATCACCGCGACAGCTACCAGGAAAAGGGCGGCGCCGCCGCGTTGCAAGTCGAGGAGCAAACCCAGGACAACTTCAGCAGCACCTTCGGCGTACGCCTGGCGCACCTCAGCACCCTGGACAACGGCATGAGCCTGACCCCGCGCATGAGCGCCGGCTGGAAGCACACCTACGGCGATGTCAGCAGCTCGACGCGCCAGGCCTTTGTGGTTGGTGGCACGGCGTTCAGTGTCGATGGCAGTTCGCTGGATCGCGACAGCCTGGTGCTGGAAGCCGGACTGGACCTGGGGATTTCGGCGCGGCATTCCGTAGGCGTTGCCTACAGCGGCGAGATCGGCAGTAACAGCCGTAATCATGGGTTGATTGGGCAGTGGCAGATGAGTTTTTAACCTTTTTGATAGCGGCCGCCGTCCGAATCAGCTGTAGGCAAAAGCATCAGGAAAGATAGGAAATAACGGTCGTTCCCCTGCGACCGGTTATTTTCTACAGAACAATCTGACGCAGCCCGCAAACCTGCCGGAACCGGCTGACATCGCTCACCGTAGCCTCCCCATAGAGTTTCGCCTTCAGTCAAAAACAGGCGGAACTCGATGTCCAATCAACACAAATACCGACCACAACACCTGGCACTGGCCATAGCACTTGCACTGGGTGGCGCTGAGTTTTCATACGCCCAACAGCTATCGGAGCAAGCTGAGCCGACTAGCGCCGCCGAGGAAAACGGGCAGCCCGATTCAGAACCGAACCCGCTGACCCGCCTTCTGAATTTCATCGAGGCGGACAACACTGTTTCGACGGTGATCGATTCGCCGCAACCCGCTCGGCGGGGTATTTCCCTAAGGCCGGAAGACAGAGACGATCTGATCATCGTCAGGAATGGCGGAAGCTTCGAAGGCCGGGTTGATGGCGGTAAAGGGACTAACGTCATACAGCTTGATGGCCCTGAAGGCGGCGAATTGGGGAACACGCGCAACTTCAACGGCCTGTACGTTTCGCAGGGAGCATGGACGCTGACCAGTACCGGAGATTTCAGCGAGGGTGTCGTGGTATTCAATGACGGCAGCCTGACCAACAACGGAAGTATCGAAGGCGGGGCAATCGCGCTCGGAAAGCTCTTCAACAATGGCGACATAAAGGGCGACGTGATCGTCGAGGATGGCGGCACGTTTGCCGGTCCAGGGCGCGTCGGCAGGCTGGAGGTTTCCGGCCAACTGCACGTTGATAGATTGCACGGTGCCCCAACGGTGCGCGGTGATTTGAGCTTCGCCAAAGCGGGGGTACTTGCCTACGAGGTCACACCCGACGGTCGCGGAGAAACGATCAAAGTCGACGGCACCGCCAGGCTCAACGACGCCACTCTGAACATCATTGCAGCATCGGGTGATTTCCCGCAAAGCAGCCAGTACACCATCATTGAAGCCAAAAACGTCGAGGGCGAGTTCGGCAAAGTCCTCAATGATTTGGCGTTCATGACCCCAATCCTCGATTACAGCGACAAGACCAGAGTCGGCCTGACTTACACGCGTAACGAAGTCCCTATTGAAAGCGTTGCGATCACAGAAAACGGTCAGGCGTTTGCTCGAAACCTGGAAGAACCCAAGGCCGCTCAGTCCCCGCAACAGCCGCCCAACTCTGCCAATGTCGCCGTCACCACCCTGCTTGCTTCCAACAGACAAACAGCCGCCCTGGCCCTGGAACAACTGGCCGGCGCCAGCAATGCCAACCTCGCCAAAGCAACCTTGAGCAGTGTCGATCCGGTCAGCGGCAGCATGCTCTCGGCCATGCGCCAACTGGACAGCACTCATGGCACCCGCAACCTGCGCGAGCGGAACAACTCACCACGCTTGGCGGCTGGCAACGAAGACAACGGCCGGATCTGGCTGCAAGCGCTTGGCCACGGCGGGAAACTGGATCGCGATGTTGAGCCCCTGCAACACTCGACCAAGGGTCTGCTGCTGGGCGCCGACTGGAGCCTCGACGAGGAATGGCGTCTGGGGTTGATGGGCGGCACATCGCGGACTCGACTGGACAGCAAGGATCTCGACGGCAATCTAGATAGCTGGCACCTGGGCGCGTATGCGCTGCGGCAAAACGGCCCGATGTCACTTCGGCTGGGCGCGACTTACAGCGGCCACGACGGCAGCACAGCACGCCGGGTAGCGTTCACCGGTTTCAGCGATCGTCCGAAAGGCAGCTACGACGCCAGCACCCAACAAGCCTTCGCCGAAGTGGGATACAACCTGGGCCGCGCGAATGTCAGCATCGAGCCGTTCGCCAGCCTTGGCTACCAACGCTATCAGCGCGACGGCTACACCGAAAAAGGTGGGGCGGCGTCGCTGAAAGTCCATGAGCAATCCCAAAGCAACATGAGCAGCACTTTTGGTCTGCGCCTGGCGAAGGTCGAAACCCTGGATAACGGCATGCGATTGACACCGCGCTTCAGTGCCGGCTGGAAACACACGTACGGCGAGATCGACACCTCAACCCGCCAGCGACTGGTCACCGGCGGCAGCAACTACACCGCGTACGGTGTGGCGCTGGATCGCAACAGCCTGCTGGTGGATGCCGGCCTGGATCTGGGTCTGTCGAAGCACCATAGCGTGGGCGTTGGTCTCACCGGCGAAATGGGCAGTGACAGCCGCAATCACGGCGTAATGGGACAGTGGCGCATGGCGTTCTAACCAAAGAACGACGCAAATTCCTGTAGGAGCGAGGCTTGCCCGCGAAGAGGCCGTGTCAGTTGACAAGGATGTCGAC